>VYLR01000038.1_pt1 | contig 101456 bp, 96 predicted proteins | sample 5114291 | NCBI WGS metagenome assembly VYLR01 (sample SAMN12291774, study PRJNA351875) | freshwater metagenome | isolation source: freshwater lake | place: USA: Michigan, Lansing Lake | collected 2013-08-14 | reverse complement strand
TGAGCATTGATTTAATACACGAGTGGTTCTTCAAGCAAAAGTTTGAGTATCTTCACAACAATCCTTGCCAGCCGCATTGGCAGCTGGCAACACTATCTGAAGATTACAAGTATAGCTCTGCCAGTTTCTATGACACTGGTGAAGACAGATTTGGGTTTCTTACGCATTATTCAGAAATTTAAGATTGTTGGTCGGGAGACCAACAATAACAAGGGGTTTCTTACGCATTATTCAGAAATTTAAGATTGTTGGTCGGGAGACCAACAATAACAAGGCGTTGAACTAAATGAAGCAATCGAAAAAGCCGGAGAGATTCGATTTGTGCCAATTGTGTTAACTTCACTCACTGCGATTGGTGGTTTGATACCATTGGCGATTGAAGGGAATCCATTGTATTCGCCACTAGCGCTCGTGATCATTGGTGGCTTGATCAGTTCTACTTTGCTTTCTCGATTAGTGACCCCGGTGATGTACAAATTACTTCCTCCAAAAGTTGAAGTGTTAGGGGAAAAACCGGGAGATATTCCGTTGGAATAAAATATTTGAAAATTCAGAAATCAAGGTTTAAGATAACTCGATCTCAAATTTTGAATCTTGTTTTTTGAATCTTGAATCTTGAATTGTATCACCTTCTTGCGATAGGTGCTGCCAGACAACTCTCAGGTATCTTGAACGCATCCACTAGCGGCACAGCTTCCTGTCTTACATCCCAGCAAAGTTGATTGACGAGTTTTCGAACGGCTTTTGTCTTGGCCCCTTCCATATATCCGCTTTCCAAATACCATCCTTTGTTCTTTTCAATGTGAGACAAGGCGAAAAGCTGACATAGCTTCGTGAGCACTGCTTTGCATCCCACGTCTTCTGTTTGACTGATTTGCTCAATGAATTTTTCGAGGATCACTCTTTCAACATGTGCCAATCCTACTTCGATGAGGTGATGCTGACTTACATTGAAAGCATCAAAGGAATCCATACCACCTTTGATATGTTTCTTTAATCGTTGAGCCGCAGAAATGAGTATGTCTCTCTCGCGATGTCTAAACGCCCCTAGTTGAAATTCAAAATCGAGCAGGTGCTCTTCATTGGTATTGCCTGTAAAGAACGGGTTCAACTCGGATAAAGAGGAGGACGCCTGCTCAGCAACAAAATTGAGTATGCCAAACATGCCCATGTTGCTGAACTCCTGTTTGAATTCTGTTAGCCTGCTTTTTGCCACCAGTTGCAACAGAACTGTGTTATCACCTTCAAAAGTAGTGTAGATGTCAGTGTCGTTCTTCAGTCGCTCAATTCTGTTTTCAGAAAGGTACCCTTTGCCACCGCAAGCCTCTCTACATTCTTGTAACGTGTAGGTTGTATTCCAAGTGGCAAACGCTTTTAACCCCGCGGCCAGCGCTTCAATTTCCTGCATATCTTCTTCCGTTCGATTCACAAATCGCTTTGTTAAATATTGCAGTGAGAAATGCAGTGCATAAACATTCGCCAGAAGAGGCATTAACCTGCGTTGATGGGTTCGATAGTTTAAAATTGGAATTTCGCTGGCTCCCTCTGGTCCAAATTGTTTTCGTTGATCGCCATAGCGGATGGCTATGGTCAATCCGGATTTGGAAGCACTTAGTCCCGAACGCGGTATACCAATTCTACCACCCACGAGGGTGCCAAGCATGGTAAAGAATCTACGGTTGTCGCTTGCGATAGGACTTTCGAATTTCCCTTCACCATTGATGCTGGCAAAGCGATCCAGAAGATTTTCAACTGGAACAACTACCTTGTTGTAATGTATTTTTCCGTTATCCACGCCATTCAATCCCATCTTACGACCACAATCTTCGATGGTGATTCCGGGAAGTGTTTTTCCATTTTTATCTCGAATAGGAACAAGCACAGCACTTACTCCATAATCTTTACCATCGACAATTAGTTTCACAAATGTGGTTGCCATCTGACCATGAACAGCAGCGTTTCCGATGTATTCCTTTTTGGCTAGCTCATTGGGTGTATTAACAATGAGTGTTTTGGTAGCGTGCTCATACGTAGCCGTTGTCTCTATGCCTTTTACATTTGATCCATGCCCTGTTTCGGTCATAGCAAAACATCCGGGTAAATCGAGTGTACCAATCTGTTGTAGATATTTTTTGTGGTGTTTTTCTGTACCCAAAAAGTAGACGCTCATGCCAAACAAACCGAATTGAACACCAAACTTGATCACAAGACTGAGGTCATGATAGCTTAATGTCTCCATGATTGAAAAATACTTTAACATGTCGCCCTGCCCACCATATTCTTTCGGATAGGCCATCGAGCCAAAACCCTGTTCAGCCAATTGTTTGCACCATTGGTAAATTTTTTCGCGATTGGCTTGAAGATTGTCCGTTTCGAAATACTTAAATTCAGGATCAGCAATAACCGCCTTTACTTTTTTGATGATATCGGCTTGATCTCCATCCAGTAGTTTTGCGAGTTGGTTAACATCAAAAGTAGTTTTTGTGGTTTGCTGCTCGGTAATGGTGGTTCGTTTTTCCGGATAAAACTGATACACAACTTCGCCATCAATAAGGCCGAGTGTTTTGTCAATTCCTGACAGTGATTCTTTCGCTTGGGTGAGTTCTCCGTTGAGAAGTGTCGAAGAATGAAGCTGCGCCAGCGCAATACCTATGTCAACTAGTTTAGGGTTGGAGGAGGTAGGAATGGTGTCCAGCGACTTTCGAATCTCTGTGAGCCAATCTCTGAATTCATCGGGTGAGGGTGGATGAGTGGGGTTGATTTGATCTAGCAAAAATCTCTTCTCTTCTTCACTAAGCCATTTTTGCTGACCAATAGAATCTTTGATCGCTTTTATTTCACTGGGCGTGAGTACAGCGTCACTCCAAACTATATAAAATATTGGTAGAAAAATATGTAAGTTCGGATTCGATTGTAAGTAGGGTGATTGAAGCATATCTAAGGGTTGTGTGTTTAAAGATACTAAAGAATTTACTGACGAAAACACTTTGACGGGTTAACGTTTTTGCTTTTGTACATTTGACACTACCGATTAACCATTTTCGATTTGCGATAAAAATACCTCCGCGATCATACAACGGGCACTGCCACCCCCATTTCTTTCAATGGTTGAAAGATTACAATGAAGAATTTGGCAATAACTTTCAATTTTAGCAATCTGATTTTCCGTTAGTGATTGATAGGCTTGCGAAGACATTACCAGAAACTTTGTTCCGTTCGCGCTTTCAACTTGTAGCATATTGCCCGCAAAATGGTTCATTTGGTCTAGTGAGATGTCAATAATTTCTTTTTTTGTGTTTTTGATGAACCCAAGCAGGCTATCGCGCTCATCTGTGTCTTTTACCGATTCCAGACAAATGACCACAAACTGATCGGCCACGCACATCATCACATTGGTGTGGTAGATGGGATATCCTTTCAAATCGGTGGCGCTAAAAACAATGGGGCTATAGTTGAGTTGGTTGCAGAAGTCTTTCAATACATCTATGCTCGTCCGTTCCGACAGGCAAGCATAAGCAATTTTATTTTCGCGATCCAAAACCATACTTCCGGTTCCTTCTAAATAGACTTGACTCTTCTCATAAACTGATAAATCAATTTCACCAGCTACATTGAACTTTGTTTTAAGCTTTTCAATGACGTGTGGTTTCCGCTCCAACCTTCTGTTGTTGGCATACATTGGATACAGCACGATCTGATCATTGTCATGAAAGGAGATCCAATTATTGGGAAAAATTGAGTCGGGCGTATGCGGCTCTTCGGTATCGTTAACGGTCGTGACATCCATGCCGTTTTGTTCCAACACTTTTACCAAGCCATCGAATTCTTGCAAGGCTGTTGTTTGCGCATCGATATCTTTGGCAGATTGAAAAGCGTTGTTCACAGCTGTCTCCATATTGAAGGTAAATTTAGCAGGACGTATCAGGAGGAGATGAGAAGTGGTTTGCATGGAATGTGGTAGAAAATACCAATATAGGAAAACGGTATATGCAATTTTGAATTTCTCGTTGATAATTGTCATTCATTTCGCTACATTTCTTCTGCTAATTGATTTACTATGACCAGGATTTGTTTGTTTTCAATAGTTGTTTTTTTGTGTTTGGGTTGCCAGAAGCAGAAATACGAGGTTATCATTCGCGGTGGAATGTTGTTCGATGGGTCGGGGAATCCGGGAGTTGTTACCGATCTGGCCATCAATGCTGATACCATTGCTTTTGTAGGAGATCTTTCTGAAGCCATTGGCGCAAAAGAAGTGAATGGCAATGGGTTGATTCTCGCTCCCGGGTTTATCGACACCCATAGCCATCACGATAGGGGTTTAAGTGAAGATCCTTCCGGACTGGCTTTAGTAAGCCAGGGAATCACTACCATTATTGTAGGGCAGGATGGTGGATCCGATTCACCACTAAAAAAATATTTTCAAATGCTTATCGATAGTCCGGTGGCCGTAAACGTGGGCTCTTACAGTGGTCATAATACGCTACGAGATCGGGTACTAGGAGATGACTTCAAACGTAAGTCAACCCAATCAGAAATTGACAGTATGGTCAATCTTTTACGGGTCGATATGGAAGCAGGTGCTTTTGGTTTGTCTACGGGTCTGGAATATGATCCCGGCATTTATTCTTCGAAAGAAGAAGTGCTTCAACTTGCTAAGGTATTGCCGGATTACAAAGGAAGATATATTAGTCACCTTCGCAGCGAGGATAGGTATTTTTGGGATGCCCTCCAGGAAATAATCACGATCGGTCGCGAAGTGAAAGTTCCTGTGCAGATCAGTCATTTTAAATTAGCCATGCGTGGGCTATGGGGAAAAGCTGATAGTGCATTACTAATGCTCAATGAGGCAAGAAAGGAAGGAATTGAAATAACGGCCGATCTTTATCCATACACCTATTGGTCATCTACCATTCGGGTTCTTTTTCCTGCGCGCAATTTTAGGGACGAGAAAGAGGCTGCTTTCATTTTAAAAGAAGTTACTAGTGCTGAAGGAATTATCTTCAGCAAATACGGACCTAATCCGGATTATAATGGAAAGAGTTTGGCTGAAGTAGCGAGTCTTGAAAAAATGTCTCCGGAGAAAATGTTAGTGGAAATAATCAAACGATTGGATGAATGTAGAAAGAAGAGTGATGATTGTGGCGGGAGCATCGTTGCAACTAGTATGGATGAGGATGACGTAAAGAAATTGATGAAATGGCCGTACACAAACATTTGCTCAGATGGAACAAGTGCGGGAAGGCACCCTCGCGGTTTTGGTGCATTCACCCGAGTGCTAGGACACTATGTACGAGATGAAAAGACGATAACTCTTCCAGAAGCAATTTATAAAATGACTGGCCTTGCAGCAGATCAGATCAGAATAAAAAAGCGTGGCCGGATTAAAGTAGGAAATTATGCTGATCTTGTATTATTCGATGAAAAGTCGGTGAAGGATGAGGCAACCATTCAAAACCCACAGCTCGTTTCAAAAGGAATTGACCAAGTCTGGGTAAATGGGAAAGAAGTATTTTTAAAAGGAAATGTTACAGGCAATTTAGTTGGGAAAGTAATTTATAGACAATATGAATAATTGTAAATCTTAAAAATGTAGTCCATGAAAAAGTATTTGACTTTGTTTATCGCCATGTTCGTAGCGTTGGCATCTTGCAAAAAGCAAACGTATGATGTAATCATTCGAGGTGGCACCGTTTATGATGGCTCTGGAAAGCCAGGAATGATGACAGATGTAGCAATCAATGCCGATACCCTTGCCTTCATTGGAGATCTAAAAAATGCGGTTGGAAAGAAAGAGATTGATGCGAAAGGATTGGCGGTTGCTCCCGGGTTCATTAATATGTTGAGTCATGCGGAGGGCTCCTTGCTTTTTGATGGGAATTCTCAAAGTGATATTCGTCAGGGAGTAACATTGGAAGTATTTGGCGAAGGCTCTATGGGCCCGATGAATGATAAGATGAAGGCAGATGATAAGGAAGCCATGAAGCGCGATCCCGATTGGGCGTATAAGATTGACTGGACTACACTTGGCCAATACTTAGAAGGCTTAGAGAGAAAGGGTGTATCAACCAATGTGGCTTCTTTTGTGAGCGCCATTACCGTACGTGTTCATGAATTGGGGTATGCCAATCGTGCTCCTTCTGCAGAGGAATTGGAACGAATGAAAGCCCTTGTCAAGCAAGCGATGGATGAAGGCGCAATGGGTGTCACGTCTGCGTTGATCTATGCGCCTGCCAACTATGCCAGTACAGAAGAATTGATTGAGTTAAGTAAAGTGGCGGCCGCTTCTGGCGGTATGTACATCGCCCATATTCGAAGTGAAGGAAATTCAATTTTTGAAGCAGTCAACGAAACCATCCATATTGCACGCGAGGCAAAGCTTCCCGCAGAGATTTACCATTTGAAATTCAGTGGCAAAGACAACTGGAATAAAATTGATTCTGTGATAGCTATGATTGACAACGCCAACCGAGAAGGATTAAAGATCACTGCTGACATGTATACCTATACTGCTGGCGCCACAGGCTTGGATGCAGCGATGCCTCCCTGGCTACAAGAAGGTGGTATAAAAGAATGGATTAAGCGAATGCAAAACCCTGTGATGCGCAAGAAGGCATTGCAAGAAATGCGCACGCCTACCAATAAATGGGAAAACTTGATGATGTTGGCTGGCGATTTTGATAAAGTATTATTGATGGGCTTCACCAATGATTCTCTGCGAAGAAACTTTACAGGCAAGACGCTCGGGCAGGTAGCCAAAATTTATGGTAAGACGCCTGAAGAAACTGCAATGGATTTGGTGATCACTGATGGCACTCGTGTAGGTACGGCCTACTTTCTAATGACAGAGGAAAACGTGAAACGCCAAATTCAACTTCCATATATCAGTTTTGGATCAGATGCGGAATCATCAACTGCCTCGGGTAATTTCTTAAAAACCCCAACACATCCACGTGCCTATGGAAATTTTTCTCGATTGCTGGGAAAGTATGTGCGCGAGGAGAAAGTGATTCCACTAGAGGAAGCCGTTCGTAGATTGACTTCCTTACCTGCATCTAATCTAAAGATTCAAAAGCGTGGAGCGTTAAAGTCTGGGTATTTTGGTGATGTCGCTATTTTTGACCCACCCAAAATTGCAGACCATGCTACTTTTGAAAATCCACATCAATACAGTACGGGGATGGTTCATGTGTTTGTGAATGGAGCACAAGTACTCGAGAACGGGGAACATACAAATGCGAGACCGGGAAGAGTTGTGAGAGGACCGGGATGGAAAAAAACCGAATAGTAAACGTATCGTCAATCATTGCAGGTGTACAATGAAAGTTAGAAAGCTTATTTGGTTTCTAACTTCTCAGCTTTGTAACCAACTTTGGTAAGTGAGTCGATGATTTTGGCTGCAGTTGTATTTCCTATGATGGTGAGGATTTTAGCTGGATCCGTAACATCTACTTGCCAGTTATTTTCTCCGGCAACTTCATTGAGGCTTTGTTTTACTTTAGCGATACAGCCATCGCATTTGATATTGGTTTTGAAAAGTAGCTTTTCCATACTGCAAATTTAACGATGTTGTTACAGCCTTACCCATTTTAATCGTAAACTATTACTTACTACACTCACCGAACTAAGCGCCATAGCCGCGCCAGCAATCATTGGATTTATTAGGAATCCGTTATAAGGATACAATATTCCGGCTGCAAGTGGTATTCCAATAACATTGTAGATGAATGCCCAAAACAGATTCTGGTGAATTCCGTGCACGATGCGACTCGATAACTTAAGGGCTTTTGGTATGCTTTGCAAATCGGAAGTGAGTAATGTCATCGCGGCTGTGTCCATAGCAATGTCAGACCCTTTACCCATCGCCATACTCACATTCGCTTGAGCCAATGCCTGTGAGTCGTTGATACCATCACCTACCATGCCCACGATTTCCCCGGATTTTTGCAATCGCTCAATGTATAGTGCTTTATCAGCAGGAAGCATTTCAGATTGGAAGTGTTGGATTCCCACTTGTCTGGCTACTGCCTCGGCTGTTTGAGCATTGTCTCCAGTTACTAAATGTACTTCAATGCCCATTTTTTGCAATTCAGCAACTGCACTTTTTGATGACTCCTTAATCTTGTCTTCTATCGCAACCATTGCTAGTACACTGACTGAGTCAGAGAAGTAGACAATGGTATTGGCCTTTGTTTGCCACTCCAGAGAAAGGGACTTTACTTCAGCAGAGAAAACAATATTGTTATCGACCATCAACTTCTGACTCCCCACAAAATAGGTTTCACCAGCTACTTTAGCTTTGGCACCCTTTCCTGTGATGCTTTCAAACTCGGTGATCGGTGCCGTTGAAATACTATTTCTTGTCAAGTTGTCAACAATAGCTTGTGCTAAAGGATGTTCAGATTTTAATTCCAAAGAATATAATGCTGATTGATGTCGTGCGGAAGAATGAGTCGACCAACGGATATCCTTTACGGTTGGTTTTCCCTCTGTAATCGTTCCGGTCTTATCCAGTGCGATTATCGAAATCCGATGAGCCTGCTCTAAGCTTTCTGCATCTTTTATGAGAATATTGTTTTCCGCGCCTCTGCCAATGCCCACCATCAAGGCAGTGGGTGTTGCCAACCCCAGAGCGCAAGGACATGCGATGACTAGTACCGTCACGGAAGTCAGAAGTGCGTGGGTGAATGCATTTTCTCCACCAACAATCATCCAGAGGATAAAGGTGCAAACTGAAATCGCCATCACAATTGGTACGAACACGCTAGCAATCTTATCTGCCTTTAACTGGACTGGTGCTTTGCTGCCCTGCGCTTGCTGAACCATTTTAATGATCTGAGCCAGTACTGTTTCGCTACTTATTTTTTGTGCTTCAAATTGAAAATTCCCTTTTTGATTGATAGTACCTGCAAATACTTTTTCGCCAGCGTATTTTTCAACCGCGATCGGCTCGCCAGAAATCATGGACTCATCTACAAAAGATTTTCCTTCAACGACTATTCCGTCTAACGGTATTTTTTCTCCCGGCCGTATGATAATGATATTGCCCACCATTACGTGAGAAGTAGCTATTTCTTCTTCCAAACCATTTTTGAGAACTCGCACCGTTTTCGGTTGTAGGCTCATCAGCTTTTTGATGGCGGAAGAAGTATTTGACTTTGCTTTTTCTTCCAACCATTTTCCAAGCGAGATGAATGTAATCACGACAGCTGCGGCTTCATAGTAGACGTGTGGATGGATACCCCGTTGATGCCAGAATTCCGGGAAGAAGGTGTTGAACATGCTGAACAAGAATGCAATACCTGTAGAGAGCGCAACCAGGGTATCCATGTTTGCTTTTCCGAAAGAGGCTTGCTTATAGGCATGAACAAAATAGCTACGGCCAAAGTAGAATACGACCGGAGCCGATAATACCATTGAAATGTAATTTCCATACGGCATATCCATCCAAAACATGCCTATTAGGAAAACCGGCAACGATAAAATGCTCGACCAAATAGTTCGTCTTTTCAGTGATTCGTATTGATTGTGCTGTGCCTCTTCTTGAATAATTTGTGCGTTCTCCGTGTCGATGACCAAGTCATACCCAATGGCTCGCACGGCTTGTTGAATCGCTTGTGGTTGGATGCGTTTTTGATCATATTCAATGAGGGCGGTGTGATTCGCATAATTTACTGCCGCGTCCTTTATCCCCTCTGTTTTCTTTAATATTGACTCTACACTGACTGCGCATGCTCCACAGGTCATCTCTAACACTGGAAATGTTTGGCGGATAGTAGTCGTTTTATCTGGAGTAGTCAATTTCATCGTGCGAATGTCCTGGTCTAGTCTGTACTTTGATGAAACAAAAAATGTGAATGTTTAGATCGTTTTGTTAGTACAATTACTTGGAATTTTTCCACGGCCCAAATTTATGAGTTACCTCGCTCAGCGTATCAGCATAGGGCCCAAAAGGGTGATCAAAGGGTTTCGTTTCAATTTTTGGCCAGTCTCCCTTAAACTCCTTTTTTGGCCGAGGCATAGAGACAACATAGGCAGCTATATCCCAGGATTCTTCTTCTGTTAGTACGGGATTATCATAAGTAGCGCCTTGTGGCATATTGGCGCGAATGTATTTTGCGAAGTTTGAAATCCGGAATAAACCAGCTCCTGTATTGAAGCTATGTGTACCCCAAAGAGGTGGATAGACATAACTTTTTTCATTACTGGCTATCATCCCTTGTCCATTTTTCTGATGACATACCCGGCATTGAGTTTCATAAAGTTTTTTTCCTCTGAGGGTATCAGCCGATCTGTTTAAAAATTTTATTTCAATAAGTCCGGATCCTTTTGCCTTCGTTCCCTTTGGCACTTCGTGACCGACCCAAGTAATGTATGCCACCAACGCACGCATCTCTTTTGAGAGTGAATCAAGTGGCTTCCCGTTCAGGCTACGCTGTATGCAATCATTCACCCGTTTCTCAACACTTTCAGCTCCGCCAGATCGTGCACGAAATTTTGGGTAGAGTGATGCGACCGAACCAAAGTTGTTTCCATATGGTCGGGTGCCAGCATCCAAATGGCAATTCTGACAATTCATTCCGTTAGAAATAGAATCCACCATCCCTTTAGGGCCGAGATAAAAAGAGGTGTTGGCGATTAACTTCCTCCCATAACGAGTGAGGTCGTTGGGAATGCTTGCGGTGTCCGGAGCGTGCCATAGCGAATCAATGCGAGTTGTAACATTCTCTTTTTTTACAGGCGTGCATGAAAGAGCAAATACCACTAGAAAGAAGGATAGCTGACCGACTACTCTCATTCGATGTTGTGATTGATAAATTCTAATGCTCGCAGTTCCATCCAGTTCTCTTTTTTGCCGGCCAATGAAAAGGCGGTATGGCCCCCATACTTGGGAGTTTCCAGGTGCACATATTGATGTGATTTAGCAAAATCAACGGGATAGCAACTGGTAGGTAGGAAAGGGTCGCTCCAAGCATTTACAATAAGTACCGGTGTTTGAATCTTTGGTAGGTACGGACCGCACGAAGCTCTTTCATAAAAATCATCTGCATTCTTGAATCCATGCAAAGGCGCAGTATATCGATTGTCGAACTCCCGGAATGATTTAATCTGGTCAAACCCCTCGGCATTGATCATTTTTGGGAAACGCTGAGATTTTTCTTTGATCTTGACGCTAAGTTTTTTTAAGAAACGATTAAGATAGAATTTTCTGGACGGTTTGTCCAACTCGCTTGCGCTTGCTCCTAAGTCACACGGAACAGAAAACACGACTCCGGTCTTTATAGTTGGATTCACCCCCATTCCCCGTTCTCCCAAGTATTTCAAAGTCATACTTCCACCCATACTAAACCCGATGAGAACAATAGTCTTGTAACGATTGCTATCAAGAGCATGTTGAACAACGGCTGCAAGATCTTCTGTGGCTCCATGGTGATAAAATCTGGGTAGGCGGTTAATGTCACCACTACACCCTCGACAATTCCAGGCGATCGCATCCCATCCATTCTGAAAAAAATGCTTTGCCATTCCCTTTGCATAGTGGCGATCGCTATTTCCTTCGAGACCGTGGGTAATAATGGCAAGTTTCGAACTATCCTGGTTTAGGCAATCTAAGTCAACAAAATCTCCATCGTTCAATTCCAACCGTTCACGTTGATAAGCTACTCCCTCAATTTTGCGAAACATGCTGGGTAAAATTGTTTCCCAATGCCCGTTCCAATAGTAGAATGGTTTTTTGTACGATGAATTTTCGATGAGAGGCATGTGCTATGTATTCAACACATCAGAGAATTCTGGAGATTTGTCAAAGACAGATCGCGCAAAGGGGCACAGCGGTAGAATTTTTATATGATTCATTCGTGCATACTCGACAGCTTTAAGAACTAGTTGTTTACCTGCCCCTTGTCCACGGAGCTTATCGGACACATCCGTATGATCAATGATGATGATTTTTTCTCCGGCTTTAGAATAAGTCATTTCAGCTAGCCGTTCATTACCTAAATCGATCACGAAGGCACCTTTTGAGCCATGCTCAATTTGTTTTATATCCATCAAACAAAAATAAGCATTAGGCTGATTTATACCTCGCGCTTAAAAACGTCATGATGACAAAGAGAAAAGCAACAACCATGAGTGCAATTCGCAAGGACTGCCAATTTGCAAGCAGACCAATAATAGGAGGTCCAAACAAGAATCCGGAATAACCCACCGTTGTCACCATGGCAAGACCCACACCAGGAGGAAGATTTTTTGAATTCCCTGCAATGCTATATGCGATTGGGACAATCGATGACAGCCCAATACCGATGATAAATAGTCCGGAGATTACTGAATAGGGGTTGTTAAAAAGTAATGTAAGTGCAATACCCATGGTGGAGATGAGTCCGCACATCACCATGAGTTTACGATCACCAAATTTCAATCGCGCACCATCACCAAAAAATCGACCGATCGTCATTGCTAGTGCAAATGCAGATAGACCAAGTGGAGCAAGAGCAGGTGAGGCCATGGCAATATTTTCCATGTAGTTGGTGCTCCAATCAGCCATGGCGCCTTCGCCTAACATACAGCAAAAGGCGATCACTCCGATGCTTACCATTGCAGCGTTAGGCAGGCGAAAAGCTGAGCCGTCTACTTCATTTTCTTTTGGCTTATCGTGAATTAAATGATAACGTGCCCATGCTGCCGCTGCAACACTCATTCCCACAATGACAGCAAAATGAACAAAGAGAGTGGTTTCTAATTTTACGAATAGGGCACCGCAAAATGCACCGGCCACCATACCAATACTAAAAAGGGCGTGGAAACTAGTCATGATGGGTTTTTCGTGAATCTTCTCTACCATCACTGCCTGCGAGTTCATGGAAACATCCAGCATGCCGGCTGTTAAGCCCATGATGAAAAATAATACAACTAATCCGGGTAGTCCGGGCATGAGGGGAACCAAAGGAACGAATATGCAGTACAGGAATATTGAGAAGATGGTGATGCGCCTACTTCCATTTCGAATAATGAGCCATCCGGTAAATGGCATTGCTAATAATGCTCCAACGGATGAAGATAGGAGTACGAAGCCAAGCGTTCCGTTATCAATGTCAAATAGCTCCTGAACCCTGGGAAAGCGGGCGGCCAGATTGGCGTGAACAAATCCGTTGATGAAGAAAATCAGTTTTACAGCGATGCGCGAGGGGGACATATGATAATAGTCCTTTTTAGGAATTATGGTTAAATCTTTCGATGAAATTTGTAAAATTGGTTTCTATCATGTAAGTTTGATTTACAAGCAACTAACTAAATTTTGTCAACTAACTAAAAACTCGACTATGAAAAATGTTTATTTATTTGTTTTACTTCTATTGGCTTTTTCATGTGAGAAGGCAAATGAGTCAGTCGCTATAAATTTCCCACAATTGGCAGCCAGCCTTGGTGGCGAATTTTTCTCCAATCAGCTTAAAGTTCAAATAACAGAAGATTCTGAAATTATGATAATGCAACAGTCTATATCGAATCCAAAGATATTTGAAAAGGCCTATGTTTTACAGACCGAGAATTCAGACTTAGGGATTAATCGAACATCTTCTAAGAAATCGATTGTTTTCGAAAAGGCAATTTTAATTGAATCTGGCTCTAAGTTATTTTTTATTGGCGTGGATTTGAAGGAAAATGTGCAACTTATTGAAAAATTGAAAGGTTTAGTTGATCCAAGTAAGTTAGTCACATATCTTGGATACGGATTTTCTGAAGTAAAGGGCGAATGGGCAATAGACTCAGATTTTACTGAGAAAAGTGCTTATAACTCACTGGCTAAATCAAATAAAAACGCAAAAATATTTTATGGCGACATCTTGGATTGTACGTCTGGCGGACTCGGGGCGACCTCATGTTCGATCAATGATGAGATTGGACCAATAGGAAGTGGATGCTCGGTAACCTGTTCGGCTGGATATTACGCATGTTGCAAAAAAAGCAACAACACGTGTAAGTGTGTTAAGGAGACTACAGGAGGAGGTTTGAACTGAGAGTTGTTGGCTTGTTTTGTGTTGAACTTGAATAAAAGCCTCCTTGCTGAGGCTTTTTGTTTTTGAAAATATAATTGAATAAAAACCTACTTCTCGTAGCCAGCACTTTGCATTTCTCAGTATACCGGATAAATAAAAGTGATGGTGATTGGATCCAACCTATGACGATAGCAGCACAAAGCCAAGCGTTCCTTTATCAATATTAAGTAGCTCCTGAACTCTCGGAAAGCGGGCAGCCAGATTTGCATGGACGAATCCATTGATGAAGAAAATGAGTTTAACAGCGATGCGCGAGGGAAATATAGAAGAAGGTTTCACAGTGCTATTCTTTCAATCTGTTTTCGATATCCATTCTCTCATGCAAAATCCTAATTATTTCAAGTTCTGATTCACTTGATATTTTGTAAAAAATAAGATGAGATTTTACTTTGGAGGCTCTAAATCCATATTTTACATGATCCATTAATTTTCCACTATCCGGGTTTTGACTTACATACTCCATCTCATTGATCAGTAGATTATAGTATCGATCGGCTTGTTCAATAGACCAGTTTTTAAATGTATATAACCAGATTTGCTCAAGGTCGATTAGCGCTTGGTTACTAATCTTATAAGCTCTTCTTTTCATCGAAACTATCGTGCATCTTTTTTAGATGTTCCTTCGAATCAAAATTCTTGACAAATCCGCTCTTTTCACCAACGGTGAGCGCTTTTTTTAGTTCTTTTACTTTTTGTTCCTCAGATTCTAATAGACGTAAAGCTGTCCGAATTACCTCGCTAGCTGAACTATATTTACCGGAAGCTACCTTGCTGTCAACGAATTCTTCAAAATGATCCCCGAGTAGCACGGATGTATTTTTACCCATATTTTTGGATTTTTGATATACCAATTCTTGGTATAAATGTAACAATCAAAAAGGATACGTCAAAAAGTATGTTCTGGAAAAAGGGAGCTAAGTCATAGGCATTTTAAACGTAACCGGGCTGATTGCTTATTGCATCCCCTTTCTAAAATCAAGAGGCGGTTTACGATCTCCGATGAGTGATTTGTATTGGAATCCTACTCCCGTTTTTTCAAGCAACTCTTTTTTTGCTTTTTCTGCTAATTCAGGATTGTTAAATAAATCAATAGCCGTCATGGTCAAACTTTTTGCAGCATTCGACATTGCTTTTAATCCAATTCCATTGCTACCGGTAGCCACGGCCTGCCAAGAATGAGGTGGAACGCCTGGAATCCAAGCGGCAACACCAAGCCCTGCTGTAGGAACTACCCAAGTGATGTCTCCAACGTCTGTTGAGGCTGGAAAAAATCCTCCCAGATGAAAAGGCATTACTTGTTGCGCTTGATTTAAATCAGGTGCCTTAAAATTAAAACTTGATTGAATTTTTTTTGCAAACTCAGTTTCCTCAGCTGAGTAATTTACACCACCTACTTTTTTCAAGTTGTCATACATTAAGTGAGATAGCGTTTCATTTGGCATGAGATTAAATGAACCTGAGATGACTTCATATTTCATCGAAGTCTCTGTTCCAGTGGCTGCCCCCTCGGCACATTTAACAATACGATCCCACAGTTCTGCCAGCACGCGTGCATCAGGATGTCGCACCATGTATTCAACTTCTGCAAAATCGGGAACTACGTTTGCGGCCATTCCTCCTTTGGTGATTACATAGTGTATGCGTGCATCTGATGGCATATGTTCACGCATCATGTTAGTCATATAGTTCATGGCCTCTATTGCATCCAAGGCAGATCTGCCTTTTTCGGGCGCGGCTGCGGCATGTGCCGAGCGGCCATAAAACCTAAATAAGGTTTGTTTGATCGCCATGCATGACTCAGGACTAGCGTCATTTTTGTTTGACGGATGCCAGTGCAACACAGCGTCAACATCTTTGAACAGCCCATCGCGCACCATATATACTTTTGCGCCACCACCTTCTTCTGCGGGTGTTCCAAATAACTTAATGGTTCCTGATTTTTTATTTTTAGTGAGCCAGTCTTTCAATGTGATGGCGGCCGCTGTTGACGCAGTCCCAAACAGGTTATGACCACACGCGTGTCCAGCCCTTCCTTCAATAAGTGATTTTCTTTCAGGTACACTGTCTTGAGAAAGACCAGGCAATGCATCAAACTCTGCTAAGATTCCAATCACCGGCTTGCCAGATCCAAACGATGCCAGAAAGGCAGTTGGCATTTCAGCAATACCTGATTGAATAGCGAAACCTTCATTCCGTAACGTCTCTTGCAATAATGTAGTGCTTTTGTTTTCCTGAAAGCCTAACTCCGCATAACCCCAAATTTGTTTGGCGATTTGCGAATAGGCTGGATATTTCTTCGATAATTCTTGCAATGCGAATTGCTTGTCTTTTTCTCCATTGACTTTAAGAGTGTTTTGGGCTTGTCCGCAAATGCCAGCTAGTAAGAGGGCTAATGCTAAAAAGAATCTCATAGTTTTGGAGTTAAGATTATTTTAACAAAATACTAAAATATTGGTGAAAGTGAAATCAGTTTATGTGCCAGCGGTGTTGCATATTGCAAATGAAAAAAGTTATCGTTGCAATACATCAATGAAACGTCATCAACTTTGAACATTTAACAGCCTAATTAGAACCGAGCAAAAGTGTTAATTTTTCTTATTTGATTACTGTTTGTTGGAAAGCCTCTAGACATCGAACTGCCCGTTTCAAGCTTTCACAGTTTAGCATGGCCTCATCTATATTCCAGTGATTGAAAACGTATTCTCCTAGTCGGCCATTGTAGTTTGGTCCAACTTGGGCATTCTCGTTTTTAGGAGTAATATCTTCTTTGATAGATCTATTTCTGGATCTTGCAGCAATTGAAATCAATTTTCTCTTAGCATCCATTTCTGATTCTGGAGACAAAGGCAGATGGACAATACTGACCCCTAAATATTTTGAAAAACCTACACGATCAGCCAATAACCAAGCCTCAATTTCTCTTATCGCTACTCTAAATATGAGATTCTTATTTTTCGGAATTGCATTGAGCCAATTGTTAATTAACTCTGATGGACATTCATACTGGTCAAGATCAGTTAAAACAAAGAAAGGGATCGTCTTAGAAGCTTGATTGAAGCCTTTGATATTTTTCTTGATATAGCCAAAACCATTGCCATTGTAAGTGTTCCCAATGTAAAATTTATCTTTAAATCGGTCAATAATTTTGAGCATGACCATCTCGCTCAGATCATCTTCAAAGACAAAATTCAACGTGATCATTTCAAAATTCGAGTGCTAATTGATTTATTTTTTTAGGCTTAGTTCTTGGCAGAATTGCGGCACCCGGAGTCATTCCTTCTTCTAACATTGCTTTTATTTCCGGAAAGCTGTTTGCTGGTTTTATTTGTGTGCCTTCAGCCCTCGGCTCTAAAAGTAATATTTCATCCAATGATATTCCGATATCATTCAATATATCGGTACTATGTGAAGTGAGAATTATCTGTTTTTTCCTTTGCTTTTGAAGTTTATAGATTAAAGCAGGTATTTTTGAAACTATCGCACCATTCAGGGAAAGTTCTGGCTCTTCCAATAGAAGAAGCCCGCTGCCCTCTTGCAGAGACCAGAATAGTCCGATCAATCTAAGTGTACCGTCTGAAAATTGCTCTTCTCGTTGTTTCCCGGCTCCATGACGCCAGTGATCATATATTGCTTCAAGATGTGGTTTGCCACTTTCTTCGGTATAGTTCAATTCTTTAAGTTGAGGGACAGCAAAACGTAATGCATTTTCAATTCTTTTTAACCAAGCCTTTCTCGTATTTTCATTTACTTTCGAGATTCTTTCAAGAAATCCTTTGCCAAAAGGATCGCCTGGAAGATCGGGACCTGTAAAAGAGGACGGATGTTTTAGCAGTTGGGGAATTAAATGGAGGTAAAGAACGCTCTCCAGAAACTTGTTGATTTCTCTAAATTCTTTATTTGCATTGATCTGCTCTAAATAGGTTTGGGTTAGGCGTTCATTGTCTTTTTTATCCTCTTTGTCGGGTCTTTCAACGATAAGCTCCTTATTTTTCCAAACCCTTTCATAGGATAAATAGGGTAATCGATTTCCTCTAGATTCTTGTCGAATTCCGATGGCATATTTCCAATCTGGCAAATCACTTCCAAACTCAGACAAAGAAATTTCAAGTTCTACATCAGGGTATCTGCGCGCTGCTAAACATCTTATTTTTGAGATACCGCCACGATCAGTAACAGCTTTTTGTAACCCTCCACCGGGTTTTGAAATATCTCTAAGAAAACGAAAAGCATCAAGAAAATTACTTTTGCCAGCAGCATTCGGTCCCACGACAAAGACTCTATCCTTGAGCGAGATGTCCACATCTTGAAAGTTCTTCCAGTTTTTAAGCTTAATTTTTGAGATAATCACTTTTAAAGATAAGAAAAATGTACTTGAAATGCTTTAGTTCATATTTTATTTGCCACTACTTCGCATAAGCCACACTTCTCATTTCTCTAATCACCGTTACTTTTATTTGCCCTGGATACTGCATGTCTTTCTCAATCTTTTGCGAGATATCGAAGCTAAGTTGTGAGGCACGTTCATCGGTTGCTTTCTCTGCATCTACCATCACACGTAATTCGCGCCCTGCCTGAATGGCATAACACTTTTCTACCCCTTCAAAACTTAAACCTACATTTTCCAGGTCTTTTAGACGCTTGATGTATTGCTCCATCACCTCTCGTCTTGCACCCGGTCTGGCGCCAGAGATAGCATCGCACGATTGAACGATGGGAGAGGTGATGCTCGTCATTTCGATTTCATCATGATGCGCGCCAATGGCATTGCAAATGATCGGATGTTCCTTATACTTGATGGCGAGTTCCATGCCTACAATGGCGTGTGGCTTTTCTAATTCTTCGGGCCATACTTTGCCGATGTCGTGTAGAAGTCCGGCACGTTTTGCTTGCTTAACGTTCAAGCCAAGTTCTGCTGCCATGATCGCGCAAAGATTCGCTACCTCGCGTGAGTGCTGCAATAAATTTTGTCCATACGAAGAGCGGTAACGCATACGGCCGACCATTTTTATCAGCTCAGGGGCAAGACCATGAATGCCTAAATCAATGACTGTACGTTCCCCAATTTCTAATACTTCGTCTTCAATGTTCTTCGTTGTTTTAGCAACGATCTCTTCAATTCGGGCAGGGTGAATACGCCCGTCTTGTACCAAACGGTGTAATGAAAGCCTTGCAATTTCTCTTCTAACCGGATCAAATCCTGATATGATGATTGCTTCTGGTGTGTCATCTACAATAAACTCTACTCCCGTAGCGGCCTCAAGTGCGCGAATGTTTCGACCTTCACGTCCAATGATTTTTCCTTTGATATCATCACTTTCGATATTGAAAATAGAAACGCAATTTTCTACCGCATGCTCTGTTGCTGTGCGTTGTATGGTTTCCACGACAATTTTTTTGGCTTCTTTCGTAGCCGTTAATTTTGCCTGTTCCATGATTTCCTTGATATAAGAACTCGCTTTAGTCTGCGCTTCTTCTTTCATGGATTCAATCAATTGGTCTCGCGCCTGATCTGCCGACAGTTTAGAGATGCCCTCTAATACTGCCACTTTCTGCGCGTTGAATTTGTCGAGCTCTTCTTTTCTGCTTTTTACTAACTCGTGTTGGCGTGCAAGGCTTTGTCTTTCTTCGTCCACCTCGCCCTCTTTCTTTTTCAACGTTTCCAGCTCTTTTGAAATTTGTGCTTCGCGTTGTTTGATCTTTTGTTCGTTGCTGATGATTTGGTTTTTCTTGCGGTTGGCTTCTTCTTCAAACTCCTGCTTCATTTTAAAGAGCTTGTCTTTAGCTTCAATGATTTTGTCCTTTTTTAAATTCTCCGCCTGCAACTCAGCTTCTTTTAAGATCAATTTTGCTTTTTCTCTGGCGGATTCCTCATTCTTCGAAAGCTTTCTTTTGTAAAAGAGAGAGCCAATCAGCAAGGAGAGCAAAATCGTGGGGACGAGGGTGAAGAGCGCAATAATGATCCACTCCGCACCGGAAGGCATACCAAATAAGAATATCATATAATTAAATCTTTAGTGTTAAAAAACACCGGGCGACCTACTTGGTCTGGGCGGGAGGGAGTGAAATTGAAATTAGAGGGCTTGCGAAACCAATTGATTGAGGTGATTGACCTTTTCGATCACCGTTTCATCAATTACCTGAAGGCTTTCTTTTTCTGCCATTTTATCCACCAGGCAATCGAAGGCAACCATAGCGAGCAGATCCTGTTTGTCATCCAGACCAAACTGCTCGCGGTAACGCTTTATTTTCTCGTTGATGAGCTTGCCGGCTGCACGTACCTTCTCTTCTTCCATGCGTTTTACCTTCATGGGGTATTCGCGGTCGGCAATTTTTATTTTTACTGATAATTCGTCCATCAACTAACCGGGTTATCTGCTCAAGTGAGCTATGCACTTATCGATTTCTCGGATATACTCGTCTACTTTCCTTTTCAACTCCGAAACACTTCCGTCTTCCGGGTTAATATGGTCTACAATCTTAGTTATTTTAATCTGATTTTTAAAATTATGCAGTTGCTCGTCCCGTTTGCGAAGATCGGCTTTGAGCTCGTAATTCTCCAATTTTAGCCCCCTTACCTCATCTTTTACGGTTTTATGCTCATTCAGCAGTACCAGAATTTTTCGCTCCAGTCCGTTTAAGTTGGTCTTTAATGCTTCTTGGTCCATGTTCTTACTATTGAATGTTGAATTTTTAATGTTGAATTCGCTCTTTTAACCTACCGATATCCATCATTAAACAGCTGTCAAAATTACTTCCTGATTACAGCTTCGAATTTCGATTCAAATGCCACAATCAATTTGGTCATTGTTTTGTCAATCTCCTCATCCGTCAGCGTTTTTGCGCCATCCAGTAGTGTAAAGCCAAGCGCATAGGCCTTTTTCCCTTCTGGAATTTTATCGCCTTCGTAAACGTCAAAAGCTATAATGTCTTTGATCAAACTCTTCTCTGTTGCCAGCACCAACTCTTTCATTTCTGCAAAGCTGATCTTCTTATCGACTACAAAAGAAAGATCACGTCTTACCTCAGGAAACTTTGACACTTCCGACACAACGAACTTAGGGTTTGCCGATTTGAAAAGCAAGGCCGTACTCAGGTCAGCATAAAATATTTCTTGCTTGATGCCAAAATCTTTGAGTAAAGCGGTTTTCACCTTCCCCAACTTACCAATTTCCTTTGTGCCCTTCATGATTTTCATCCCATAATCAAACAAGGGGTCAACTAACGACTCTTGTTTTATATTTTCTACTGTTGATCTCTGAATGACGTGTGCCACTTGCTGAGCCAGGTCATAATAGCTCACATTTCGTGTTTTGTTTTGCCAGTTTTCACTTTCAATATTACCCGTTAAGTATATCGCCAAGCGTTCTTCTTCCTGGTACTTGCCTTCATCTGCATCTTTTTTCCAATAGACTTTACCAAATTCAAAAAGCTTTAAGTCTTTCTGCTTTCGGTTGATGTTGTAGGAGCAAACTTCAAGCCCGGTAAAAAGCATCGTTTGTCTGAGTATACCTTGCTCTTCACTGAGTTTGTTCAGGATTTCAACCGGCTCTCCGGCAAACGTCAATTGATGTTTTTGATGATAGGCTGCATTTGTCAACGAATTCGTGAGTATCTCGTAGAACCCGTTCCCTGCCAGCATTTCGCCCACGGATTTTTTGAATTTGTTCGGGTCCTTATCAAGAAACTCTGCCAGGTAATCGGTGCCTACTATTTCTGTCAGTTCGATGTTGTTAAAGCCATAGATGCGCAAAATTTCCTCTACCACATCGGCTTCCTGCGTCACATCTACCCGGTAAGGCGGAACGGAAACAGTGAAACGATCCTCTTTTTTATTTGAAACTGAAATGTCAAGGCTTTCAAGAATAGAAAAAATTTCTTCACGAGGAAGCTTTTTCCCAATGAGGCGGTTGACATTCTTGTCTTTTACTTCGATGACTCTATTTGCAACAGGAGAAGAATAGATATCCACGATTTCTGACGAGATAGCTCCACCGGCTAGTTCTTTGATCAAAAGTGCCGCTCGTTTTAGTGCATAAATGGTATTGTTAGGATCTGTACCTCGCTCGAAACGAAAAGAAGCATCCGTCTTTAAGCCATGATGCATTCCGGTCTTTCGTATATACTGCGAGGAGAAACAGGCACTTTCTAAAAAAAGATTGACGGTTTTCTCTGATACGCCCGACTTGATTCCACCAAACACTCCCGCGATGCACATTCCATTTTCGTTTGCGTCACAGATCATCAGATCACTGCCGGCAAGCGTTCGTTCTTTCTGATCTAATGTCAAAAACTTGGTTCCTGTAGGCAATGTTTTTACGATGATCTTTTTGCCTTCAATCTGATCGGCATCAAAAGCGTGAAGTGGCTGACCTGTTTCGTGCAACACAAAGTTGGTGATGTCTACCACATTGTTAATGGGAGTAAGACCTATTGATTTCAATCTATTCTTTAACCAATCGGGCGACTCATCAACTTTAAGACCTGAAATAGTTACACCAGAATACCGTGGGCAGGCCTCACTATTTTCTACCGTTACTGGAATGGTTAAGCTTGTATTGTCAATTTCAAAATGATCTACTAAAGGCAATTTTAGTTCGCGTTTTTTTGCCGCCTTAATATCACGCGCCACGCCTAAATGACTCGCGGCATCTGCCCGGTTGGGGGTCAGGCCAATTTCAAACACATAGTCGGACTGCACGTTGAAAAATTCGGTTGCCAATGTTCCATTCGCAATTTTGGTGTCAAGCACCAAAATGCCGGCATGGCTTTCACCGAGCCCTATTTCGTCTTCCGCGCAAATCATTCCTTCCGATTGCTCGCCTCTGATTTTCGCACTTTTGATAACAAATGGTTCGCCTTTCGTTGGATGAACTGTGGTGCCTACCGTGGCCACGACTACTTTTTGCCCAGCAGCTACGTTAGCCGCGCCACACACAATCTGAAGTGGACTTCCTCCACCTACATCGACTGTGGTTATAGAAAGTTTATCAGCATTAGGGTGTTTGCCAAATGTAAGCACTTCACCAATGACCAAGCCTTTTAAGCCTCCCTTAACGCTTTCAAAAGGTTCGACACTTTCTACTTCCAGGCCAGTGCCGGTTAGTGTTTGGCCAATTTCTTCAGCCGATTCGGGGATGTGGATATATTGCTTGAGCCAGTTGTAGGAGATTTTCATCGAGGAAAATGTGAGAGTTGAATGAGTTAATCGAAGGCTTTTTTACTATAAATTCAAGTTACAAAAATAAGGTTTTGACACCGTTATTCGAAGAGCTTGGAGAACTCCTCTGGAGTAAGATTAATTTCGCGTAGAATTTTATGAATTAATGGTCTTCCGAGGTCTCTACCGGGATGATGAGGCAGCGTTGTATATCGCCCATCAGGATGTTTATAGAAAACATGACTTCCCTTTTGGCGAACAAATAAGAATCCAATTGAAAATAGAATCTTTTCAAACTTTTTGGAATCGATAATTGGAAGTCTGCTCATATCGACAAGCAATTTATTGAGCAAAACTAAATTTCATTGGTAAGAAGAGATAGGACGTGAAATCACAAAGACTAAATATTGACCATAACTTGTTGTGTGCCAACAAATTCAGACTGAATTCTATCTAAATCTATCTCAGCGAGCTCCTCAAGGCACAATGCCGCTACTTCTTCGAGATTTTTATGAAGCTCGTCCAGCGTCTCTCCTTGAGAATGTGCGCCCGGTAGTGACGGGATATATCCGATGTAAAGACCTGTTTCCGAGTCTTTTTCGATATGAGCCGTAAATGTGTATTTGCCTTTCATAGCACTAAGGTACTACTTTATCTAATTTGGTTTCAATCATGATATTTCTTCTCACCAGCCTTTACCGCAATTTTCATGATGTTTTCTTTGGGCGGAAAAGGACAAGAAAAATTATCTGAATAAGCGCAGTATGGATTATAGGCTTTGTTGAAATCAAGGACGATGGAACTTGCTCCTGGCACTTTTTTCAAATCGATGTACCGGCCAGCTCCGTACGTTTCTTTGGCACTGGTCTCATCCGCAAAGGCAAGAAAGAGTGTTCCTTTGTAAGGACCTGCATCCATGATTTCCACGATCAACAAGCTGTTTTCTTGACCATCGAGGCTAAATTTTGCAAATGCAAATTCCAGATAACGTTTCTCCTTGCCGTCACTCGTAGGCAGTACAATTACTTTTTTGTTTTCGATTGGCTCGAGGCTAGCTTTCAATTTGTATTTTAAATCGGGCGGAAAATAGTTGAGCTTGTTGACTACGACAGTTGCTTGTGCGGTGTCCACCGGCACAGAGGCTACATCCAGTGTACTTGCTTTGGTTGATCGAAAGGGAGAATCTTTATCATTTTTCATGAACTCATCCTTCTCCTGGCGTTCTTTTTGAATGGTGCTGATGTAATCTTCTGGCGAATCGGTTTTTGTAAAACTATAGTAAACCATCGTGGCCAAAAAAGCCGCAACCCCCAGTGCAATGATTTGTTTCGCTTTCATGTTGCCAATTCAAAAATCAAGATTTAAAGTTCAAAATTTGTTTTCGGTTTAAAATCTTGGATTTTGAATCTTGAACTAAATAATTCCTTCATCAGCAAAGCTATAATATTTTGAGCCAGCAATGATGAGGTGATCCAATAGTTGTACTTCCAGAAATTTTCCGGCTTCTTTTAACTTTTTAGTAAGATCAATATCGCTTTGACTGGCGGTTAGATTACCAGAAGGATGATTGTGTGCTACGATCACGCCACTGGCCAATTCCTCCAAAGCCATTTTGTAAATAATCTTTGGATCGGCCACCGTGCCAGAGACCCCGCCTTCGCTAACTCTTTTCTTTTTGATGACGCGATGGGCACGATTGAGTAACAGCACCCAAAATTCTTCATGTGGCAAGTCCATCAAATCGCCTCGTAGTAATTCAAAGGCGTCTTTTGAACTGCTAATTTTTGGCTTCTCTTCACTCTCTGTTTCTTTTCTTCTACGTCCTAGCTCTAGCGCAGCGACTATCGTGATGGCCTTTGCTTCACCAATGCCTTTTATCTTCATCAACTCTTTTACCGAGAGTTTGGCCAATTCATTCAGGTTGTTCTTTCCGTGCAGCAATACTTTTTTGGAGACATCTACAGCGCTCAAATTGGCGGTGCCGGAGCCGATTAAAATGGCGATCAACTCTGCATCGGAGAGGGCTGAAGTACCTTTCAGCAATAGTTTTTCCCGCGGTCGGTCTTCCGGGTTCCAGTCTTTGATGTTAAGGGGTTTGCTATCTTCGATTTTCATCAATGAAAGTTAGAAAAAAACTGTGTCACGCAAAGGCGCTAAGTCGCGAAGAGGATTCCGGGTCTTTACGCCCAATTTTTGTAGAAACTGGGAATCTTTCCAGAATTCTTGGTCACAAAAAAACCCTCCCCAACCGAAGTTAGAGAGGGAAAAATATTTTTTTGGAAGTAGAACTAAGCTAACGCGTTTACACGCTTTGCCAACTTGCTCTTTTGGTTAGCAGCCTTTTTCCAGTGTATGACATTCTTCTTGGCCAACTTGTCGATCATGCCGCTCACTTCTTTTAAAAGTACCGCTGCTTCATCTTTCTTAGTAGTGCCAGTCAATTTCTTTATTTGAGTGCGAGTAGTCTTCGCCTGGTAGCGATTTCTCACGCGTTTTGTCTCATTTGCTCTGATTCTTTTCTCTGCTGATTTGTGGTTTGCCATATTGCTTTTCTAAAAGGACTGCAAAAATAAGGGCAATAAGCTGATTTGCAAGCACAAAGTCTTAAAATGTATGGATAAGTGACTTTGTAGGCCTGTTTATTTTTTGACCAAATTACCCTCGAAAAGCAGCCAGGTGTCTGGATCTAATGTCAGTTCCTGGGGTACAAAAGGGATAATCAAGCTTGTTTTGGATGTTTTAGAGTCAATTTGAATCGTTTGAATGTGGGTTTTGCCGTCCTTTCCCACCATTTTTAGGTCTAACGGAAAGCGAAAATATATTCCCGGCTGCACTTGAGAAATCTCTAGCAGGACCTGGCTGGTTTTGGCGTCATAACGCCAAGTGCCGGTAATTTTAGGATGTCCTCCTTCATAAATCCATTGGTCGAAGAACAAACTCAGATTTTTTCCTGAAGCCGCCTCCATTGTTCTTTGGAAATCGCCTGTCATGGCATTGCTATATTTGAACGCTTCATAGTATTGACGGATTCCTTTCCAAAAATCTGCGTCACCCACTTTATGCCGAAGCATATGCAGCACCCATCCTGCTTTCTGATACGTATTGGTACTAAGCACTTTATTAATATCGGTTAAGGTTGTGTCAACAATGGGTGCTGGATTTTTTTGGTAATGCTTGATGACTTGATCGCGGTCAAGTAATTGTTCTTTCACCAGACGATCGCGGCCATAGGCATGTTCTAGATACAAGTTCGCGAAATAGGTAGCAAATCCTTCGCTTAGCCATACGTGATGCCAATCATTTTCGCTGGCTGAATTGCCAAACCATTGATGAGCTTCTTCGTGTGCGATCAATCCTTCGTGATCGCCCTTTCCGTTGACAGAGCTCTCGGAATAAAAAATAGCACTCGCATTCTCCAGTCCTCCCCAACGGGTCTTCGACTGAACGTTTGCCAACTTCTTAAATGGGTATGGGCCGATGTTTCGATGAAAGTAGTCCAGCACTTTTACCGCGACAGCATAGTCATAAAATCCTTCTGCCCGGTTTTGGGGATAGACCCAACTCTCTACACCAATATCATCGACCTTGCCAGCATGTTGTACTGCAAATCGGGCAATACCCACCACCATGACTTTCACCGGGATGGGCACCTCTTCGCGCCAGTGGGTGAGTTTTCTTTTTGAATCAATAAAGCTCTCTTCGATTTTTAAACCATTGGAAACAACCGCATAATGCAACGGAGCTATGATTATAAAATCAACGGCAGATTTGTCACTGGGGTGATCGATTACAGGTAGCCAGTGGTGGCCGCGGTCGGGCCAATTGTCGCCAAAGAAGCCGCGGTCGCCATATTTGTTTTTGCCGATGATGAGCCCATCTTGGGGGATGCCTTTATAGTCTATTTCGAAGCTAAGTTGTTCATTGATCGCTATTCGTTGGTCGAGAGTGATTTTCAAGCGATCATTTTTATGTTGAAATGAAAGTGTTTTCCCATTTAGCCTCACTCCGGTGACCTCCATTCCAAATCCCTGGGCGTTCTTATTGGTAAGGTCAAGTTCAAATTCAGCGATAGACTTTTTGAACAGGATTAGAATAGATGCTTTTCCATAAATCACATCGGTGGAGTCATTCACTTCTAATTGAAAGATGTACTGTTTTACATCGATGAACGGATTCCTCGGGTAAGGGTCGGTAGCAAACGAGGTGGTGCCAATGAAAATGAAAAGTGCAAAAAACTTGTTCATGGTGTATAATTTATTCCGAAAGGTAAAGATTTCACACAAAGGCACTAGGTCGCCAAGAAAAGTATTCGATTGCCCTTTGTGTCTTGGCGCCTTTGCGTGAAATTTGTATTCGAATGAAGCATTTTCATAAGATATTGCTAATTACTATTCCGTTTCTTTTTTTCAGTTGGGGATTTTTTGCTCACCAAAAAATTAATCGGCTGGCTGTATTTACATTGCCTGTTGAGATGATTGGCTTTTACAAGAAAAACATTCAGTACATTTCTGAGGCCTCTGTAAACCCCGATCGCAGGAGATATGCTATTCCTGAAGAGGCGCCTAGGCACTACATCGACTTAGATGAGTATGGGGATAGTGCTGCTACTAAATTACCACGTTATTGGAAGCAGGCAGTGGAGAAATATGGTGAGGATAGTTTGATGAAACACGGAATTGTTCCCTGGCATATCAATCGTATTTATTATCAACTAAAAGACGCCTTCTTACTAAAAGATCCAGATCGGATTTTGCGCTTGTCGGCTGATCTCGGTCATTATATTGCCGATGCGCACGTGCCGTTGCATACCACAAAAAACTATGATGGTCAATTAACAGATCAAGTTGGCATTCATGGCTTTTGGGAATCGCGTTTACCCGAGTTGTTTTTCACAGACTACGATTTCTTTGTCGGAAAGGCTCAATACATTCCAAATGTGCAATTGGCAGCATGGAATGTGGTGGCAAAAGCCAACCTAGCCCTTGATTCGGTGCTACGTTTTGAAAAGCAATTGTCTCAAAAAATGGGAGACAGAAAATTCAACTTTGAGTCGAAAGGGAAACAAACGGTGAAAGTGGTGTCGGTCGAATACTCCAGAAGCTACCATCAGTTACTGTCGGGTATGGTCGAGCGGCAAATGAGAGCCAGTGTAAAGATGATCGGTGATGTGTGGTATACAGCCTGGGTCGATGCTGGTCAGCCTGACTTAAAAATGTTAATCGACTATAAACCCACCGAAGAGGAATTGATATTGAGAAGAGAGGAATTAAAAAAGTGGAAGGAGCAGCGGTTGTCGAATCCGCGTGCGCACGAAACGGAAGGGAATTAGAAGCTGACTCAATTTTTTTTTTGAATTAGCAGGTGTCAGACGGCTATTTTTTACCTAGGATCAGCCGTCAGACGCCTTCAAGATATCGCTTGGCTCTACGATGCTATTGAAAAGATATTTTAACATCTTTGCGTTTACAATCCTCCATGACTTTAACTAACGATCAAGTAATTAAAATACGCAAGCAGGTTGTTTGGCTTATTGTCATTGCAACAACGATCAGGCTGTTGTTGGCCTCACAGTTGGAATTAGCCAATGACGAGGTGTATTATTGGACCTATGCGCTATTTCCTGATCTGAGTCATTTTGATCACCCGCCTATGGTTGGTTTTTTGGCGCAGGTATTTACGGCCAATCTGTTTTTTACAGATGATTTTTTCTTGCGACTGGGAACCATTGTGTTATCCGCAGCAAGTACATGGACGATTTTCTGCATAGGGAGAAAAGTGAAAAATGAATTGGCGGGACTCTATGCTGCCTTTCTTTACACCTCTTCGATCTATTGCTCCATCATTAGTGGCTTTTCATTAATTCCAGACGCGCCTCAGGTGTTTTTCTGGTTGTTGAGTTTGAATGCGGCATTGGATGTGTTGCCCGCTGAGAAAATCACTAATGCGCATCGGATAAAGATGGTGGGCATTGGAGTATTTGCCGGATTGGCGATGTTATCGAAGTATCACTCTGTTTTTATTTGGATTGGCATTTTGTTGTACGTGCTTTTACAAAATAGAAAATGGTTGCTGGATTATTCGCTTTATGCGTCAGGCATTATTTCGCTGCTGGTTTTTTCGCCAGTGATTATCTGGAATGTAAAAAACAATTTTATCAGTTTTACTTTTCATGGTGACCGGGTAGCACCCGCCTTCGAAATTCGACCCGATTATTTTTTCACGGAGATAGGAGGACAGATAGCTTACAACAATCCTCTGAATATTATTTTGATCGTAATAGCGCTAGTGGCGCTGGCGAAGGGTAAACGCTTTTTGGATTCATCATTCAAGTGGATTCTGTTATTCAATGCGATTCCACTCTGGCTGTTGTTCACCGGTTTTTCTGTTTTTAGAAGTACGTTGCCGCATTGGTCGGGTCCGGCTTTCTTGTCGTTGATAGTGATTAGCGCTGTCTATTGGTCTGAGCGAATAGCCTTGCAACATCTTTCCGAAGCCAACACGATTCGTCCTTTGCGAATGTTGCTACCAAGTTATTTTTTAGCATTTCTTTTGGCGGCTATACTTTATGTAATCAATTATTCGCCATTCCCGTTAGGGAAGCAATCGGACGTCCAAAATTTTGGAGAGTACGATTTCACACAAGACATGTTTGGCTACGATCAAATCGAGGAAGCCTTTAAAAGAATTGCTGCACGAGAAGAATCGAATGGTTTGATGAAAAAAGGATCGGGGCTGATTTCCAACAAATGGTTTCCGGGTACTCATCTTGATTTTTACGTAGCTCAACCCCTTCACCGCAGTTTGTTTTTGATTGGCAGTCTGAATGAGATCCACAAGTATGCCTGGATCAATGAGCAGCGGGGTGGGTTAGAAAAGGGACAAGACTATTATCACATTACCGTGAGTAACTACTACAAGGATCCCAATGAATCCTTTGGGAACTATTTTGAGACAATTGAGCCGCTCGATACGGCTCGCATTACAAGAGGGGGCGAGACGATGCGGTATGCTTTTTTTTATCGATTGAAAAAATACCAGGGAAATTTCGAGAATCCGTTAACGCATTGATATGATGGAAACAGTATCACCCATAGCCATTAAGTTTTTCCGGTTTGTGCTGGTGGGGGCTTCCGGTTTGATTATTGATTTCGGGCTTACCTATTTATTCAAAGAAAAATGGAAAGTGGATAAGTACATCGCCAATGGAGTTGGTTTTTTTTCGGCCGCTACCAGCAATTTTTTTATCAACCGTTCATGGACGTTTGCCAGTGTAGATCCTGATGTCGGTAGTCAATATGTAAAGTTCATTTTGTTTTCATTGGTTGGACTATTAATCAATTCAATGATTGTTTGGTTGCTGAATGATCGGTTAAAAAAGAACTTTTACCTTTCGAAAGCAGTAGCAACCATCATCGTCACGCTTTGGAATTTTCTCTCTAACTTTTTGTTCACGTTTCGGTAGAAACTAAAAAAGCTCCGGGAAGGAGCTTTTAGGTAATTAATTTTTTCTGCTTAGTTAGAGCTGGTTGAGTCTGACGGTGCCATCTCCTCACTGGGTTCGGTTGCTGGACTGTTCTCGACCAATTGCTTCAAATCTTTCAACCCATCTTGATATTGGCCACCGAGCATCATTCCCATCATTGCCCACATGGCTTTTCCACCAAGGCCAATGTTATCGCCATCGTAAGTCCAGACAACCTTGGTTCCATCTCCTTCTGGGCTAAGTTTAAACTCTGCCCATGCTTTACCCTCCATTCCTTCGAACGCTAAGCCTGTTTTAACCCTTTCGTTCTCTACACTTTCTTCGACCCACTGCGAGCCTGTCCCCATCTTCTCACCAACCCAGCTCATTTTGGCACCGACCCCCGCTTCAGGGCCCTCAAAAGTCTGCTTGGCTTCGGGATCCATCTTGCTCCAGGGTGACCAAGCGGTAAAACTCTTCAGGTTGTTCAAGTGTGGAAAAATGGCCGATGCAGGCGCATTGATCACAATAGACTTTTCGACATGTCCTTTAGAAGGCTGAACCAGAACAAAGGCGAACGCAAGGGCCAGAATACCGATTGCGACAAAGCCGATAATTTTTAACGCTTTCATAGTTTAGGTGTTTAAGGGTATTTGGGATGTCGAAGTTAAACAAATATGTATTCAAAAGATTGCTGAATTGACCAAAAAAATGAAACTTAGGGTCAGTAAACCCAAATCCAATGAACCTATTTAACAATCCAAATCAAATTCCACAGAGTTATGGCCTTAAGATAGCTGCAGGCCTGATTGCTTATTTTCTTCTGATGAAGGTGACTGGCCTTAGCCATATCGTAGAACTACGATTGCTCAATCTTCTCGTATTGGTGGTTGGTGTATATTTTGCATTGAAGAAGTTTAAAGATACACATGGTAAGCACCTCAATTATTTTTTGGCGTTGGCGACTGGCGTAGGCACGGCAGCCATTGGCTCATTAGTGTTTGCGTTGTTTCTTTTTACATGGATGAGTTTGGATTCAAACATGATGCAGGAAATTATCAATAAAGAGCCTATGGGGCGCTATCTGAATGCCTACATGGCATCGTTTATAGTTGCCCTAGAGGGCGTGTTCTCTGGCTTGTTTGTCACGTTTGTGTTGATTAACTATATCAATACGGATGAAGTGGGAGGGGCTTAATTAAACTTCGCGCCTTTTTTATCGATCGATTTCAAAAACCCATTGCAACCGCTTCAAGTGCAAAATGATCAGAAAGATCTTTGTTGCCATTGCGCCAAGGATACCTGATGATTTGTACCTTTCGTTTTGCGATTGTTAGGTTAGAGGTCATGGGTCGGAAAAGGAAATAGTCTAGCTGTAAACGAAATTCCTTTCGTTTCTTGCACAGATCATTGTTGGGTCGATCCATTGTAAACTGATGTTCTCCGTCCAGATCGCCATCACTTGCCTGCAACGTTTGCAGCATCGTTTCATATTTCGCGATTCGTTGCTCAAAATTCTTGGGTAGATTGCCAGGTATGTTTTTCGGTAACGTTTTGATGGTATTAAAATCTCCGCAAATGAGCTGCGGGATGCCGTTTTTGCTGTAGGCTTTCAAAAGCTCATCATATAATTGTTGATACTGGCTGTACATCGTTTCTTGCATTCCAAATGCTTGCAGATGGGTGCCAATAACATGGATGGGTTTCCCCTTAACTTCAATCTCAGCCAGCAACGCGCCTTTTCTGGATAGTCTATCGGGTCCGCTGCGATCGTTGAACCTGATTTCTCTTACTTCTTTAATGGGGTGGCGACTGAAAATCATCACACCACCATTTGTTTTCAGGGCGATGGATTTTTTGTTGAGGACGTTAGTTTGAGCAGGAAATTCAGATTGAAGTTCTTTTGCAATAATCCGTCTACTCCTTCGATAGAATAGCTCTTGAAAAACCACCACATCATAGGGGCTATACTTCAATTGCTCGGCAATGATCTTGGCTCTTTTCGCTTTTCCATTGTGATTGATTCCTCGTGGCAACATCTGAATGTTCCATGATAAAATTTTAAGCGAATCTTGACCTTGGCAGAGAATGGAAACAAGAACAAGAACCCCACTCAAAAAACAGGATCGCATACTAAATGCTATCTCTTATAGCTTTTGAACCAACTACCAATCGACATCGCCAACACACCGAGTACAGCTTCTTTGAAAATCCCGGCTGACATTTTTGATTGACCGAGCGTGCGATCAGTGAAGATAATGGGGACTTCAGTAATTTTAAATCCATACTTCCAGGTGAGAAATTTCATCTCAATTTGAAAAGCATACCCGATAAACTTGATGTTGTCAAGTTGAATAGTTTCCAGCACCGTTCTTCGGTAACAAACAAAACCAGCAGTAGTATCGTGGATTGGGAGGCCGGTGATGAAGCGAACATATTTGCTTGCAAAGTAGGACATCAGCACCCGACTCATTGGCCAATTAACGACATTCACTCCTTTTGAATACCGTGAGCCAACGGCCAAATCATGGCCTTCTTCTTCGCAGGCAAGATACAGTCGCGTAAGGTCTTTTGGGTTGTGCGAAAAATCTGCATCCATTTCCAATAAGTAGTGATATCCCTTTTTTAGACCAAATTTAAACCCTTCGATATAAGCTGTTCCTAGCCCCAATTTGCCCGCTCGTTGTAATAGATGCAACCTTGTTTCCAGTGCGTTATACTTAGCCTGAAGACCCTTTACAATATCAGGTGTTCCATCCGGTGAGTTGTCGTCTACTATCAAAAGGTGAAAATCTTTTGGCAAGGAGAGCACCTCATTTACAATCGCTTGTATATTTTCTTTTTCGTTGTAGGTAGGAATGATGACAAGTGCGTTGCTCAAAACCTTTGGGTTGATAACAAAACTATAAAAAAGGAACGTTTATACAATTGATTAATTTTACGGCATGACAAAATGTGTTTTTCTAGATCGTGATGGTGTTTTAAACGAAGACAATCCCAATTACACCTATCGTGTTGATCAGTTCAGAATTTTACCCGGAGTGCTGGAAGCGTTACGCGAACTAAAGTCTGCTGGCTATTTATTGGTGGTGGTGACCAATCAATCCGGCATTGCCCAGGGCATTTATACGCAGGCCGAAATGGAAGCCTGCCATCAATATTTGCAAGATGCTTGTGGGCATCTCATTGATCATTTTTATTTTTCACCTTGTCACCCGACCGTTTCGGCCTCATTGGCCCGCAAGCCGGGCACGCTCATGTTTGAAAAGGCCCGAGCCAAATTTAGCATTGATTTTTCCGCTTCCTGGATGGTAGGCGATCGTGGTAGGGATATTATACCAGCCAGGCAGTTGGGCATACGGACCATTCAGATAGGCCATGACATTGAACCCGATAATAAAGCGGACTTTGCTTGTATGAGTTTGCAAGAGGCTGCATCTTTGATAAGGAATCACTTAAATCAATGCTAACATAGAACAGCTTCTCAACAAAAAGGGTGAGGCTAAACTGACCCGCTTACTTTTAATTTTGTTGGCTTTTGTCTCTTGGGTGCTTGGGCTTCCTCATAGCCTAAAATCTTCATCATGCTTTCGCTGGTCTGTTCACTGGCAAAAAGTTCAGTAGAAAGTTCGCCATCTTCATTGCGATCTATTAGCACGTGCTTAGGAGCTGGGATCAGGCAATGTTGAATACCCCCATAGCCGCCTAGGGACTCTTGGTAAGCACCAGTATGAAAAAAGCCTATATGTAAAGGCTCATCGTCAGTAATCATTGGTAAGAAAACTTCTCCTGTATGTGCTTCTGAGTTATAGTAGTCCTGACTATCACAAGTAAGTCCGCCAATATTTATTTTGTGATACGGATCATCCCACTTGTTCAAGGCCATCAAAATATACTTTTGATTCATTCCCCACACATCGGGTAGGTGAGTGATGAACGAGCCATCAATCATATACCAAAGCTCTTTGTCGTTTTGCAGTTTTTGATCTACTACAGAGTAAAGTACGGCTCCACTTTCGGCAACAGTAAAACTTCCGAATTCCGTAAAGATGTTGGGTACAGGTACGTTATTCTTTTCGCAAATCCACTTGATGTTTTCCACAATTTGTTCAATCATGTACTTATAGTCGTATTGAAAAGTCAACGAAGTTTTTACTGGAAATCCGCCACCAATATCAATCGAATCAAGTGTAGGACAGATTTTTTTCATTTCGCAATACTTGAAAATAAATCGGCTCAATTCACTCCAATAATAGGCGGTATCTTTTATTCCAGTATTAATAAAAAAGTGAAGCAGCTTCAGTGATGCTTTGTTGCTGGTCGCAATTTTTTCCTTGTATAATGTATTAATGTCATTGTACCGAATACCCAGGCGAGACGTATAAAACTCAAACTTCGGTTCTTCATCGGCAGCCACACGAATACCTACGTTGTAAGGCTTTGTGACATTCTTTTCGTAGGTGTCGATTTCGCTTAGGTTGTCGAGGATGGGCATGCAGTTAAACCCATCGTTTAACAGTTCGGTAATGTAATCCCGATACTTCGGCATTTTAAATCCATTGCACAAGATAAACGTCTCTTTACTGATTTTTCCCCGACCATAAAGCGTACGAACGATTGGGATATCAAACGCTGAAGAAGTCTCAATATGAATGTCGTTCTTCAACGCTTCTTCGAGCACAAAATCATAGTGTGAAGATTTGGTGCAGTAGCAATAGGTGTACTTGCCATTGTACTTAAATCGTTCCATTGCATTGTTAAATGCCGCTTTTGCGAATCGGATATTCTCACTGATTTTTGGGAGATAAGTGATTTTTACAGGCGTTCCATATTGCTTAATAATATCCATCAAGGGCACGTCATTAAACAACAATTCATGGTTTCTTACCTTAAATTCCTTTTGTGGAAATTCGAAGGTTTGCTCAATTAGTTCGCGATAGCTCTTCATTTCTTTACTAGTTGTACGGTGGTGGGCTGGTGGAGGTCTTCGAACAACGCTGAGCGATCAACCAACAACCTAAAAATTTGGGGGCAATATTGCCATAATTTTGCCATCTTTGCAATAATTCAAAAGGTATGGTTAGCTACAGTTCCTTGGTTTTTGCAATCGCGCATGCGCTCCCCGATTTCTGACGGGATTTAGCCAAAGAACGTTTGTTTTTACCGGTAGTTAATCATTTTATACAAATCATATTTTTGTGAAGGGGAAAGAAATAAAAATCATTGAGGTAAAGTCAGAAATCGGTGCCGGAACACGCGGTGCCAGTTTGGGCGTGGAGGCGATGAAAATCGCCAGCCTGGATTTGAAGTCAGACTTGTTTAGAAAATACGATTCAATTGAAGTTGAGAATGTCAACGAATTGCTTTTCGATGGTGCCGAGCATGCCTATGCTAAGTTCATTGATGGCGTTTTGATCATGGAAGAACGTGTTTGCCTGGAGGTGTATGAGCAGCTGTTCGATGATTTCTTTCCATTGATTATGGCGGGTGATCACTCCACGGCCTATGGCACAATCGCAGGTATAAAGAAGGCCTACCCCAAAAAGAAATTGGGCGTTGTGTGGATCGATGCACATGCTGATATGCATACACCTTTTACAACTCCTTCTGGCAATATGCATGGAATGCCACTTGCCATGGCACTTGGTCTCGATAACTTTGAATGTAAAGTGAATGACCCGCGAGGTGAGACCTTGGATTATTGGGAACAGATCAAAAATGTGGGCATGCAAGGGCCAAAGATCAATGCAGAAGACTTGGTATTAATTGCTGTCCGTGATTTTGAAAAACCGGAAAATTACCTGATCAATAAAAATAATATCAACTTTATTGAAGTAGAAGACATCAAAAAATTTGGTGCAGAGCCAATGGCGCAAAAGGTATTGCAGATGCTCGATCACTGTGACTTGATTTATGTTTCATTTGATGTAGATGCCATTGACAGTCGCTTTTCAACAGGCACTGGCACACCGGTGCCCAACGGACTTACCGTAGAGGAGGCAAAAGTGGTCAATGCCGAACTTTGCAAAGACCCCCGTGTGTGTGCATGGGAAATTGTAGAGATAAACCCAACACTGGATACCGAAAACAGAACAGCAGAAAGTGCGTTCGAGATTTTGGAAGCTGCTGCGAAGTCAGTTGAGACGCGGCCGGTGTTGGCAGAGTAGTTAATCCTAATCTGTTACTTTTTTCTCAATATCCTCAATAGCAAAGAGATCGATCTGTCCAAAAGTCTCTACATAAGGCCTATGCATATAATAGCCTTTTTCGAATAGACTCTTTGCCTTGGCTATCTGCTCTATCGCAATTTGTTTTCTACCCTGCTCAAAGTTAATCGATGCTAGGTGATAATAAGCATCAGACGAAGAAGGGTAATATTTGAGACATTTTTCTAAGTCGACTACGGCCTTTTGATATTCTCGTAGCTTCATAAACAAAATAGCCCGATGGATAAACGCGAATACGTCTACCCAATCTTCACCACTTTTAGCAGTTACCTCATTGATATATTTAGTGTAATAGTCTAATGCCTTTTCTTCTTCGCCTAGTTGAAAATAAGCAAGCCCCCGAAGATAGTCAACACTCATGCTTTGGGGATAATCTGTAAAACCAGTCGTTAGCGTATCTGTTGCATTAAAATCAGCAATGGCAGATTCATAGTCTCGGTAAAAGAATAATTTCAGATAACCTCGCCATCCTTGCCAGGTCACTGGGTCAAGTTCAACCGCTTTGTCAAAAAGTGGTTTCCATTCATGAGGGATGCCGCGCTTCAAATAGGGTACTGATAGTTCTCTCCATGCGGCAGCATTAGCGGGGTCTAGCTTTATGGCAATCTCAATAAGTTCCATATTTTCTGGACTTCCTTGGACGAAATTCTTTTCTCCGTTTTCTAAATGTTCTATTGACATCTTTTTCCTCTCAGAAATTGAATAGTCTTTATAATTGTCAGAGTTTTGACAATTTGAAAACGACAATAGAGCGAATAAACTAAGGCAAAACTTCAATGATTTTACCATCACGCATTTTGTAAGTTAAGTATATGTTATAATCCCTTGATTCATTCTCCAGAATGCCAGGTTGCCATTCTTTAAATTGTTGAGTAATTGAAAATAAATGCGAAACCAATTCTTTATTAAATTTTTTTGGCTTTAAATCCAGATCGTTTTCTATGATCTGATATCGTCCTGCCGACCCTTTGCAGTTGACAACGAAGCGAAAGGTTAAGTAACCAGACTCATTTCCAATCGCAGAATATTTCTTTGCAATAGAATCTCGCAATGCTCTCTTTCCATATTTATATCCAGCATAGGGTTCGAAGTTGTAATATTCGTAGATACGATCACTGCATGTTTTAAATTCCTTGTCACCCAAAGCAGTAGCTGGATCAATGTATCCTATATCGTGAGAATACTTCTTACTCTCTTTTTTGCAAGAGAGCAGAATAACTAAAAATCCGATGCAATAAAAAGTGCTTTTTAATGGAGTATTCATTCAAACCAACTAATTCGCCTTTGCCAAATTCACAATCACTTCCCAGTTAAACTGAACAAACTTATGTAGCGATTCTTCCAGAATGCGCTCCTGGTCGCTGTGGGCGCCAAAACCTTTAGGCCCATCTTCTATGTCCGTCATCGGGCCGATGCCATAACACTCCACACCTTTTGCTCTTAGGAAAGCCATGTCGGTGGCGCCTGTTGGCATGGTTGGAATTGTAACGGTATTGTAAATTTTCTTAACAGCCGCCTCAGTTACTTTAAACGCATCAGATTCTAGCCGTGAAGGTCTGGCGGATGGGCGCAGGTTTCTTGTGTTAGGTACTATCTCAATCTGCGAGTCGTTAATGACGCGTTTCATCTCAGCTAACAACATTGACATGTCTTCATCGGGCAAAGCGCGAATATCCAATGTGGCTTCGGCTTCACTGGGGATTACATTGCTCAAATAGCCACCCTTAAAAATATTCGGAGAGATAGATGTACGAAGTGTGGAGTACATTCGTGGCTCTTTGGCTGCGAAGTACTCTTGTGCTTTTTCGGCCTCTTTGTCGTTCACCACAGCAAGGTAACGTGCTGCATCGGCAGGGTTGCTAACGGATGCCAGTCGTGTAAAAAACGCGCGGGTTGTTTCGTTCAAGCGCATGGGTGTTTGCCACGCTGCAATTTTCGAAATCGCTTGCGAGAGATGCACGATCGCATTGTCTTGCAAGGGAACTGATCCATGTCCAGCGGTGCCGCGTGCGATTAGTCTTGCACCTCTCGGCACTTTTTCAGTAGTAGAAACTGCCGCATAAACTATTTTGCCATCTTTGCGCGTGACGCCACCACCTTCGGCAAAGCAGAATTCTGCTTCGATATCCGCCCAATGTTCGTTCACCATAAAATCAATACCCACTTTTGTATTCGATTCTTCGCCTGCTTCTGCTAAGAATATCACGTCTCTATCCAGCACGATACCTAATCGTTTTAGCTGCAACATCACCATCAAAGCGGCCACCACATTGTCTTTGTCATCTACCGCACCGCGTGCATACACATAACCACCATCGCGAGTAGCTGAAAAAGGAGGATGGATCCATTTAGTCGAATCAACACTGACCACATCCGTATGTGCCATGATCAATACAGGTTTTTTGTTGCCGTTTCCTTTTATGCGCGCTACCAAGTTGGGGCGCTTGGGGTCGTTGGAAAATACTTTTGTGGAAATCCCTTCTTTGTCCAAAACTGATTTGAGGTACTCTACCACTGGTGCTTCGTATCCAGTAGCTACGCTCGAGTTAATCTTTAAGATGGCTTGAAAATGTTTGAGTGTTTCATCCTGCAATTTTGCCCAATCGGGTTGTTTGGTTTGGGCGTGTGTGAAAGAGAGTGCCAGAGTAAATAAAGGCAAAAAAAGGAATTGTAATGAGAAGCGCATATCGTTGGGTTTAGGTCAATATTTGGTAGGGCAAGATAGGGATTTTGCGCCATGGGCAGAATTTTTTTTTACGCTAAGGGCTTGATTTCAGGTGACGGTAAAATTGAGAAAACACTTGTGGACGCGTATGCCAGATGGAAAACGAGTTGAAATCATCCCTGCAAATTCATTTTTTTAGTTTAAATTTGCAGGGATGATCCAAAGGCATATAATTCAACTTATAATTGATCGGGCAAAACGCTTTCCCGTAGTAGGCGTAATTGGACCACGGCAAGTGGGTAAAACAACACTGGTCAAATCGATCCTTAAAGTGACCCCCAAAGATACGGTCTATCTGGATATGGAACTGCCATCTGATCTCAATCAGCTTCGTGAACCTGAACTATATTTTAAGGAAAATATAAAAAGAACCGTGGTATTGGATGAGATACAACACAAACCAGGACTATTCCCCGTAATGAGATCAATGATAGATGCCAATCGGAAACCCGGAAGATTTATTGTTACCGGGTCGGCTTCACCAGATTTGCTTCAACAAGGGTCTGAGACATTGGCCGGGAGAATCATCTTTTGTGAATTGGGTCCTTTGTCATTGGTAGAAACAAACTACATGGAGTACCAGAAACTTTGGTTGAGAGGTGGATTTCCTGGCGCCTACTTGGCAAAAAGTAACAAGGACAGTTTTGAATGGCTCAATAGTTTTCTAAGGACTTACGTTCAGCAGGATATTGCCGTATTAGGGTTATCGATAAATAGGTCGTTGGTGATGCAGTTGTTACAAATGATCAGCAGTACTAATGGGTCAGTCATCAATTATAGCTCTCTTTCAAAGTCGTTGGGTGTTTCAGTAACCACCATCATGAAGTTTGTAGATATTTTGGAAGATACTTTTATGGTGCGCAGGTTAACCGCCTATCATCACAACATTAAAAAGCGGATTGTTAAGGCACCCAAAATATTTATACGTGATACCGGGTTACTTCACACACTTTGGAATACCCATAGCATTAAAGCTTTATTTGGTCACCATTTACTTGGGCATTCATGGGAAGGATTTGTGATTCAGCAAATTGCTACTCACCTGCGTGATGACTCCCAATTGTTTTATTACCGAACACAAGACGGCTCTGAAGTGGACTTGATTATTGTGAAAGGCAATAAACCTTTTGTTTCCCTTGAAATTAAATTTACAGATAATCCGGTGTTGACCAAAGGAAATCATTTGGCCATTGAGGACATAAAAGCTAAGCATAATTTTATCGTTACTCCTTCAGCTAAAGAGCATCCATACAATAAAAATGTGCGAGTGGTCAGTCTTCCGGTAGTTTTGCAAAGATTACAAGAACTTAACATTTTGATTTAGTCGCTACCTTGCATCGTTTTTCGCTTTGGGGAAGATGCTGATCTGTGCCCCATCCGTTTTTCGTAACCCCACGAAACTCTTTTTCATATTTGCTTGATTCTTGAAGATACGAACCAAGGCATATAATATCTCAGTAATTACCTTCAATATTGTAGTAGTTCCTCTTATTGAAAAAACTCAAGAGTAGCCATTCCATTTGCAACCATTTTTAAATTGGGTAAATATTTGTAGCCTCTATTTTCAAGTAAAAGAAATAGGCTATCTCTCTTCTTTGGCATATTGTTATAATGATAGGCTAAGGCCAGATTCCCTCCAATGCCTAGTTCATTTTGGTTTAACCGCCATGCCTTTTCCCCTAATTCTACGGCAGCAGCATAGTTCTTGTTAATTATTTTAAGGATAACAAGACTAGAATAACTTTGAGCAAATTTAGGATCAATCTCGATTGCTCTCTCATATAGGTATTCGGCCTCCTTATAGTTTTTTCTAAGTCTAGCAATAATACCCAAACCTGTTAGTGCTTGTACATTTTCCTTTTTAATTTCAAGTGATCTACGATAAGCTGGCTCGGCTAGCGAGTCACGATGATCATATATGTATACATTTCCAAGAAAATTCCATCCTCCAAAATTATTGGGATAAGTTTTTGTGAAATTCAGAAGCAAAACTTCACAACTGTCCAAATATCCTTCATTATAAATTTTAACTATTGATTTAAGTTCATTTGATTGATTTGTGTGCTCATAACGCATATATAGGAAGTAGATGCTACTTAGTATCCCAAGAGCTGTCAATATTTTCTTAACTATCGGTTGTTTCATGTATTCTCTTATTGTCTTTAAATTGCAAGATAGCAGTTTGTTTTAGTATAGTTTTTTTAAAGCACCGTCTATAACCTCTTTGAAATGATACTATATTTTATGCGGAGATGAGTGACGTGCTGGCATCGGCCAGCGATAGTAGCAGAAAGCCCACAGCGAGGAACGAGCGAGGACTTGTAGCGGATAGCGCGGCCCCGATGGCATTGTGCGTTGGAATGTGTGCATCGGGGGGCCGCCTACCCCAAAAAAAATCTCTAAAACTTCTTCTCGCAACTTGCTGCCTTAGGCCAATATCTTCCGCTTCAAAACGGGGACATTAAAAAGCACCAACGCAATGGCGATGATCGCATAACCGACTTGCTGCGTAACCGAGGCGGTTTCATTAAGAATCAAAAATGCCAGCGTGAAGTTGATCAGGGGATTAATGTACATGAGAATTCCGATGGTGGCGGCATCGATTTTGTTGAGCGCATACAAATTGAGGAACAACGGCAGCACCGTAAAAAAAAGTGCAATGCAAAAGGCCACCCCAAAGAAAGGGTAGTCGATGGTGACCGAACCAACCAATTGCATAAAAAACAAATTCATAAGCATGAATGCGAATGTTACTTGCACGGCCAAGACGATCAGTCGGTTAAACCCTTGGTTTTTGCGTTGCGTGATCAAATACAGCGCATAGGAGAAGGCAATTAATAAACTGTACCACAATTCCTGAATATTGTTGATGCCCATCATGACACAACTAATGGCACAAAGTAAAATGGAAAGCCATTGAATAGTCACTAATTTTTCTCGCAGCAAGATGTACCCAAGTCCAGCGGTGACTACCGGACAGATCAGGTACGAAAACGATGCTGTTTTTACATTCACAGCGTTTACCACATAAATGAACACCAACCAGTTGATGGTGAGCAAAACCCCGCCCAGTAAAGTCAGTACGATCACGCTCGTTTTTGCTTTAGTGTCCAGCGATTTAAAGTGGGCTACATTTTCCCTCGTCTTTTTTCGCATGAAGGCTGCAAGAATCACGATCAAAATGACTAACGAATACAAAACTCGGAAGTAAAGAATTTCACCAGCAGGGTGTTCACCTACTGTGCGTAGCACCAACGGGAAAAACCCCCAAACAAGAAATGCTGTCACGGCAGAGGCGTAGTGCTTACTCATAGGTGTAACGAAAAAGTTGCTAGGTACTAAAAAAGAATGGGAACTGGGCATGGCCAAAACGCCTAAGCCAAATGCGATCGCCACCTCTCATCCGCTTCCCTCAACTTTCTACTCCTAACTTTCAACTTATTCCGTATTTTCGCACCAAATTTTAACAACATCATGAGCCAAAACCGCCCTATTTCCGCTTTTATTGAGAAAAATTACTTGCACTTCAACTCGGCCGCATTGGTGGACGCTGCGAAAGGCTACAAAAAACATATTGCCGAGGGCAAAAAAATGATGGTGACCCTCGCGGGCGCCATGAGTACGGGTGAACTGGGTATCAGCTTCTCGGAGATGATCCGGCAAAATAAGGTGCACATTATCTCTTGTACAGGCGCGAACCTAGAAGAAGACATTATGAACCTGGTAGCGCATTCGCACTACCGCAGGATTCCGAATTATAGAGATTTAACCCCCGAGCAAGAGTGGGATTTGTTGCAAAACCATTTGAACCGTGTCACCGACACATGTATCCCTGAAGAAGAGGCATTCCGCAGACTGCAAAAACATTTATTTAAAGTGTGGAAGGATGCCGAGGACAAGGGCGAGCGTTTGTTTCCGCATGAGTTCATGTTCCGCATGATCAACAGTGGCGACTTGAAACAGTATTATGAGATCGACCCGAAAAATAGTTGGATGATTGCTGCAGCCGAGCGTAACATGCCAATGGTAGTTCCGGGCTGGGAAGACAGCACGATGGGAAATATTTTTGCTTCGTACTGCATCACAGGCGAATTGAAAGCCAGCACGATGAAGAGCGGGATCGAGTACATGGTATGGTTGGCAGATTGGTACACAAAAAATTCAGGCACGGATGGCATCGGCTTCTTCCAGATTGGAGGGGGCATTGCAGGTGACTTCCCAATATGTGTTGTGCCAATGTTGCACCAAGATTTGGAAAGAGATAGTATTCCGTATTGGAGCTACTTCTGCCAGATCAGCGACTCAACAACGAGCTATGGTTCTTACTCAGGGGCAGTGCCAAACGAAAAAATTACCTGGGGCAAGCTGAATATCGATACGCCTAAGTTTATTGTAGAGAGTGATGCTACGATTGTGGCTCCGCTTATGTTTGCGTATATTTTGGATATGTAAAATAGTATTGAGTCGTGAGATGTGAGTATTGAGAAAGCGACTACCGTTCATCTCACGTCTCATATCTCATATCTCATATCTCACATCCAACACTAAATGAATTTAGACCTCACCCTCCGAGCTGAAATCCAAAAAGCAATTACTGCACTTTTCAATCAATCCGTTGAGCAAGTGCAGGTACAACCGACTAATGTTGAGTTCGAAGGCTCGCATACGTTGGTATGTTTTCCGTTAACAAAACTCTCTAAGAAATCTCCCGAGGAAACCGGGAAGATGATTGGTGAGTATTTGCAAATCAATTCAGGATTGGTGAGCAGGTATAATGTGGTGAAAGGCTTTTTGAATTTGTCAATAAGCGATTCCGTTTGGGCGCAGGTGTTTGAATCGATTTATTCGAATTCTTCTTTTGGGCAACTGCCAGATAATGGCAAAGAGATGATGGTGGAGTATTCATCACCCAATACCAACAAGCCATTACACTTAGGTCACCTGAGAAATAATTTTTTGGGATATTCTGTTGCTGAAATTTATAAAGCACTAGGCTACAAAATTCATAAAGTTCAAATCATCAACGACCGCGGCATACATATCTGCAAGAGTATGGCTGCCTGGCAATTGTTTGGCAATGGAGAGACACCAGAGAGCTCTGGTTTGAAGGGTGATAAATTGGTAGGAAAATATTATGTAGAGTTCGACAAGCATTTTAAAGCGCAGATTGCTGAACTGGAAAGTAAGGGCTTAACGAAAGAAGAGGCGGAGAAGCAAGCGCCCATCATGCAGCAGGCGGTGGGGTTATTATTGCAATGGGAAGCGAATGATCCCGCTACCGTTCAGTTGTGGAAAACCATGAACGGTTGGGTTTATAAAGGTTTTGACTCGACCTATAAGCGCATGGGTGTTGATTTTGAAAAATTGTATTACGAATCACAAACATATTTATTAGGCAAAGATGAAGTCCTTCGCGGTGTGGAGCAGGGCGTGTTCTACAAAAAAGAAGATGGCTCGGTATGGGTGGACTTGACATCCGATGGATTGGATCAAAAAGTTTTATTACGCTCGGATGGTACTTCGGTGTATATGACACAAGACATCGGCACGGCCATTTTGCGTTTCCGCGATTTTCCGAAAATAGAAGGGCAAGTATATACGGTTGGCAATGAGCAAGAGTATCACTTCAAAGTGTTGTTTTTGATTTTGAAGAAGCTCGGCTATGCGTGGGCCGAGAAGTGCTATCATCTTTCGTACGGAATGGTCGATCTGCCTACAGGGAAAATGAAAAGTCGCGAAGGTACAGTGGTGGATGCAGATGACTTGATGCAAGAGATGGTGGACGAGGCGGAGAAGCAAACGCGTGAACTTGGCAAGATAGATGAGATGGGTGAGGAGGAGATCAAGAATCTTTCTGAGATGGTGGGCTTAGGCGCGTTGAAATTCTTTTTGCTAAAAGTGGATCCCAAAAAACGGATGATGTTTGACCCGAGTGAGTCGATCCAATTGCAAGGTCACACGGGGCCATTCATTCAGTACACTCATGCTCGTGTGAAGTCTATTTTGCGGAAGGCCGACTCGCTAGGTATAAAAGTAGTCGCGTCAGATTTAAAAAACATCAATTCCCTAGAGCCATCTGAACGCGAAGTTATTTTCACCATCAACAATTTTCACAACAAACTGCATGAAGCTTCGCGTGAATACTCTCCTTCGGTGATTGCAAACTACGCCTACGAATTGGCGAAAGAATATAATCAGTTCTACCAGGCGATTCCTATTTTTAATGAGTCAGATCCGACCAAATTGAAATTTAGAATTGCTTTTTCTAAAGTGGTGGCAGATGTCATCAAGAGGTCGATGCATCTACTCGGGATACATGTGCCGGAGCGGATGTAGTTGTTAACTAGTCAATTTAACAGAGTTATCCTAGGTAAAATTGATGATACAAGTGTCAAAGAGAATCGGTTGACTATGCCTTATTGGTAACTCATTTTTTAGCCAAAGCCTCTCTTTGTTGACTTGTCTGTCTTAAAAGCTTGCCCAAAGCTTTTAGTTCCCTTTTTTTCAAAGGCCCGACAACGATTAGGGCTCCTGTTAATAAGTAATTTGTTAATCCTGACATAATAATCAATTCATTTGCTGCTACGAAATTTGTCGCAAACAAATCATTTCAAAAAACAAATATTATGGCAACAAAAAATTACGTAACGATGGCTATTGCTACAGTCTTGGCAGCTTCGTGTTTCGTTTCTTGCAACAAAGATGATAGTACCCCTGCTGTGACGGTAGAATTTAAAAATCGCTCCATAACCCCATCCTTTGTAAAAATGGGATCAGAGTTTTCAGATGTTGGAGTGTTTACGCTAGTCAGTAGTGAAGATGCTATTCCAAATTCAAACGATATGATTTTTGGTGGCGCCCCTGATGGTCAAGGATTTATCAAAAACCCAGATGGCAGTGGTTACATTATGGTTACTAACCATGAAAACACTTGGGCAATTTCTAGATTGTATTTGGACAAAAAATTAGACATAGTCAAAGGCGAGTACATTGTTAATACCGATGGTGGTTTGTTTAGATTGTGTTCAGGTACAATGGCAACACCTGAAATTCATGGATTCGGCCCCACTTTTTTAAGTACTGGTGAATCTATCGTGAATGCAATGACACATGCGATTGACCCGATTGCACCTGCAAACCCATCAGACAAGTCGAGGGTAAAACCTGCCTTAGGAAAATTTAGTGGCGAGAATGCTGTGCCATTAACTAAAGTCGCGTATCCCGGTAAAACGGTCATTATTTTGGGAGAAGATGCCGGTAACGGTCAAGTATATCTATATGTTTCTAATACGGTTGGTGATTTAGACAATGGAAAACTATACGTGCTAAGAAGAGTTGACCAAAATCAAATTGAAACAGCAATCACCTGGAATAATAACTATAACGTTGAGTTTGTAGAGGTTCCGAACGCTAAAAATTTAACTGGCTCTGAAATCGAAAATTTAAATGCGTCTTTAAAAAGCATTCAATTTGCTCGTGTTGAAGATTTAGATTACCGTAAGGGCTCTGCTTCGAATAACAGAGAGTTGTATTTTGTTGCAACTGGCGTAAGTGGTAGTACAGAAAAAACATATATGGGCAGGGTATATCAATTAAAATTAGATGCTACCGATCCACTAAAAGGCGTATTAAAAATTGTTGCCGATGGCGATGTCTCTCCTTCAGGTGCTAACGTAAAAGGAACCGATATCATTAATCCCGACAATCTTTGTGTTACTGAAAACTATGTTTATATTCAGGAAGATGGAGATTCGTTTTGGCCTGAAGCTACACACAACTCTTTAATTTGGCAGTACAACATTAGTACAGCCACAAAGAAAGTATTTATGGATATGACACATGGAGATGCCAATTTCTTAAATACAAAATATAATCCTGCCGGTGCCAATCAACTGAAAAAGGGCATTTGGGAGCATGGGGCAATGGAAGATATTTCTGACGTGGTAGGAGTTGCTGGTACATTTACGATCAATATACACACTCATACATGGGTAGAAGGCGACAAATTTTTAAACCCGAGTAAAGCCGCTTCTGTACAGTCTTACAAATCAGGTGGACAAACACTTATATTGAAAGGTGTTCCTAGGTAGAAAGTAATTATGTATACAATGGGCCCTTCACCAACAAGGTGAAGGGTTTTTTGTTTTATGAATAAACGAATGTAAATCAAATGAACAGAACTATACTTTTGCTATTTATTTTGGCTTTTAGCTTTTCATGTGTAGATAAAAGACATCAGACTTTAGAAAGTAAACTACATACTGATATTTCAGAAAAAATAGATACTCTAATTGGCACTTTGGGCAACTTGGAGAAAACAAAAGACGAAGAAGCGCTAATCCAACATTTTAAAAGAAGTAGAGAAGAGTATAAAAAAATAGAGCCTTTTGTTGAATATTATTTTCAAGGTCTTGCTCGCAGAATTAATGGGCCTGCCTTACCTGAGATAAAAACGGATGATAATGTTGTAAATGAGGCCGTTGGATTTCAGGTTATTGAAGAAATTGTTTTCAGCGAAGGTGTAGACTTAGTTGAGTTAAAAAATCAAGTGCGCATTTTAGAAACTGATTTAAAATTTGTTCAGCAAAATTTTAAAGATTTACCCATTCAAAATCATCATTTCTATGAACTGATTCAACATCAAATCATCCGAATTGCCGTTTTGGGTATTACTGGTTTTGATTCTCCAGTGGCACTTAGTTCAATAGATGAAGCTAAACATTCCATTGAAGGAATAGAAGAGTATTATAGGAAATATTGTGAAATAAATAATGAAAAAGTCAATGCTGGCTTTACGGAATCATTGGAGAATACCAAGCAATACCTTAGTAACAATAATGATTTTAATAGCTTCAATCGGTTACATTTTATTAAAAACCATTTGATGCCATTGAGTATTTCTTTAGAAAAGAATTTTAGAATTGTTATTGAAAAGTCACCAAGTTTATTTGAAGGTAAGGTTTTCTATGGTCATTTAGCAGATTTGATGCAAGGGAAAAACCTGAATCCTGATGCTTTTTCACCTTTTGCAGAATCAAAATCTACTGCGGAAAAAGTGGCTTTAGGCAAAGTATTATTTAATGACGCAAGCTTGTCAAGAAGCAATAGCTTGAGTTGCGCCACTTGTCACAATGCAGAGAAATCTTTTACAGATGGCAAAAAAACTTCGGTATCCAATATTCACGGTAACGCGTTTAAACGAAATTCTCCAACATTATTGTATTCAGCTTTTCAAAAGGCCTTTTTTTATGATTTACGTTCGCAAGATTTAGAAAATCAAATAGAAAGTGTAATGAAAAGCCCTGATGAATTTGATCTTTCCCCAAAAGAAATCTTAGAGAAAGTTTCAAAAAACAAGGAAACAACTTTGATATTTTCAAAGGCGTTTCCAGATAAAAAGGAAATAACGCCTTACGAAATTAGAAATGCCATAGCGTCTTATGTAAGAAGTTTGATGCCTTTTAACGCCAAGATAGATCATTACTTTGCAGGGAAAGCAATACTTACCGAAAGTGAAACCATAGGTTTTAATTTGTTTTCAGGAAAAGCCAAATGCGCTACCTGCCACTTCATTCCTGTTTACAATGGCACAGTTCCACCTTGGTACAACAATTCAGAGTCAGAAGTTATTGGGGTGCCTAAAAATATCGCGTGGAAAAATGCCGTCATTGATTCTGATGAAGGCAGATATAAATTTAATCAAATAGAGCAACTCAAATTTTCATTTAAAACTCCTACCGTCAGAAATATTGAGAAAACAGCACCCTATATGCACAATGGGGTTTACAATACGTTGGAAGATGTGATTAAATTTTATGAATTAGGTGGTGGAAATGGTATAGGGTTGAACTTACCGTACCAAACCCTTCCCTTTGATAATTTACAACTGACGGAAAGTGAGAAACAAGACATCATAAATTTCCTAAAAACTTTAACCGACAGTAGTGAAAATAACTAAGCTGCTTTTATTGAATTTGCTATCGTTAGGGGGCATATTTTCTTGTACAAATAACGATATTACATGCAACTTACAAGTAACAATTGCAGTTGCGACAGTTGCCTCTCACCCCTGTACATATAGCGGTTCTATTCAAGTTACGGAGCCTCTGGGTGCAGAATATCAATACAGAATGGATAATCAGCCTTTTCAAAATCAACCGATATTTCTAAATGTAAAAGTGGGCAGTCATAGTTTGGTCTTGAAGGATGGAAGCGGTTGTGAAGCAGTAAGAGAAGTTAATCTAGACACTATTGCCCAAGGCATTACATTCAAACAGGTGAGGCAAATTTTGACCAATCGCTGCGCAAGTTGCCATTCAGGAAATAACCCACATGGTGGTTTGGATTTTACTAGTGTTTGTGATATTTTAAACCATTGGCAAAGAATTGACGCAAGAGCCTTGCAAGGTATACCTTCGCCTATGCCACAAGCGGGGTTAATTCGCCAAGAAGAGAGAAGTAAAATCCTAGAATGGATAAAAGCAGGGCACTCATATAGCAACTAGTGACTTAAAGTTGACCCCGAGAAACTAATGATATACACCCTAGAGTCGATACAATCACAAGTGTATGCGGAACCGTCCATTAGTCTTCATGTGCCGGAGAAGATGTGGATTTAAAGATTATCAATCTCCCGTAAACAGCTTTGCAATATCGTTATAGAAAACAAATACCATCAGCAGTAAAAGAATGGCCATTCCCACTTTGATTGCATTCTCAAAGAATTTTTCAGAAGGCTCGCGACCACTGATCATTTCGTAAAGCAAAAACATTACATAACCTCCATCCAATGCCGGTATCGGCAAGAAGTTCATAAAAGCTAACACCATGGACAGCAATCCGGTCATGCGCCAGAAGGCTTCCCAATCCCACACCGGACCGAACATCCCAACCAGAGCAACAGGCCCGGAAAGTGACTTCCTCGGATCCAATTTTCCTGTTAACAGTTTGCCGAAGGCCTTAATTTGGAATAACACTACTCCGAAGGCTCGTGATGTACCAAGTGGTATTGATTCTGTAAGACCATAATTGATAACTGCAAATTCTTCCTTCCCAATGTTCCTAGGAGCGAACCCAATCATCGTTTGATTTTTGAAAGACTCACTAAAAGTCAGAATTTGGTCTCCTCGTTTGATTTTAAATGAAATCGAGTCACGTGGGCCGCTTTTTACAATTTCCGAAAGTTCATCAAAATAAGAAATGGGCTTGCCATCCATTTCAACGAATTCATCGCCAACCTTTAGACCAACTTTTTTTGCGATTGATTCATTTGGTTCACTAGCCTTTATGACTTCGCCCTTTTCATTGTAAACAGAAGTCACCTTTTCCTCAATTTTGGCAACGATTGCAGGTATTCGATAGGAGATGAATTTGGATGCTGTTTCTTTTGAATTAAAATTTTCAATAAAATTTCCAGGGATCGGTATTTTTACTTCTTGACCCTCTCTCAATACCGTGTAACTGGCATTTTCGGACAACATAAAACCCGGTTTTAATAGGTCGTCAAAATTTTGATAGTCATTGCCGTTGATCTTAATAATCTGGTCACCGGTTTTTAGGCCTAGCTGCTGAGCAAGAGCCATCGCGTGAATTCCACCATGGCGATTTACATACTCTTTAGGCAGCGTTGTGTCACCGATAAAATAGGTAATCCCGATGAAAATTAGAACGCCCACAACAACATTCACAATAATTCCGCCCATCATCACAATCAGTCGTTGCCAGGCTGGCTTCGAGCGAAATTCCCAAGGTTCGGCAGGTGCTTTCATTTGTTCCTTATCCATACTTTCGTCCACCATGCCCGCAATTTTCACATAGCCCCCTAGAGGGAACCAACCAAGACCATATTCTGTATCACCCTTCTTAAACTTTACCAAAGAAAAGTTGAGTACGTTCGCCATCGGAAACAGGAAGTCGAAGAAGAGATAGAATTTCTCCACTTTGATTTTAAACATCCGTGCTGAAGCATAATGACCCCACTCATGAACAACTATCAATACTGACAAACTCAAAAGCAGTTGAGAAATTTTAATCGTTAATTCCATAATTTAATTTGAAAATCGTCTTTGGTGAATAAAATTGCTCGCGACTCTTCTTGTTTCTTTATCCGTTTGAACATAATCCTCAAGGCCTGGTTTTGGGAGATAACTGATTTTTTCCATGCATGTTTCCACCACTTCACTCAACTGCAAAAAACCGATATTACCATTCAAAAACCCCTCTACTGCTATTTCATTGGCTGCGTTTAGCACACAAGGCATATTGCCACCCCTCTCCATAGCTTTAAAAGCGAGTGCAAGATTACGAAAAGTTTCTGTATCGGGGGGCTCAAAAGTGAGTGCCGGATAACTGGCAAAATTGAATCGGGGGAAGTCTGAATTCAAGCGTTCCGGATAGCCAAGCGCATATTGAATAGGCAAACGCATATCTGGCAAGCCAAGTTGGGCTTTGATCGAGCTATCACGGAATTGAACTAACGAATGGACAATGGATTGGGGGTGTACAACTACTTCAATTTGCTCTGGTCGAAGGCCGAAAAGCCATTTTGCCTCGATCACTTCGAGCCCCTTATTCATTAGAGAGGCTGAGTCAATCGTAACTTTGGCGCCCATTACCCAATTTGGGTGTTTTAGTGCCTGCGCTTTTGTGATATTCTTCAAGTCGTTCTTTTTCTTTCCTCGAAAAGGGCCACCCGATGCCGTCAAAATAATTTTTTCAATAGGGTTGTCGAACTCACCCACCAAGCACTGAAAAATCGCAGAATGTTCGGAGTCTACCGGATAGATGTTTACGCCTTTTGACCGAGCCAATTGAGTAACCAGTTCGCCCGCGACTACCAGTGTTTCCTTGTTAGCCAGCGCAATAGTTTTTCCGGCTTCAATTGCCTTAATGGTTGGTTTGAGCCCGGCATATCCTACTAATGCGGTAAGCACTAAATCGATGGTGTCCATTTGAACAACAGAAGCAAGTGCTGACTCACCAGCGAAGACTTTGATGTCAAGAGGAATGAGTGCCTCTTTCACTTGCATATAATAGTCTTCGTTCCCAATGACGACTGCATTGGGCTTAAACTTCTTGGCCTGCTCAATCAGTAGACCTGCATTATTTTGTGCGGTCAGCACTTCCACTTCAAATTTTTCTGGATGAGCGGCAATGACTTCCAATGCTTGCGTGCCAATTGAACCAGTTGAGCCTAAAATGGCGATATGCTTTTTATGATCTCCCCTCATGTGGCTTCATTAACTGGCGATAGTGTACTTTGTTTACGCTTCGATTTAAATAAAACAATCCGATCCGAAAACTAATATATAAAAAGCTAGCCCAGTTCTTTGCTCGAAAAGGACTTTTTGAAATTGCCAGCCGCCCATTCTCGAAAGCTAGATCGTTTAGTCCCCAATACAAATGAAAGAAAGCCTGATGGCGAAAAAAGAAAGAAGGATCTTGGTCATATTCAGCTTGCACCTTAGACAAAAATAAATTTGCTTCTTCAAGAAGATTCTGTTGCAAACAATCCTGCCCAAGTGTTCGTCTTTGTGCCGATAGAAATCCAATCAATCGATGCAAGTTAAGATTACGAACTGTTACTTTTTTTCGGGTAACGGATGATTTAACAATTCTATAAAAATACAGAGGTTCTTCTATATTCGTAGATGGAAAGGAATCTAAAATGAGGCACGATAAATCGGCATCTGCATGATTGTCGATAAAATATTCTCTGTAGAAATGCGGGAATTTATTGATTACCTCGTGGCGCATAATGGTGGTTGGTCCCAAAAACTGAGATTGCTCCAGTGCTGCTTTCCGCAACGCCTTTATATCTTGTAGAAGTGACATTTTACGAACCAAAAAACCCTTTTCATCCATGGCCCAAAACGAAGTTCCACACATCATCAGTGTAGAATCATGATTTAGTAACTCAACCTGCTTCTCAAGACGTTCGGGATGAGACACATCGTCTGCATCAGTAATGGTAAAATAAGGCGATTGAATCTTTTTGACTAGCTTGTTGATGGTGCGGACTCTTCCCTGATTTATTTCATTAGTTAGTATTCTGATGCGCGGATCCTGAAATGATTTTATAATGCTTAGTGTTTCGTCTGTGGAGGCATCGTCAATAATCCAGAGCTCATAGTCAGCAAAGGTTTGTGCCAACAGACTGTTCACCGCCTCTTTAATGTAAAGGGCTGCATTGAATGCAGGCATGAGGATCGTGAGCTGTGGCATTTACGACTAGAAATAATTTGATGTCAACTGATATCGATAAAAGGACACGTCATAGTTCATTGCGTATCTTTTTCAGCTCTACAAGCAGCGAGGGAAGGATTGCAGAAATGGCTTCCCAAACGGTCTCTAAATCAACATGAACATAGTCGTGTATTAATTTATCACGCATCCCAGCCATCTTTTTCCAAGGAACAGATGGATACTCGATTTTGAATTCCGGTCTTATCCTTTTGGATGCTTCGCCAATAATCTCGAAGTTTCGAACAACGGCATCTTGTACTAAAAAATTCCGGTTGAAGGACTCTTCATCCATTCCCTCAGTATAAGAAAGAATATGATTGATACTGTCGATGATATGGCTAAGGTATACTCTGTTATCCTTCACTGTTTCTTTTTTTCAGGGAAGAATCGATAGATAATCCTTTTCTACGAAAGGTCTTACATAGGGGCTAAGTGCCCGTTCGGTAACCAGATCTACCCGAACCCCTAGGAGTTCTGAAAGTTCTTGTTCAAGGCCAACCAGATCAAATAAACTAATTCGGACTCCAAACTCAACAAGAATATCCAAATCACTATTCGGTGTATTTTCGCCACGGGCATAAGATCCAAACACACCTAGTTTCCTAGGTTTGTAGGGAGCCAGATTTTTAAGTATGACGTCTTTTTGAGCCTGATCAATCATATGTAAATTTAACCAATTGATCCGCAATCTTTCTATCATTCGAAAGCCGAGGCACTTTATTTTGTCCTCCTAATTTCCCTTGCGACTTCATGTAGTCAATAAATCCGTTTTTTCGTAATGAGGAAATTCTTAACACCGAGAGTATGTTTCCACTAATCAGGTCATCGTAGTATACATTGAGTTGGCGCAATTGATTGTCTAGTTCGGTTCGAAACGCGTCCATATTATTTGGTTTGTTAGCAAACTCAATCAACCATTCGTGATGTGGCATGCCCTCTGCTGGAGCTACGTTGGGAGCCACGGTAAATTCTACCAACTCCACCTCAGGAAATTTTTGCATTGTAAACTTCATCGCTTTTTCCACTTCTTCACCAATCACATGCTCTCCAAAAGCAGAAATGAAATGCTTAATCCGACCTGTCACTATAATCCGGTAGGGATTTTTTGAAACAAATTTTATCGTATCTCCTATAGAGTAGCCCCACAAGCCCGCATTGTTATTGATAATGACTGCGTAGTTTTTCCCAATCTCCACTTCTTCAATAGAAAGCCTGCTTGGTTTTTCATTAAAATATTCTTCGGTGGGAACGAATTCAAAGAAGATGCCTGTATTTAGCAGCAGCAGTAATCCTTCTGCGTGCTGGGAATCTTGATAGGCGATGAATCCTTCTGATGCGGGGTATGTTTCAATCGAATCAATTTTCTTTCCTATTGTTTCAAATAACTTGGCACGGTACGGTTCAAAATTGACACCACCATAGACAAACATGGAGAAGTTTGGAAATACATCTTTGATCTTCTTTCCGGTTCGTGCCTGAATGCGATCAAAATACATTTGCGCCCAAGGTGGGATGCCCGAAATTAATGACATATCGACATTGATCGTTTCATCGATAATCTTTTCCAATTTCTCTTCCCAATCTTCTATACAGTTAGTTTCATAACTGGGTTTCTGATTCGATCTAAGATATTGGGGTACGTGATGATTGACAATGCCCGAAAGTCTTCCTGTTTTGATTCCTGCTTTCTCATCCAGTACTGGGCTGCCTGAAAGAAATATCAAACCTCCGTCTAAAAAGGATGCCTTCCCTGTCTCGTGTATATAGCTAAGCAACGCGTTGCGCGCACTATTGATATGGTTCGGTACAGATTCTTTGGTTATTGGAATATACTTGGTGCCTGACGTAGTTCCAGATGTTTTGGCAAAATATTCTGGTTTGCCTTTCCATAGAATATCCGATTCGCCATGTAGTACCTTTTCTACATAGGGTTTCAGCGCTTCGTAGTCGCGGATGGGCACTTGCCTAATAAAATCTGAATGCGATCGGATATCTGCAAAGCCATGATCCTTGCCAAAAAGGGATCTCTTTCCTTCTTTGATTAGATAATTGAAAACGTTTTGCTGGTATTGTACTGGCCGCGATGACCATTCATCTGTCTGTTTGGCAATATATGCGGCAAACGGTTTAGCAAGGATTGAACGAATTCCCATAGATGCCGCAAAGGTAAAAAAATGTGTGGAGGTTCGGATCCTATCTTTTACTGCCAAAATTTCATTTTTTGGTTTTGGTTCGACATTTGCGCCCCCGCCACTCAACAAAAGCAATCGCTTTGCGTTGACGGACTAAACTGGAATCAGATGAATACATTTAAAACAATACTAGTAGGATTTCTAGCGGGATTAGCCGGTGCTTATGCTTTTTTTGCCTACCAGACAGAAAAAACTGCCCGCCAGCAAGCGAAACAAGAATTGAATGTCAACAATTTTGAGCCAAAAGAAATCTATCGTCCCAACATTGTTCAGCCTTCCACGGCTGTTGCTAGCGACAATGTGGACTTTAGCCTTGCTGCTACTAAAGCAACACCCAGCGTGGTATACATCAATAGTATTTCGCAGAGCGGAGCAACCTATTCCTATTGGGATCTATTATTTGGAGGAGGAGGTTCTCAAACTCAAGTCAGTTCTGGTTCGGGTGTCATCTTTACGCAAGATGGATATATTGTTACCAACAATCACGTAGTGGAATCGGCCGAGAAAATTCAAGTTCTCTACAACAAAAAATCCTATGATGCAGAGTTAATTGGAACAGACCCATCAACCGATTTGGCGGTTCTGAAAATCAAAGAAACAAATCTTCCAGCTATTACACTTGGAACTTCAAAGACTTTGGCGGTGGGCGAGTGGGTTGTTGCCGTAGGAAATCCCTTCTCACTTTCCTCAACGGTAACGGTGGGTATTGTGAGCGCGAAGGGGAGGAGAATAAATGTTGTCGAAGACAAGTTCCCTATTGAATCGTTTATTCAAACAGATGCAGCCATTAACCCTGGCAATAGCGGTGGAGCTTTGGTCAATAAGAATGGCGACTTGGTTGGAATTAATACAGCTATTTTATCGCGAACAGGTTCTTACACTGGGTATGCGTTTGCCGTGCCAGTGGATATTGCCAAAAAAGTAGTAGAAGATTTGATTAAATACGGCCTTCCGCAAAAAGCAATCTTTGGTGGCGATGTGATGGAATATGATTACCAAAACGCCAAAAAATATGATCTGGATGTGAACGTGAAAGAATTCAAAGGTGTGTTACTGGGCGATTTATCAAGAGGAGGAGCTGCTGCCAAGGCAGGGCTACAAGAAGGAGATATCATCATAAGGCTAAATGAAGCAGAGATCAACTCAAAGAGTACGTTTGAAGAGGAATTGAGCTATCGCTATCCGGGCGACAAAGTGAACATTGATTATTTGCGGAATGGAAAGAAATTGAGTGCAACTGTTACCCTTTTCAACAAAAATGGCGATACTAATTTAGTTAAGCGTAAGATTTTTAGTGATGCGACTTTGGGAGCCAACCTTGAGGCAGTCGATTATGGCGTTAGGGTCAATAAAATACGAGATGGACTTTTCAGTAGATTAGGGCTCCCTGAAAATTATACGATTGTTTCTATTAATCGGCAACGAGTAAAGAACCCGCAAGAGGTAATTGATTTCTTTAATGAATTCAAAGGGCAGGTATATCTCTACGGGTTTAATAGCTCACGGCAAGAAGTACCACTTCGGTTTAACTTGCGATAATTGCCGGGTAAGATATCCCTTTTTTACAAGTGAGACTTTCTGAAATGAAATGCTCTTCAAAATTTTCGTATATTGTAAATCACTTCAACCAAACCCCAATTTTATGTTAAAGAAAATACTCATCGGTGTTGGCCTGCTCCTAGTGGTTTTCGTAGGTTTTATTGTTTACAGTAGTTTATTTCCGAAAAGCCCTCCCACAACTAAAGCATTTAGCGAAAACGGGCTTGATATCGATGTGGCCTTTGGCCAACCTTCGAAAAGAGGCAGATTGATTTTTGGTGAAGAGAAAGACGGTGCATTGCAACCCTATGGTAAATATTGGAGGCTCGGAGCCAATGCGGCTACAGAAATTACTTTCAACAAAGATGTCAGCTTTGCTGGCAAGCCTGTTAAAGCAGGGAGTTATCGAATGTATGCCGTACCTGGTGCTGAAGTATTTCAAGTTTCTTTGAATAGGGAATTGGGCGTTCGTTTTAGTGCAAGGTGGGAACCCGACTATTCGAAAGATGTGTTAAAAGTTGATGTCCCCGTTATTCAATCGCCCACAGAGACTGAGCAGTTCACCATCAATTTTGCAAGCGATTCTACTGGCGTAAATATGGATTTCGTTTGGGATAAAATTATCGTTCGTGTCCCCATCACTGTGCAGTAATTGAAGAGGTCAGTTAATTTAACCGAAAACTGACGAACACATTTTGATTTTAGACTATGTCTTTCTCTAAAAAGAAGTGGATTAGCTTGCCCATTCTTGTTTTGATTTTTCTTGGCATCACAATCTGGCTCATTGGAAGAATCCAATACAAGTTGAACGTGATGGACGTGGAAGAATATGATCCGATCTCAACCTTAAAAGTTCCGGAGCATCCACTTATTCACGCCAAATTTCCTTTCATTGACGTGCACAATCACCAATGGATTATGCCAATTCAAGATTTAGATAAATTGGTGGTTGAAATGGATTCGCTCAACATGGGCGTGATGGTAAACTTAAGTGGCTTTCGCGGAAAAGTTCTGGAGTGGTCACTGGACAACGTGAGCAAAAATCACCCGAACCGATTTGTCGTTTTCCTCAATATCAATTTCGAAAATCTGGATGACAAGGGCTGGCCAGAAGAGACACTTGCCATGATGGACGAGGCTGCGAGACAAGGTGTAAAAGGATTGAAAGTGTATAAAGGACTTGGTCTAACGGACAAAGACAATGAAGGCAATCGGATAGCCGTGGATGATCCTCGACTTGATCCGATCTGGGCGAAGTGTGGAGAGTTGGGTATTCCAGTATTGATTCATTCGGGTGAACCCAATTCGTTTTGGAATCCGAAAGACAAGCACAATGAACGTTGGTTAGAATTAAAAAAGAATCCGGATCGATATCGCGACCCCAAGAAAATTCCACCCTTCGAGCAGATAATGGGCGAACAACATCATGTTTTCAAAAAACATCCGAACACGAAGTTCATTAATGCTCACCTCGGTTGGTTTGGCAACGATTTGGAGCGATTAGGAAAACTGTTCGATGAAATGCCTAACGTGTACACTGAACTGGGGGCGGTGTTAGCAGAGCTCGGCAGACAGCCGAAAGCAGCTCGTGCTTTTATGATCAAGTATCAAGATCGCGTGATGTTTGGCAAAGACACCTATAAAAAAGAAGAATACTACACTTACTTCCGTGTGCTAGAGACAGGCGATGAGTATTTTGACTATTACAGAAAATACCACGCCCATTGGAAGTTGTATGGGTTAGAGCTTCCGGACTCAGTACTGAAAAAAGTGTATTATGAAAATGCGTTAAAGGTGATTCCGGGAATTGATCAAACAATTTTCAGAACCGTGCCTAACTAAGACTAAGCCGAAATACGTGACTTAAACTTCTTTGTCAGTTCTTCTACGCTGTTTTTGAAGTTGGCATCTGTTTTCATCATGTCTTCAACGGATTCCAAAGCGTGGATCACCGTGCTATGATCTCTACCGCCAAAGTTTTCGCCAATCAGTGCTAAAGTTAACTGGGTGTAGCGTTTGCAGAAATACATAGCGGTTTGGCGAGGAATAACGATTTCGCGCTTCTTCACCTTGCTCTTCATTGCTTCCAAGTCAACTTTGAAGTAATCGCCCACTGTTTTTTGGATGAAGTCAACACTTACATCCGCTTGAATTTCTTTAACGATGTTCTTGAGAACTTCTTTTGCAAGCTCTAAATCGATTTCTTTTTTCAACAGAGTCGCGTGGAAGAGTAATGAGTTCAAGACTCCTTCCATATCGCGCAAGTTGGTATCTACACTAAACGCGAGGTATTCCGCCACCTCAGTAGGAATTTCGATACCATCGGATTGCATCTTATTGTGAATGATCGCAAGTTTTGTTTCGAAATCAGGCTCTTGTAAGTCTGCTGTAAGACCCCATTTAAACCTAGAGAGGAGTCGCTCTTGGAAACCTTTCAAATCACGTGGCGGGCAATCGCTCGTCATGATGATCTGCTTACCCGACTGGTGCAACTGATTAAAAATATGGAAAAATATTTCTTGTGTTTTTTCTCGGCCCGCTAAAAACTGCACGTCATCCAAAATCAGCAAGTCTACCTGCAAATAAAAATTCTGGAATTCCTGCATCTTGTGGTTTTGCAGTGCATTTAAGAATTGACTTGTGAAATCGTTCTGATCTACATACAAGACAATCTTAGAAGGTAGATTTTTTTTGATTTCATTTCCAATGGCTTGAACCAAGTGCGTTTTACCAACGCCCACTCCACCATACAGCATCAAAGGGTTGAACGAAGTAGTACCTGGTTTTTTCGCAACAGCTACACCGGCTGAGCGAGCAAGTCGGTTACAGTCTCCCTCTACAAAGTTGTCAAACGAATAATTCGGATTGAGCCTGGAATTTACCGTTTGTGGGTTTAGTGCCTTGAAGCTAAAGGGTGAATATTCATCGTGGCCATTAGTATTAACGGCCTGCGCGTTGCTTTTTTTAAATCCATTTCCGTTGGGGTAATTTACCAATACGGGTGGGTTATTATGGTTTCCACTGTCAACGATGACGGAATATTCAAGCCGACCATTTGTACCTAAAACTTGATGCACCGCTTTTTTGAGAACGGGAACATAATGCTCCTCCAGCCACTCATAGAAGAATTGAGAGGGTACTTGAATCGTCAATACCTCTCCTTCATTGCGCAAAGGAGTAATTGGTTTAAACCAGGTGTTAAAGCTTTGTTCGTCTACGCTCGCTTTGATGATGTGCAGGCAATCATTCCAGACAGTAGCGGCTTCAACGGGCATTATTGAGTTCAATGAATAGGGGTTTTTGTTGTTTTTTTCTCTTGGGGGAGACAAAGGTGTAAAAAAAAATGAAATCCAAAAGTGATATAAATTAAAATTCACTCTTGACTTTTTGAAAAGAATTTCAGTAGTGGAATCTGATTCTTTTTTTTAATTCTTATTGAAAAAGTGCAAACTAAATTCCAACTTGAGAACAGAACCAAAATTGAATTCGTGAAACAATTCGTGGAACATATCTTTCCTGCGCAATCAACCCAAAATTGGGCAACGGCAGCAGCAAGTGAGCTGGAAAATGGAAGCAGGTTGGAAGATCTGCGCATAAGAAAGGAAGGACTTGAGTGGAATCCTTACTATTCTGCAACGGATGTAAAAAGTTGGCAGGCAGCACGACTGCCCGCTTCTTCTGAAAATTTTGGAGGTGCCCGTCATTGGCTTAATATGCCGAGAGTTTTAGTTAATGATGCATTGCAAGCGAATGCACAAGCGCTAGAACATCTACAAAACGGTGCTGATGGGATTGTTTTCGATTTGCCTGCTGAATTTGAAGACGCGGGGAAACTTCTGGAAGGAATTCAAATGCCCTATTGCGCGACACATTTTTTTATAAGTGGCAAGTCTGAACGTTTTTTGGCTTCCTTGCATGCGTTTGCAGACGAAAAATTCGCCAAGGAAAGTATTAACACCAGTTTGTATTGGAAAGGTGATCCTGATTTTTTGCAGGTTGTAATGTTTCGAGAATGGGCAAACTTTAGGGGTGCTGGTGTTCTGTTAGCGAATGAAGAGACAGCAGCCGATCAATTGGCAACAGCATTGCTAAAAGCGGTGGAACGAGTAGAACATTTGAAAGAGCTTGGACTCTCGGCCGAGAAAGCGACTTCTCACATATCGTTTTCCCTTCCAATAGGAAACGATTTTTTTTTAGAAGCGGTTAAGCCGCGGGTCTTGCGTGCATTGTGGAACTTAATCTTAGTTGCTTATCAAGTCAACTCTTCGAATCCGCTTTTTATTTATGCCGTATCCAATGCGCGGGTGAGTGCCGCATTTCAGCCTCACGGAAATCTGATTAAAGAAACTTATGCAGCGATGGCCGCGATAATGGGTGGTTGTGACGGTCTAACACTAGAACCAGAAGATTACACGAATTCGACCATGGTGCGAATGGCGAGAAATACATCTTCCGTTTTGCGGGCAGAATCTTTTTTTTCGTTAGTGGCTGATCCACTGGCTGGTTCTTACTTAGTAGAACAGCTCACTAAAGAATTGGCAGACGAGGCTTGGAAAAAATTTCAACTTCTTACTAACGCATGAAACCGGATTTTTCAACTGTCACCCTCAATTCATTAGTTGCTTCACCAGTAAGTGGGGCAAATGAGTCTTGGATTTCTCCAGAGAAAATTGAGATTAAGTCGGAATATTCTGCTGCAGACATAAAGAACAAGAAACTAGGTGACTTACAAGCTGGTCTTCCTCCTTATTTGCGCGGCCCTTATGCTACCATGTATACCGTGCGCCCATGGACGATCAGGCAATATGCTGGATTTTCTACGGCAGCAGAATCGAACGCGTTCTATCGGAGAAATTTAGCGGCTGGTCAAAAAGGCCTTTCGGTTGCATTTGATTTAGCCACTCATCGAGGATATGATTCGGATCATCCACGCGTAGCAGGCGATGTCGGAAAGGCAGGAGTAGCAATTGACTCCGTGCTTGATATGAAAATTTTGTTTGATCAGATTCCGCTTGATAAGATGTCGGTTTCAATGACGATGAATGGAGCTGTTATCCCTATCATGGCTTTTTACATTGTAGCTGCTGAAGAGCAAGGTGTAAAGCCAAGTCAACTAAGCGGCACAATTCAAAATGATATTTTGAAAGAGTTCATGGTACGCAATACGTACATCTATCCGCCTGCGAGTTCCATGCGAATTGTTGCCGATATTTTTTCCTATTGCTCAAAGCAGATGCCTAAGTTCAATAGTATAAGTATAAGCGGGTATCACATGCATGAAGCTGGCGCGCCAGCCCATCTCGAATTGGCCTACACATTGGCTGACGGATTAGAATATATTCGTGCAGGTTTGAAAGCCAGAATTGCTATCGATGATTTCGCACCGAGGCTGTCTTTCTTTTGGGGCATCGGCATGAATTTTTTTATGGAAGTGGCCAAGTTGCGTGCCGGCCGTTTACTGTGGGCGCGTATTGTGCAGCAATTTCATCCGAAAAATCCAAAGTCGATGGCGTTGCGCACCCATTGCCAAACATCTGGATGGAGCTTAACCGAACAAGACCCTTATAACAACGTCACGCGTACGTGCATCGAAGCGTTGGCTGCTGTGTTCGGTGGAACGCAGTCGCTGCATACAAACTCATTAGACGAAGCTATTGCATTGCCTACAGATTTTTCGGCCAGAATCGCCCGTAACACACAGTTATACCTTCAGAAAGAATTGGGCGTAACAAAAGTGGTCGATCCACTTGGCGGTTCCTTTTATGTGGAATATTTAACAGAACAATTGGTCGATAAAGCGTGGGCGTTAATCGAAGAAGTCGAGAACCTGGGTGGAATGACAAAGGCGATTGAGAGTGGTATTCCGAAAATGAGAATTGAAGAAGCAGCTGCAGCCAAGCAGGCCCGAATCGACTCGGGTAAAGATGTGATCGTTGGAGTAAATCAGTACCAAACGGACGAAAAGCCCGATTTCGAAATTTTGGATATCGACAACACAGCCGTGCGCCTTGAACAAATTGCAAGATTAGAAAAGCTGAAACTTGAACGCAATCAGCAAGCCGTTGCCTCCGCATTACAAGAATTAGAGAGGGTAACTTCGACAGGCGATGGGAATTTGCTAGAAGCTGCCATTGTTGCTGCAAGGCATCGCGCAACACTCGGTGAAATTTCGGCAGCGATGGAGAAGACGTTTGGCCGCTACAAGGCAACCATTCAATCTATTTCTGGTGTATATTCGAATGAAATGAAAAACAAAGAAGAGTTGGCAGCAGTGAGAGCGTTGTCCGATGAGTTTGCCGAATTGGATGGACGAAGACCGCGCATATTGGTGGCCAAGATGGGGCAAGATGGCCATGATCGTGGTGCTAAAGTCATTGCCACAGCCTTTGCTGATTTAGGTTTTGACGTAGATATCGGGCCGCTCTTTCAAACACCAGAGGAAGTGGCAAAACAAGCCGCAGAAAATGATGTCCACGTAGTGGGTGCCAGCAGTTTGGCTGCAGGGCACAAAACGCTTGTGCCGGAGTTGATTGCAGCACTGAGAAAAATTGGACGCCCGGATATTCGCGTGGTGGCGGGTGGTGTAATTCCAAAAAAGGATTATGATTTTTTGTATAATGCAGGCGTTACAGGAATTTTTGGACCAGGAACAACGATTACCGAAGCTGCAAAAACAATTCTCCATCAACTGCTAGAGTCTTAGTCTTATTTCCTGTGACTTTCTTAGCGAAGTGTTTGACTCTCGATTTGCCAAAAGTTAGCATCTTTATTTTGTAAATTTTTTATCTATCTCAAATTTTGCAGTAGCAAAATTTGCTTGCGGTTGACGCAAAATGTATGGCATTTTAGTCAAGATTAACCCTGAAAAAGCCCTTTTTGGGCTTTCCTCAGCCCTCTGGGCAGATTTTGCAGTTGGCTGCAAAATCTGGGTTTAAAAATTTACACCATCAATGAACCACCAAATTTTCATTGAACTGTACACGTGGTTTTTTGAGCATGTCCAATTTGACAATTACACGTTGGATATGGACAGCAGTGCGATCACCCGTTACGGGGAACAGGAAGCAAAAAAGGGTACAACCCCAAGAAGCCTGGCCGTGGCAGCCATCATCCCTTGTTTGCTTTTGTCAATGACATACGCATGGTGGCCAATTGCTAGAACCGCATCGGCAATTCAGGGTGCAACAGCAACTGCATCCATTTTTTAGAAGACACATTTGCCATCCTCAAAAACAAAACAGTAGGGTTGTTCAGAGCCGATAGTGGGTTTTGTACCAGTACAGTCTTGGATTTCATTGAGCAGAGAAATATCCTCTACGTCATTGCCTGTAAGCTGTATGCCAATTTACAAGCCAGCATTTATGGTATCACCCAATGGAATGCGATAGGCGAAGGCTTATGGGTATCGGAAATAAACTACCAGCAAGGCGGCTGGGGCAAAGCCCGTAGGATTGCGGTCATCAAGCAAAGTGAAGAAATCGACTGGATAGTTCTACTGCAAAATCTGGGTTTATGCATGGTCGGGTTGGAAGGCCAATAGATTGAAAAATGTTTTAACCAGATTTGCGAATTAAACCCAACTGCTTCGATGTCTGGTTTTTTTTACATTCCCACCATAACAAAAGCACCCCAATAGTAGGGTTCTTTATACTTCATCATCAATTGTTGCTGTGCCAACTTGAATGCCTTTACTTTATTTCCGGTCTTTGTCCAATTCGTATAAAAATTAGTCATCAATTGTTGTGTGGCGGCATCATCTACCTTCCAGAGACTCATTACAAGTGCGCTCGCACCTGCTACGATAAAAGCTCTTTGCAAGCCGTACACACCTTCGCCAGATCTAACATCACCGAGCCCGGTTTCGCAGGCACTCAACACAATTAAATCAGTTCCTTCTAAATTTAAGTTCATTGCTTCGTAGGCCGTTAGTATTCCATTGTCGTTACTCGACAAATCTACATCATTGCTCTGTTTTGGAGCGCCTGCTAAGATTAAGCCCGACCGAAGTAACGGATTGTTCTTTGCGCTCTCTGCACTAACACCCAATGCGTCTCCCCCCTGCAAATCAGCATCTGCTAAGAAATATCCATGTGTGGCGATGTGCATAATTGTAGGTGCTTTTACCGCTTTCAATGTGGCTTCCGAAGCTAACCTCTCTTGACGTAATGTTGTTTTGTACCCAGCGGCAATTAGTATTTTATTAATTCCCTCAATTTCAACTTTTGTTCCCGGCAACGGAACGGCCACAGCGCCATAATCTGGAAAGCCAAGCAAGAACGCATCCTTTTTAGCCACCACCTGCTTTCTTTGTTTCAAGGCAATCAGATCTTTCGAATTACCAATGGTTATTAAGTCATATTGACTCAACAGGTAGTCGCCATTCTTTTTCTTTAGCGTATTGAGATTAATTTGATTGTAAATACCATCAGGCGATAGATAAAGAGCTTTTTTGCCCATTAGCAATGGCTCTATGCGCAGCCAAAATTGATCGTAAGAAAATTCATCAATCGTTTTTTGTTGAATGGCGTTCTTATAGTACTTTGCATAACGAGTTTCTAATTGGTTACCGTTATCAATTATTGCTACGGTCGGTTGAGTAGTGTTTTTGGTGAGAATCAACGCTACGTATCTACTTGCATCTATAAAGTCTTTTTCGAATGTCCTTATTCTAATGATTTCAACGAGGGCCTCGGTTTCGCTCAATAGTGCTGCCACGTTGGTAAAACTTTGTCTATCAGTTGAGAAGCCTTTTGAAAAATCGGCAGACTTCTGCGAAAGTGACCGCTCAGTTGCATTGGCCGTTTTCTCCAACGCTGGAAGATCTATTTTTTGTTGTTTCAATTCTTCCTTTGAAAGCGAGTAGTACCTCGACAAGTTTTCTTTTTGACTAATCCAAGAGACGTATTCATTTATCAATGATTGATCACCGCTATTCAAAATCGATTTTTTAATCTTATTTGTAGAGTTTAGCAGCAAGGCTTTGGTGGAGATTTGATAATCGTACACATCTTTCCATATAGAGGGGTTAGCACTGGCATACTCAATAGCGTAATTGTAAAATCGTTGAAAACGCGGTTGAAGGATATCCCAATACTTTGTTTTTTCAGTCTCGCTCATTGGGGGGAAGTAATTATTGATAAAATCGATCGATTGATCGACAGATTTGTGAAGAAAGGGATAGGCTTTTTCTAAATCGCCTTTCTTCCAATAAAGAATTCCCAAGTTTTCTACTGATTTAACATAGTCAGGATGTTTTTCACCTAAGACTTTTTGACGAATATCAACGGACTTGATAAGAGCAGGTTCAGCTTCCGCATAGCGACCTTGCATCCTATAAAAGTTTCCCAGATCATTTTGCACTTTGGCGAAAGATGGATTGTCTTCTTTAAAATTCTTCAGATAGACTTCGGCCGATTTTTTTAATAGACTTTCGACTTGATCTGTCTTACCCATCTGGATATACAGAATAGCTAATTGATTCAGGAGGTTAGCATATTCGGGATTGCCCTTTTGGCCAACTAATAATCGCTTTTCGAATACATCTTTAATGAACAAGAACTGTTTTTCTGCTTCTATAAGATTACCTCCTAACTGGAATGTGTTTGCCAGGTTGATCAAAAATTTCCGGTTGTCAAACGACTTTTTTCCTTGGCCAGCTTTTTTCGGTGCCGCTTCGGAGGCAGCGATGGCTTTTTTCATCAATTGTTCTGCTTCGCCAAACCTGCCCATGGCCTGATAAAGCATAGCTTTGTTGTTAAGAACGATTGCATATTGCATACTCTTATCGGTAAAAATCTTCTCAACAATTGGTAAGGTTTCATCAAATTCTTTTTCCGCTTCATTATATTTTCCATTGAGTTGATCTAGCTTGGCTTGGCTATTCAAGTTAGCAGCGTAGGCAGCACTTGCTTGCCCAAGGAGTTGACTGCTTTGATCAAGTGCGTACTTGATAAGGGGGAGGGCATCATTATTTCTGCCTTGTACTAAATACATGATCCCCAAACTGGTAATGCATCTTAAATAATTCAATTCATTGGTCAATTCATTGTCTTCCATGTAAGTCTTAGCGTTCGTAAACCCCTCGGCTGCTAATTTATAAGAGCGAATTTCATAAAGTGAAATAGCCCATTGGAGAGTATCTCGAGCTATTTCTTTCGTAGTCTTCGTTTTATTCGTTTGGTTTTCCGCTAAGAATTTAAACATCTTACTGGTAGATTCGCCTTTTTGTTCTATTTCAAATAAGCTCGATCCTTCGCTAACGGACATGACAAATTGGAAATCAATCGAGTCAAGTTTACCCATTTGTTTGTCGCTGGTTTCACTAGCTGTTTTTTTCAATGCCTTAGTAAACCAATCGTCTTGCGCAGTTGAGGAGGTGAACGCAATAAATAATGCCAGAAAGGACAGCTTGATTTGCTTCATAGTGAAAGGAGTGAGGGATTATGGTAAATCATGGTTAAATTTCCGCAAAAAAAACCAACGGTGAAACTCTATAGAAATTTATGTGAGGCGGTTGTTAATGGTTTGGAGCTTATTTTCACCGAAAAAAAGTATGCCGATAAGGTTATTGAGAAGATTCTGAAGAGCAATCCGAAGTGGGGTGCTCGTGATAGGCGTTTCATTGCTGAAACGATCTATGATATCGTTCGTTGGTACAGACTGTTTATCGAACTCACAGGTGCGGATGAGGATGATTATTGGAAATTACTGGCGGTCTGGTGCCTTTGGAATAAAGTGGACTTCCCGGACTGGGAGGAGTTAAAAGGTTTGAACAGAAAGAAAATACTTGAAAATTATGAACAGCTGAAAGCGAACCGGAAGATCAGAGAGTCTATTCCTGATTGGCTGGATGAGTTGGGGGTTAAAGAACTTGGTACGAAATGGGAAAAGGAGATAGCAGCGTTAAATGAAGAGGCTAAAGTAGTTTTGCGAGTTAATACAATCAAGATTTCAAGAGAAGAGCTTCAAAAGCAATTGGAAGAACTAGAAAACATTTTGACAGATGCACCGCTTGATTTTCCGGATGCATTGTTGCTCGAAGAGCGCCAGAATATTTTTACCCGACAGCAATTCAAAGACGGATTATTTGAAGTGCAAGATGGCGGATCGCAATTGATCGCTCCGTTTCTGCAAGTGAAGCCGGGCATGCGCGTGATTGATGCGTGCGCAGGGGCGGGAGGGAAGACACTTCATTTAGCCGCCTTAATGCAAAACAAAGGACGCATCATCGCTTTGGATACTGAGGAGTGGAAACTCGATGAATTAAAGAAGAGAGGAAGACGTGCAGGAGTTGCCAACGTGGAGACAAGATTGATTGAATCGTCAAAAACGATTAAACGATTGGAAAATTCTGCCGATAGACTATTACTGGATGTTCCTTGCTCCGGGTTAGGCGTTTTGAAAAGAAACCCAGATGCGAAATGGAAAATGTCACATGACTTTATAGAACAAGTCAAAGAGTTGCAACAGCGAATTCTGATCGACTATAGTTCGATGGTGAAAATAGGTGGAGAGATGGTTTATTCTACATGTAGTTTGTTTCCTTCGGAGAATGAAAAACAAGTGGAAACATTTTTAAAAAATCAACCCCAGCACTTTGAATTGCTGGAGCAAAAGACGGTTTTGCCTTCCGCTGGGTTTGATGGCTTCTTTATGGCTCGCCTAAAAAAAATAAAATAACAGAGCATTGTTGATGAAAACGATTTTAATAAAGGTCTATTCCTTTTGGGTCTTATTTGTTTTTTCTTTTTTCATGTTGTTGTTTTTGCCGGGTATTGTTTTGCCCGCGTTTTTCGGTCCAAGGGCTGTTGCCGTGACTTATTTTTTCATGAAACTTTGGTCGTGGATCTTTAGTAAACTCACGTTCATTCGATATGAAATGATTGGGCGAGAAAAAATTCCCAAAGGAAAGGCGTTTATTTATGTAAGTAATCATACCTCTTTTTTGGATTTACCGGGTATTGCGATGATGATTCGCGGGCAGTTTCGGCCATTGGCAAAAAAAGAGTTGTTGAAAATCCCAGTGTTTGGGTGGGTGACTCGAGCGACCTGTGTGGTTGTAGACAGGGGAAGCCAGGAAAGCAGAAAAAAGAGTCTGGGCTATCTAAAGAAAATTTTAGGTCTGGGGATCAATATTTTGATATTCCCGGAGGGTACACAAAATCGAACAAAAGAAATCATGCAACCTTTCAAGGAAGGGGCGTTCAAGATAGCCGTTGATACCGGACAGGCAATACAACCCTTAGCAGTAATTGGTGCAGGTGCGCTAATGCCACCAGGTACGTTGAGGATTAAACCCGGAGTAATAAAAATCGTTGTGGGGGATGCGATTCCGGTACTGGATGGGGTTGACCAAGTTCAGCGTTTGAAGGATCATACCTTTGAGGTTTTGCAACAACTGATAAAAAGGAATTCATAGAGCATTCCTTTTTTAGGGCGGGGTTTGGATGCAACGAAAAAGTAAATACTAAATTTTGACGATGCGCGAGATGCTTCTAATTTTTGTTGGCGGAGGAATCGGAAGTGTGATGCGTTTTTCCCTCGGAACATGGATATCCTCGTTTCATTCTCATCATTTCCCCTACGGAACTCTTTTTGTGAATGTCCTTGCTTGTTTCGTACTTGGAACGTTGGTTGGCGTAGCAGACCATAAACAAATCATCTCCCCGAATGCTCGCTTATTTTGGACAGTTGGCTTTTGCGGTGGATTTAGCACTTTCTCAACGTTTAGTAGTGAGACGCTGACACTCATTCAAAACGGATTTCCGTTTTCGGGTCTGGTGTATGTTTTGGCTAGTTTGTTGTTGTGCCTTGCAGCAACTTATCTAGGCTTGTACCTAGGGGAACAAATCAATTAAAAACCGGGAGATAGACAATCTTCTTTGTTTCAAAAAAATCTTCTTTGAAGAATTCAGTAAGATCGTACAACTTATATCTTTTTTTAAGTTCGTCCATTTCCTCCTCTAAGTCTCCGCCCTTTAGGTAAAGGATACCATTGTCTAAATCATGGCTTGAATGGGATTTTACTTTTGTGTTGATCCAACCATAGAATTCTTTCATCCGTGTGACTGCCCTGCTTACAACAAAGTCATATTTGAACTTAAGTTGCTCAGCTCGTATTTGATCGGCATTAACATTGTCTAATTCTATGGCTCCCGCAATTTCTTTTACCACCGTGATTTTCTTCCCAATAGAATCTACCAAATGAAATTCAGATTCCGGGAAAAGAATGGCAAGTGGTATCCCTGGAAACCCACCACCCGTTCCTACATCGAGAATGGTTGCGCCAGGTTTGAACTGAATGACTTTGCCAATTGCCAGTGAATGGAGAATATGATTGATATATAGGTTGTCAATATCCTTTCTGGAAATGACATTGATTTTTTCGTTCCACTCTTTGTACAAGGGACCCAATTGAGCGAATTGTTCTTTTTGTTTTTCGCTCAAGTCCGGGAAATAGTGGGATATAATGGCTGCGTCTTGCAATTGGCTGGAATTTAGATTTATTTCAAGAATGTGTTGGGTTTCTGGCTCACTATAAAACTCAAAAATAGTGAAACAGCTTGTCAATTCATTGGTAATATTTTTAGCCGTTGGTTCTCTTTGCAGCGGGTGCAAAGCAAAACACACACACGCGGACAACCTATTTTCAACGAGGGCAGATTCATTGATGTCGACATTCCCTGATTTTAGCGGTGTTGTATTATTGGCAAAAGGCGGGCGCTCGATTTATCATCGCGCTTTTGGCTACCAAAACTTTGTAACAAAAGAGAAAGTCGATACAGCGAGTGTTTTTGAGTTGGCATCTGTTTCCAAGCAGTTTACAGCAATGATCATTATGCAGTTGAAAGAGGAAAACAAACTCAATTTTGATGATGGAATCGAAAAGTACTTAGGGCAACTACACTATGGCAACATCACCATTCGCATTTTATTGAACCATACCTCAGGCTTGCCGGACTATCAAGCGATTATGGACGCCCATTGGGATAAATCTAAAGTAGCCGATAATGATGATATTATTGAATACTTAAGGAAGTACCATCCACCTAAGTTGTTTGAGCCAGGTACACAGTATGAGTATAGTAACACCGGTTACGTATTGCTGGCGAGCATTGCCGAACTGGTTTCTGGAGAGGATTTCATTGAACTATCGCGAAGCAAAATTTTTCGACCTGTAGGTATGAATGCCACTGACATCCGAACCTTGCCAGAGAAAACAAACATTAAAAACTTTGCGTGGGGTCATATTTACGTAGCTGAAGAACAACGATACGTTCAAGCTGATTCGTTTCCGTCTTCGAATTATACAATTTGGCTGGGCAATCGCAAGGGGCCTGGCCGAATCAGCTCGACTAGCTCTGACTTGTTGCGTTGGGATCGGGCATTGTATTCCGAAAGGATTATCAAGCAGCTGACACTGGAGGAGGCATTTATGCCAGCCCGTTTGAAGAATGATTCGCTTTCTTATTACGGTTTTGGCTGGGATATACGAAACAGCCCAAGCGGAAAACGAATCGTGAGACACAATGGCGACAACCCAGGCTATAAAACTCAAATCATCCGGCACTTAGATGAGGATAAAACCTTGATTGTACTTTGTAATAATGCCCACAAAGAATTTGAAAAATTGATAGGGCTTTTGGATAAACTGTTGGACGATGAATGAGATTATTTTCAAGATAGCATCATCTGCGATAGACTTGGAAAGAGTTAAGGAAATGCGGTACAAGGTTTTCACCATCGAACAAGGTATTGCTCATCAACTCGATGATGATGGCTTAGACGACAGCAGCATACACATTCTGGGATATCACCAAGAGGGAGCTGCGTCCGTGGTATCTGGGCGATTAACTATCAATGGAAGAACAGGAGTTATCTCTCGCATTGCCGTTCATAAAGAATATCGTGGATTGAAGTTGGGCCAGGAGGTGGTTAGGCGATTGGAGAAGTTAGCGATTGAAAAAGGCGTTGAAACATTAACCTTGAGTCCACATGCTTACCTTGAAAAATTTTATGCGGACTTAGGGTATCACACAGTATCAGGTGAAAAGAAAGTAGGTCAGTATACATTACTAACGATGAAAAAGGATTTATGATGAGTCATCGTTTATCTGTCCTTCAAGTAGAGGAAGCACACGCTGTTGTTTCACCCGAATTTACTCATACTCCGCAATACATTTGCGAGCCACTTAGTAGTTTGTTCAATTGTGAGTTAGTATTGAAAGTTGAAACCATAAACCCAATTCGAAGCTTTAAAGGCCGGGGCGCTGACTATCTTATATCGAAAGCTGCAGAGACACAATTAATTTGTGCGAGTGCCGGCAATTTTGGACAGGCGATGGCTTATGCATGCCGAAGAGCAAAAAAGAAATTGATCGTATATGCCTCGGTCAATGCAAACCCACTCAAGGTAGATCGGATGCGACTGCTTGGCGCGGACGTGGTTTTGTTTGGTGAAGATTTTGACGCAGCGAAAGAGGAGGCGAGGAAGATCTCGCGACAAAAAAATATTCGTTTTATTGAAGACAGCGTAGATATTGAAACCCTTGCAGGTGCTGGGACAATTGCCCTTGAAATGACGAAAACCTTTCCATCTATTGACATTCTATTGGTGGCACTGGGAAATGGTGCACTACTAAATGGCGTTGCAAGGATAATGAAAGAGAAATCACCGTCTACAAAAATAGTTGCTGTGCAAGCCAAGGGCGCGCCTGCAATGGTTGATTCTTGGCGCGCGGGCAAATTGATTTCCTATGAAAATATTGAGACAATTGCTGATGGAATTGGAGTTCGCCTTCCGGTCGAACAGGCTTTGGAAGACATGAAAGGATTAGTGGACGATGCTTTATTGGTGGACGAGAAATCGATTGTCCAAGCAATGAAGTTACTTCATGAACACACTGGCTTAGTAGTTGAGCCCTCAGGTGCCGTGGGGATTGCTGCATTGTTGGAAAACAAAAGCGACTTTCAGTCGCAACAAGTTGGCACCATCTTATGTGGAGGCAATCTCACCATGACACAGATGAAAGAATGGCTTTAAAGTGAAAAAGGGTTGCCATTGAAAAACGACAACCCTTTTTACGCAGCTTAAATTGTTTCTACTTACTCCAGACCGCGCCAATACCTGCCTCCCAAAGTTGTTTGTTAAAACCAGGCAAATCCTTTTCAAGAATTTGTTTTGCTCGTGCTTCAAGATTTGCCCATTCAGCATTCAACTCTTTCTGCCTGTCTAGTGTCGATTGAGTCACTTTTGGGATATCACTTTCTGCATGATTGATCATAAACATATAGTTAGTGATAAACTTATTCGGAAAATTTTCCATGTCGTCATACGCCTTTGATTTGCGTTGAACCATGTCTTCATCCCACAATTTCATCCGCTTGGTCAATGCCAGTCCGTTTGCCCGTAAAGAACTATTTTTTTCCTCTGTCGGTAGATTGGCAAGCAATTGATTTAGTTGCTCCATTTTGTTATAGAGCAATGTTACCATTTTACTCATTTTATTTTGCTCGGCCTCCAAAGCACTCATCAGCTGATGATATTCTTCGTAGTGCTTGGCAGTAATTGAGTAAACGGGATTGGATAAAATTTCTAATTCGGTGCTTACCGTTTTATCATTGTATTTAAGTGTAGCAACGTATTTACCGGGCGAAGCTTTGTGTCCACTAAAACTATTTTCGACAAAAACATTTGTGACGCCAACCATGGTTGGATATCGGAGATTCCACACAAAACGATTGACGCCTTTGGTTTTAGTGAGCGTGGGGTCAGCATTTGGGCCGCCATCATAGTGATGAAAAGTGGTGTCTGCTTTCGAACTGAATGATCGAACTAAGTTGCCTTTTGAATCTTTTATCTCCAATAAGATATGTTCGTTTTCTTTTAGTTCAGGCAATTGGTAGTAGATAACCGATCCAGTTGCTGGATTTACTCCGCGGTAGGGATTGGTTCCATTAAATTCGGGATCCAATTTATCCAATTCGCTGTAGGCACTTGCCAACACGGTGGGTTCAGGTTGAAAAAGTGTAAATGTACTTTCTCCTCCTTTATACTGACGTACCAAGCTTAGGTCATCTAAAATCCAGAACGACCTTCCCGATGTAGCGGCAATCAAATCGCTCTGATGAATTTTTAAATCGGTGATCGGAGTAACTGGCAGGTTTAACTGAAAGGGTGCCCAATCTTTTCCACCGTTCCACGAAACGAAAACACCTAACTCAGTGCCTGCAAAAAGTAAATCTCTTCGTTTGTCGTCTTCGCGCACTACTCTCGTAAAAGCATTGTTGGGAATTCCATTGTTAATTTTTACCCAAGTCTTTCCATAATCGGTTGTTTTATAAAGACCCGGAGTATGATCGTTGAATTTATATCTAGTGGTAGCGATGTAAGCGGTAGCGGGATCGAACGGAGAAACTTCAATGGCATTGATCAAACATTCCTGCAAGCCCTGTGGGGTTATGTTCTGCCAGCTAGTGCCACCATCTTTAGTGAGATGCACAAGTCCATCATCACTGCCAGTGTAGAAAACACCCTTTTCATGGGGAGACTCAATAACATAACTCAAAGTTCCATAATTCTCGGCACCAACGGCTTCATTCGTGTAGGGTACACCAGGCTTTCCCTGCTTCGATTTTTCGTTGCGGGTTAAATCAGGTGACACCTCTTTCCAGGTGATTCCCATGTCAGTTGTTTTTAGTAACAACTGAGAGCCATGGTAAAAGGCATTTGGTTCGTGCTTGGACCAGATTATCGGGGCATTCCAATTGTATCGATACTTCATGTCTTTGGCATCGCGTCCTAAATATTCAATGGGTGCCGCCATGACATTCGTACTTGCTTTGGCTTTCACATCTAGTAGATCAATAGTTCCTTGATAACTTCCGCCCATCACGTAACTTGGATTGTTTGGATCAAACGCAAGGAAAGCACTCTCGCCACCGGCAGAAGAAGTCCAACTGGATGTTGAGATTCCACCACTTCCAAATTCTCGATTAGCAATAGAAACCGAACTGTTATCTTGCTGACCACCATAAATTCTATAGGGAAACCCGTTGTCCACATTGATGCGATAGAATTGCGCAGTGGGCATGTTGTTTTGTGTCGACCAGGTTTTTCCGCCATTGACAGTTATGGGTGAGCCGCCATCGTCAGAAATAATCATGTTCTTTGGGTTGTTTGGATTAATCCATAGGTTATGATAATCCCCATGAGTATTTGAAATATTCTCCCAGGTCTTTCCTCCGTCAATTGATTTTAGAGCGGGAGCGCTCATTACGTAAAGTGTTAGTTCATCTTTTGGATCAGTAAACAATTCGATATAATACCACGCACGCTGAAGCAGTCGATGATCGTTTGTCATACGGCTCCAACTATCGCCTGCATTCGTAGAAACGAATAAGCCGCCTAATTCTTTGTCAGAGTCACTTTCTATAAGCGCGTATACACGCTCAGAGTTAGAACGGCAAACAGCAATCGCCATTTTTCCTAGTTCTTTGGGAAGGCCCTCGTGAATTTTTTTCCAAGTCGCCCCCGCATCGGTGGATTTGTAAAGTCCGCTCCCCGGGCCACCACTTACAACCTTCCAGGGTTGACGACCATATTCATTCATCGCGGCATAGAGAATGCGGGGATTATTCATGTCCATAGATAGCTCTACACAGCCCGTTTTATCATCCACAAAAAGCGCATTCGTCCAGGTAGTTCCACCATCGGTTGATTTGTAAACACCGCGTTCCTTTGAGTTGCTGTAAAGTGCGCCCTGTGCGGCCACGAAAACTACATTTGGATCTTGTGGATGGATGGCAATCCGAGCGATGTGTTGAGTAAGATCAAGCCCCATTTTTTTCCAGGTCTTTCCTGCATCGGTAGATTTATAAACTCCGTCTCCATGATGTGTCATTACACCGCGTACTGCATGTTCACCCATTCCAACATATACTACGTTCGGATCACTCTCAGCTACGGCTATTGCACCGACAGATCCGGTTTTGAAAAACCCGTCAGAAATGTTTTTCCAGGTAAGGCCTATGTCTTCAGTTTTCCAAAGGCCACCGCCTGTCGTGCCCATGTAGTAGGTGGTGATGTCACCGACCACACCCGTTGCGCATACTGAACGCCCTCCACGGAAAGGGCCAATACTTCGCCACTTGACAGGCTTAAAATAGGAGTTAAGGTCTACGGCAGGTGCGTTTGCCTTTGTGTTTGGAGTCGATTCTTTCTTGCTCTCCTGTGCAAAACTCCAGAGTGCGAAAAAGAACAGCAAAGAAGATAATATGATTTTTTTGTTCATGGTGGATTGGATTTGTGAGCTAAATATAATTCTAAATATGACACGGTAGTATTAGAAATGTGATGGCCGGAAAGGAGGATGTTTTTCTCTTTATCCCGATGATCTTGGATAATTTTTATTGCTGTTGCTGCATTTGCATGTAAGCAACATAAGAGTTGCGCGCCATGATCTCAGGCTCGATGGCTACCAAGTTAATTGGTAATACTCCTGCCAATTGAGGTTCTGTAAATTCAGTAGTGCTGAATTGTACGGTCACTTCCAATATGTGCTCTTCGGCTCCTTTATAGGTTCCTTTAACAGGAGTGGTATCTGTAAAATTTCGTCCTGTAGCTAGTCGTACATGTCGCTCACCCGCCAGCCAATTATTGGTAGGATCGATGCCAACCCACCCTAAATCGGGTAGCCATGCTTCTACCCAGGCGTGTGTAGCACCTTGACCACGCCATTCACTTGTGCCCGGGCAAATATATCCACTGATGTAGCGTCCAGGAATTTTTAGCAAGCGCATCATGTACAGTAGCAAATGAGCAAAGTCTTGGCAAACTCCAGCTTTTAGCTTCCAGATTTCATCCACTTGCGTTTCGATATTTGTCACGCCTTTTTGGTAGGTGAAGTTTTTATAAATGAAACTCGACAAATAAGTGAGTGAATCTAACGGATGAATCAGTTTATCCTCGCTTGTTATTAGGATGGAACGTACTTCCGTTTCACATTCTGCGATTTCGAGGCGCAAGTAGTCAAAAAATCTTTGCTGTAGGTCTTCGGCCAAAATTTTGTCCCAAACTTCAATCGAGGCGTCTCTTTGTGGGTAGAGCGGATTGCTCATTTGCACTCGAAGAAAACTTTCGATGGAAAGTTCCTGGTGAGGCTGCAATAAAGAAAAGAACCCGGTTGTGTTATTGAAATAGTCTTGCAGAGTGTAAATAGATGGCTGTTGGGAGATCTTCAACTGATGGCTTATTACCTGTTGATGATTGTCGTTGAAAGGGTAAAGTTTGATTTGATTTGCAGAGTCTACTACTTTCTCAGGGTAGCTATACAAAGTTCGATGGTGGATATAGAATTCGGGCATTCAACTAAACTACGTTATGTATAACCAAAATACAGTGTGGTGAGCTTGTGGCTGAAATTTAAAATTTGATTTCTTGTCGCGGTGATCAACTCACGCACCGCCACACTATCTTTTCTGTTCACGGTAGTATACTGAATATCCTTTACCATTTTCCCAGCTAAGAATTCCATTTCTTTAAAATTGTCAGTGAGAGAGGTTTCTTTCAATCGTTGAAAGTAGCGATCAATCTGACTGAGACTGTAGCTTACTGAATGGGGGAACTGAGTATTGAATAAAACCTGGTGAATGACATCTTCTGTTTGTAGTGCATTTCTGTAAAATTTCGTATGAAATTCAAATCCAGATAAGGCATAGAGTAGATATTTCCAGCTAACGGGTTCGGTCACTTCATCGGCAATGTCCCATTTCATTTCAAGCAGGTCTAAACTTTGCAGGGCTCGCTCAATGTACTTGCCCAAGTTAAGAAAGGTATAACCGTCACCGCGGTTCATCGTTACCTCCACGGTACCATAAAAGACGATGCTTTCGCGCAACAGCATATCCAGCGCTGTTACCGGATCTTGCTGCAGAAGTAGGTCTTCTGTATGCGGGTCGCGTACGATATGGTAGTAGTCGTTCAGGCACTGCCAAAGCTCTTTGGTAATGTAGTCTTGCACCGATCTGGCATTTTCACGCACACGAACGATGTTGGTAAATACCGAAGCATCGTGGTCTTTGTTTAGAACCAGGTGATAAAGAGCTTCACGATAAGAAGTGACGACTATTGCTGTTTCACTCTTTGTGCTGAGTGTATCCGTTACACTTTGCCAATCGAAATTTAAAATCTCGTCTTGAGATGCAATGTAGTCGGTGCGCAACAAACGAAGTACGTTGTCGGTGCGCTCTAAGTACCGAGCCATCCAAAAAACCGAGTCGGCCACTCTACTTAACATACTCTAAATTTAGTTCTACGTTGGCGGTCATCTTTTATCCGGCTAATACCCACGTATCTTTACTACCACCACCCTGCGATGAGTTAACTACTAATGAGCCCTCGCGTAAAGCAACTCTTGTTAAGCCACCTGGCACAATTTCAATACCTTGAGGGCCGTACAAGGCAAAAGGGCGTAAGTCCACATGACGTGGCTGAATTTTATTATCGATAAAACAAGGCACAGTAGAAAGACTAATGATTGGCTGCGCAATAAACTGACGAGGATTTTTCTCCACTTCCTTTTTATACTCCGCAACTTCTTTTTCTGTCACTGCGTTGTCCATGAGCATGCCGTAGCCTCCGCTTTCGTTCGTCTTTTTAATCACCATCTTACTGATTTGTGAGAAAACCAATGAAGAATGTTCTGGGTCGCTCATCGAGTAAGTAGGTACCGTTTTTAAGATGGGCTCTTCGTTCAAATAATACTTAAACATTTCCGGCACGTAAGGATAGACAGCCTTGTCATCTGCAACACCATTACCGGGCGCGTTGATGATGGTCAAGTTACCTGAGCGAAACGCAAAGCACAGGCCTGGAACACCGAGCATACTTTTTGGGTTGAATACCAATGGCTCTAGAAAATCATCATCTACTCTTCGGTAAATTACATCCACTTGCTTAAGTCCGGCCGTTGTTTTCATGTAGACTTTGGCATTGTCTACAACCAAGTCTCGACCTTCGACTAGCTCAACACCCATTAAACGGGCGAGTGTAGTATGTTCAAAATAAGCTGAGTTATAAATCCCGGGAGTAAGTAGTACCATAGTGGGATTACTGATGGCGCGTTTAGAAAGTGCCATTAGATTTTTCAATAGCAGATCCGGGTAGTCTTTTACAGAACGCACATTGTTTTTTGGAAGCGACCCTGGGAAAATCCTGTAGGTCATACTCCTGTTCTCCATCATGTACGAAACACCAGGGGCGTTCTTAGATTATCTTCCAGCAAGTAGAAATTGCCATCGCTATCTCCCATGGGGTCAATACCGGATATATGAGTATAGATTCCATGCGATACATCCACGCCCACCATCTCTTTCATGAAATTTGGACATGAGAGAATTAGAGCGGCTGGAATCTTTCCGTCTTTGATGATAAACTGGTCGTCATAGACATCTGCCAGAAAGATATTTAGCGCCTTTACTCGCTGCTTAATTCCGCGCTCAATAATCGACCACTCGGAAGCGGTGATAATTCTTGGTAGTATATCAAACGGAGAAATCTTCTCAATCCCCTCGCCATCGCTATACACCTTAAAGGTGATTCCCTGACTGATGAATATTTTTTTGTTTAATTCGTTTTTCTTGGCCAACTCGACTATTGAATCATTTTTGAGGCTTTGTGGAAATACTTCATAGTGATTGCGGATCGCTTGCTGATCGCACATTTCATCCCAAACATTGGGTGGTGCTTTGTAATCGGTAACGAGAGAACTAAATGGCATTAGTTAACGATAGCAATCGAAAGTTAGGATGCAAGAGGAGGGTCGCGAGATAAATTTTTGAAACTGATTGCAACACGAGGATTTGGGCAAAAAAACGGTGCCGGGTTTGTTCGTCCCCGACACCGTCAACCTTAAAACAAATAAAAACTAACTCCTAATTCGCGCCATCAGCTTGTGCCCAGGCCACCGCTAATTGACCAACTTTTGCTCCACATTCTTTTCCGCGATCGTTATCAAATCGATAATGAATTCCACCATAGAGTCTGGATAGTGCAGCTTCATCAGCCTGATTTAATAGTTGACCCGCGTTGGAAGGAAACAGATAAGCCAGCAACGTGGCGGCAGCAGCTGAGAAGCTTGCATGCCCAGATGTGTAAGCCGGGAAATTAGGTATTCCTGTAGCGGTTTTGATAGCTGGATCAACCTGCGAAGGGCGCGGCAAATAGTATTGATATTTTGCATACCAGCATAAAATGCCGGCATCCATCACAGCCCTGTTCATTAGCGAAAAAACACGTGCCGATCTTACCTCGCTCCATTTTGCTTCTACAATTAACTCTTGGGCAATTAGATTCCAATGACCTGGTGGGGTGAACGTTCCGGCACCGTCTGCCCAAAAATCGGCAATGCGCCATTGCTCGCGGGTGCGGTTATCAGCAATCGTTCGTACTTCTTGCAAGGCGTTTTTAAATTCAGATGAGGAAAGAGATGGGGGAGCTGGCGGCAACGCTGCAAAAGCAGACACGCTGTCGTACCATGGTTTCACTTTTCCATACAGTGGAAGCATAGGTGGACGGTACGGTAGTTCAAGACTTATCCATCGATCGGACTCAGCAATTCTTGCTATGTTAAAATAGTCGATAAAAGTTGTCTGGCTTCCAGCTTGACTCATGCGGTCTGTTTTAGCTCTATTAATGGCAAGCGTAGCCACCTGCGAACCAAGGCTTGTGCCTGCATCTAAATCGCTTTGTGTATTGGCACCTGCCCATTTGCGGCTGTTTTTATTTTCGTCAGCTAATTTTTGCAGATATTCTTTCTCGGCCGGAAACAAGAATTCTAACACCTTTCTAGAAGCCTCAGCGACCACCGCGTGTTCAGAGGGAAAAGAAGGTAATGTTGTTTCAGGGGTTAATAATTTGATGCTAGCATTGCTGGATGCTGGTGCAGGGCGATTAATCTGGTATTTGAATTTCCAACTTGTCACCAATGCGTCATACTGTGCAACACTAAGCAAGGCGTAAGCACGTGCCGCAAAAGGAGGATTGGAAAAAGGCTTATTCGGATTTGCCGGTGCCCCTGCTACCGGGGCTATGTTGTATTTTGCCACGAGCGCACGAGCAATTTCATTCCAGCGAACGACAGCACCCGCTGCCCAGTAGTTAGCCGTATTTGTTTGACTGGCGGTGCGATTAGTAGACAAACTAACTAGCTCTGCTAGTTCTGCCTGATAGGCCGCGCTGGAGATAGCTTCGGCAGTGGGTAGCGAAATAGAACTTGCGTTTATATTTAAAACGGTTTTCCAGTTGCCGGCCGTTTCATCAACTTTTGTAGGGGTTAATATAGGCAAAGACTTGATACTTGGGATGTCCTCATCGCAACTTTGCAAAAGGGAAAATGTGATAACTAGCATTATGGCTGCCTTCCATTTGAAGACATACGCTTTGTTAGACGACTTCATAGGGCTTGTTGATTTTTTCATGTCTAGTGGTTCGTTGACGATTTAATTATTATTGTCTTTGATGACGGGCAAATTGTAGACGATGCCAATACTTAAGCGCGTGGCTTTTCCAATGTTTTCACCGGAAAGCGTAAACGACATGCCGGCACTTACACCGAGATTTTTTATTGGTGGGACGCTTGAGTAGAGCGTAAAACCTGCTCGCTGATAAGAAACTGCATTAGTAGGAAATGGAACACCCGCGCCAATGTTGGTTCCGCTACGTGCGCGTTGAATGTTAAGCCACGCATCAGCATAAAATATTTTGTAAGAGCCACCGACCCTTACTACATAGTCCCAGGCGTCAGGCACACTTACTTCATAACCTCGGTCAATGGTGATGTTTCCTCGTTGTATGTAACCACCTTGTGTCATCACAAATAGACCGAAGGGCAATCGATATTGGACTAATAGTCTTCCCTCCAGATTCTTGGAACGGTGACCTATAGCAACCGGTGCATCTGGCACATAGTTGCTCGCTGGCACAATGTACCCAGCTGCAGCCATAGCCGATAATTTCCCCAGCGCGCCAAAATCCTTTTCGTAGACCCGCCCTTTTAGGTAGATGGAAAAATCTTGTAACCCGCTTTGCGTGGACCAATATCCTTGAGATGCATTCGCTGATACAAATGGAAGTCCAATGACAACGTCCAAATACTTGGTCGCACCGAAAGCGGCAAAAAGGTTGACGCTCGTGGTAGAGATAGTACCCAGATTGGGGTTGTTGACTGCGGAGTCCTTTACGTAGTAGGTATCATAGGATTCTGTGCTATAACTAAGGGCAGTTGTTAGGTTGCCACGACCTCGCATAAAACCATCGATCATTCCCTGACCTTGGGCAGATAGGGCGACCACTAGAACAAAACCAATTGTAATTTTTAATTGCATGAATTTGTAATTTTTAGCGTATACAATAATTGTCGAATAGGTTCGCCTATTGCAAAGCAACACTTGTCAAGGCAATACCGTTGATAGAACATTCCAAAAGAATCGTTACTTGATTCTTTCTGGATGGATGGACTGGTCGTGTAAGTCCGACAGTCAGTTTAGCTGGCTTTTGGGGGAGGAGATTGGATGTCTCGCGAAACAGTAGATAAATTGAAATCATCCGTTGAAAAAAGAATGGGGGCAGCCCAGCCACTCGTAGTCTGAGTGATTTTCGTTGTGATAGATAAATAGTCTTTTGAAAATTGAAAGATTGGAGCGGTTCCTGATTTTGTCGTTGCAGGTTTGTCGGTAAAGGTTTTCACGTAGTCAGCGAGTGCAAGATTTATCTTCGAGGCACTACCATCTTTTACGCAAACAATATATAAAGTATCGCTCTGTAATTTCTGTTTTACCAAACGATACACTTGTCCTTGATGCTCAAATTCTCCATCTACTCGTTGATAGTCAGTTGCATCTACAGCATACGGAATGGCGATTGGAACTTTGATGAGCACTTCATCTTGGAAAGATTTTTCGGTATCGAATTGCTCGCGCATCGCTGCAGCACCCGAAAGACTGATTCCAACAAATACGCCATAGTACCCAACAATATTGAGTAGGAAAAGCCCAAGCAAAAATGAGGTCAAAAGTCTTTTCACCAAGCCAAATCTAACCAGTTAGTTTGGCATTGCCAAACGCAAGGCACTCAGTCTACAACACTTTGTGGATTAGTCAAACCGTATGGCCTTAACCGGGCTGATTTTCGTTATGAATCTTGTGGGCAGGAGGAGCACCAGCGTTACGGTTGCGAAAATCAGCAAATTCAACACAACGATGGTGGCAAAAGACCATTCGATAGGTACATAGCTCACGAAATAGTCATGAGGGTTCAACTTCATGATTTTGTATTTATCTTGTAACCAGCAGATGCTAATGCCAATTAAGTTGCCCCACAGGAGCCCTTTACTAATGAGATTCATCCCATTGTAAATAAATACCATGCGAATGGTTCGATTAGTCGCGCCAACGGCCTTCAAGATGCCCACCATGGGGATGCGCTCCATCACCAAAATAAGGACCACTGAAATCATATTGACGCAAATGACTATGAGGATAACACCTAACAAGATCTTTACCTGACGTTTTACCAGATCCAACCATTCAAATACTTGAATGTATTTGTCTCGTACGGATTCTAAGTTAAGATCATAATCCATCGATTCGCCAATGGCATTTGCCGCTTCGTCTACCGCTGCGCGATCAAATTCAAAAGGAGGCAATGAGCCAGTTGGTAGTTCCTGAGCACTCACCGTGTCGATTTGGGTTTCTTTTAAGAATGGGATTGGTAAACTTTTTTCCCACAAGTCGAAGGCATTGAAATAGTTTAAGTCAAGAGCTATTTCAAGTCCACCTGCTTCGTTGCTTTTCCATCCGTTCAATTGCTGAACCATCCGTATGTCACCAATCAAAACTTTTCCATCGAAATAGTCGGACAAATTGGTTTCATACAGCCCAACAATTTTTAATCTCCGAAACCGAGGTGGATTTTGGAAGAAATGCAAGATAACATCATCACCTACTTTGGCATCAATTTTATTGGCAATCACTTTGCTGACGAGAACTTCCTTTGAATATCCCGAGTCGGAAAAATGAATGAATCGACCTTCAATAATATTTTCATTAAAGTAAGTGCCATTGACGGCAAAATTGTTTGAGCCCCTTCCCACACCTTTGAATATGATACCGAGTACTTCATTTTCCGTTTTTATTAATCCTGCTTTGTGACTGAACTCTTGGACACTTTTTACAAATGGAAACTGGGCAGTTTGCTCATAGAGTGGTATTTTGAAATCGAAGGGTTGCTCTTCCACTGCGTTGTTCATCGTGAACTTGGTAACCAATAAGTGATTACTAAAGCCATAGATCTTATTTTTTACGGCAGATTGAAACCCGTGCATAACCAAAAATGAAACAATCGCAGCCGCCAGGCCAATGGCAATGCTGGCCACAGCGATCTTGTGTACAATGGAGGAGAAATTATCCAGCGTACCTTGGCGAAGCCTTTTTGAAATGAAGTATGAAACGTTCAAAGAATGCTTAAATTTGAAAATTACCGATTACAAAGTAAAAGAAAATGCACAAGATACTTAGTCTTACTTTCAGTTTGTTTGTAGCGATCGCAGGACATGGTCAATCCTCTGGTATCAAGACCGGGGCAGAACAATTGGACCTGTTGCTTCCTAAGCTCCAAGACAAACGCGTGGCTTTTTTAGTCAACCATACTGCCGTGATCGGTAGAACCCACTTGGTTGACTCGCTTCAAAAAAGAGGTGTGGACATCAAGAAAATTCTATCGCCCGAGCATGGATTTCGTGGCAATGCCGATGCCGGGGAAACCGTTACTGATGGAGTTGACACTAAAACGGGCCTTCCTGTAATTTCTTTGTATGGCAATAATAAGAAGCCAACAGCCGAGCAACTTAGCGATGTAGACATTGTTGTTTTTGATATCCAAGATGTGGGTGTGCGCTTTTTCACCTACATCAGTTCACTTCACTATTTAATGGAGGCCTGCGCAGAGCAAAATAAAAAACTGATTGTTTTAGATCGGCCAAATCCAAATGGAAGTTATGTAGATGGGCCTCTGCTCGACCCTGCTCTGAAGTCCTTTGTGGGTATGCACCCCATACCAATTGTACATGGTCTCACGGTGGGTGAACTCGCGCAAATGATCAACGGTGAAGGCTGGCTGGAAGGAAAAAGAAAATGTGAGTTGGAAATCATTAAGCTTAAAAACTATACACACCAGACACCCTATACGCTTCCGATCAAGCCTTCTCCCAATCTTCCCAACCAGCAGTCGGTTTTACTTTATCCCTCCACTTGTCTGTTTGAGGGAACGGCATTGAGTGTTGGCCGCGGCACACAGCACCCGTTTGAGTGGATCGGTCACCCTGATCTAAAAAATCAACCTTTTCAATTTACACCGATCAGCATCGAGGGAATGGCTAAGAAGCCTCCACACGAGAATGAAGTTTGTTTTGGAATTGATTTGAGTACAGAGAAAACGGGAAAAGAAATCTCATTGAAATACCTGATTCAATTCTACAATCAATTTGCTGACAAAGAAGAATTTTTCATCCCTTACTTTGATAAATTGGTGGGCACAAAACAATTGAAAGAGCAAATCAAAAAGGGAATGACGGAAAGACAAATTAAAGCAACGTGGAAAAAAGAGCTAGATAGCTATCGAAATCTACGTAAGAGATATCTTATCTACCAGTAGTCTCAACTTGCTGTTAGTTACGCCTTTATCCATGATTTGTCGATTGAAATGCGGATGAGTTGAAGTGAATTTTGAGCATCGACTTTGCCCATCATGTTGCGCCTGTGTGTGCGAACCGTGTCGATACTTATTGCCAAGCGCTCGCTAATTTCTTTGGAAGAATATCCCTTTATTAAAAGCTTTAGAATGTCAAGTTCGCGTTCCGTAAATGGGCTGTCACCAGCCACCAAGTTTGAATCTCGTGTTGTTTGGTGATACAACTGACTGACCGCAACTTCAATTTGAATTTCCGTAAATGGTTTTAGTAGGTATGACTTTGGCTCAGTGCCAAATGCTTGGATTAACGTTTTTTCGTCAGCATATGCAGTTAGGTATATGACTTCAAAAGGTGTTCCGGTAGCTCGTAACTGCACGATTGTATCGATACCTGAATTTTCCCCCTTGATTTTTACATCGCAAAGAACAAGATTGGGGTGATGAACTAGAAATAGATCTACCGCTTTCTCCATTCGATCCGCTATTCCCACAACTTTATACCCTAGCTTCGTCAGCATTTCCTTAATATCCATTGCCACCAATACTTCATCCTCAATAACTAGGATTTTGAAATCAGCTTTCATCATTCGTTTTCATTTTAATCACCGTGATAGTTCCGTTAGAGGAATCCATTGAGAAGGAGCCCTCCAATTGAGAAACCAACGAATCAACCAATTGCAATCCAAACGAATTGGTAGGAGGCTCTCGCACGAAGCCTTTTCCATTATCTGCAACGGTTAGAACCAACTCAACCCCCTGCTTTTCGAACGTAACGCGCAGTTCGTCAGCTGGGGAGTCAATTTCAAATGCATATTTTAGCGAATTAGTTATCAATTCATTTATGATTAGACCAAGCGGAACAGCTGTTTCGATCTTTAGGAATATTTGCTCAAGATTAAAAACAACTTTCTTTGTTACTTCAAGCTTGTTTGCTTCCACAAGGTTGTTTGTCAAATCGATAATGTATTCTTTCATATCAATAATGGTGGGTTTGTCGGTCACATATAATTTTTGATGAAGCAACACCATTGATAAAAGTCTATTTCGGCCGTCTAGTACTGCTGCTTTGGCATCCGGGTCTTTAATACGATTGGACTGCAAGTTGAGAAGACTTGTTACCACTTGGAGGTTATTTTTTACACGGTGGCTTAGTTCTTTCATCAGCATTTCGATCTGAGCTGTTTTTTCAGATAGTTTCTTATTCAGGTTCTGCAATTCGCCATTTTGATTGTTTACCCTTGTTCTTTCTCGATTATAACTACGCTTAAAAGTGAGTGTGGTAATGAGTACAAAAAAAAGCGAGTAAATCATCGTTATTGCAAAATCTAGAAGCCGGGCTCCTTCGTTATTGTAACCGTAGTGAATCAGATGTGGGAAAAGGTACTCTATGGCGTACAGTAAAACAATCGTAAACACCATCGAGAAAAAGACTTTTAATTGCAACGATTCCTTGCTGATTACAATAAATACATGGACGAGCGATATAAAAACGAAAGCGAGGGGGCCTTTGGATCCAGAGTCACTTGGGTAGACGGACACAATAAATAGTAGTGCAAAGCCAATCATAACGATCAGCATAAAACTGTTAAGCTTATTCTTTATTCGCGAGAAGTAGAAAAGTGAAAATGAAATAATAGCACCAATCAAAGCCAGAAGGGAGCCAACAAGGCTCAACCCTAAAAGCATATTTGAAAAAAAAGCAAAAACGCACAAAAGTGTTGTTGAAAAGGTTAGAGTGTTGAATACGCGGTGTTCTAATTCAAAATTGCTATCCGAACCACTAATTCTTGCTAAAAAACTATTGAGTGCCATCTAATCTTGCTGTCCAGATAAAGATTCTAATATACTGCAAGGCAATAAGCAATTCAAATAGTATTACATTTGAAAAGGATAATTTCAAAAAAAGATAATTACATTTTTTAGATATGAAAGTTCTTAAAATCGCTTTTGTTTTGATCGCGATAGTTGTCGTGGTTCTAGCCATTTTCTTGTTTGTTGATGATCCTTATCCTTCCTATTCAACCGATGGGTTGAAAAAGGTGGAATGGACCCAGATCTCCAGCGGGAAGTCGATTCAAAAAAGCTTTTGATTCTACACTAAAAAATGTGTCATCTATTGGCAGTTGGTTTGTAGATCCAACTGGTCGCGCCATGATTTTACATGGTATCAACGTGGGAGGGAGTACGAAAATTCCATTTGAACCTTTGATTCCGAGTCATCAAAAAGAACAGTTTTATGAGACCGTCTATAACGTATCGTCTGTGGGAAGGCCATTTCCACTCAATCAGGCTGATGAACACTTTGAGCGACTCTATCAGTGGGGTTATCGGTTTGTTCGGTTGTTGGTGACCTGGGAGGCCATCGAACATGCCGGCCCTGGACTGTATGACGAGAATTAACTCAATTATATCCAAGCAATCGTTAAGAAGGCAGATGATCACCATATCAATGTCTTTATCGATCCTCATCAGGATGTTTGGAGCAGATTCACAGGTGGTGACGGAGCTCCCTATTGGACACTCGATAAAGTGGGTTTTGATCCGCTCAAGTTTACCGAGGCGGGTTCGGCTATAATTCACAATGTCAAGGGTGATCCTTTTCCCCGAATGATTTGGCCCACCAACTACAATAAGCTAGGTGCCGCCACTATGTTCACCCTTTTCTTTGGAGGGAATGATTTTGCACCTCAGGTAAAGATCGATAGTGTCGGTGCACAAGACTATCTACAGTCACATTTCATAAATGCAATCAAGCAAGTTGCACTAAAACTTAAAGGCCTTCCCAATGTGATTGGTTTTGATACATTTAACGAGCCTGGAACAGGATACATCGGAATGACCGATTTAAACGCATTTGGTCTTTTAAAAAGCGGAGTTATGCCAAGTCCATTTGAAGGGATGGTGCTTGGTGCGGGCAATAAACTTGAGATAGAACGTTACGAATTCGCATTGACTGGAGCGAAGTTAAAGGGAAAAGTAATAGTAAATCCGAACAAATTCACTGCCTGGAAGACAAAAGAACTAGACATTTGGAAGAACGCGGGTGTTTGGGATTATGATTCGCAACAAAAGGCCACGGTGTTGAAGCCCAGCTATTTTGCGGAAGTCAACGGCAAGCAAGTCGATTTCTCAGAAGACTATCTCAAACCCTTTGCGCTGGCTTTCCAAAAGGAAATGCATTCGATCGATAGCAGCTGGTTGATTTTTGTGGAGCCAGCAATTCTTGATCATTTACCCGAATTTGCAGCGGTTGAATCAAAAAAATTCGTGAACGCAAGTCATTGGTATGATAACGGAACACTGGTAATGAAGGAATACTCCACTTGGTTTGGAGTTGATATTGTTAACGCTAAACTCGCTTTTGGAAAGAGAGGTGTTCGCAAGGCGTTTCAGGCCAACTTAGCCTTTTTGAAAGAAGAAACCGCCTGCTCTTTAGGAAATAATCCTACACTCATTGGCGAATTTGGGATTCCTTTTGATATGGGAGAGAAAGCCGCATTTCGAACAGGTGACTTTTCAGACCAAGTAGCATGTCTGGATCGTTCATTCAGAGCGATGGAATCTAATCAACTCAGTTATACATTGTGGAACTACACAGCGGATAATGAGAATAAACATGGTGATCAATGGAACGGAGAAGATCTGTCGATCTTTAGCAGGTCGCAGCAAAAAAATAAAGAAGATATAAACTCAGGAGGCAGAGCATTGGCGGCAGCCATCCGACCTTACCCTTATAAAGTCGCAGGCGAACCGCTTGAGTATTTCTTCAATGTTGAAAAAAAAGAATTTTACCTGAAGTTCAAACGCAATAAGTCCATTAATGCGCCTACCGAAATTTTTCTTCCCTCTTTTCATTTTGGCAATGGATTCCAAGTTTACAGCACGCCCGGTAAACTTGCGTTCGATAAGAATCAGAGTTTACTTTTATTCTATCCTGATACAGAAGGGGATCAGCAAATAGTCGTGAAGGTCAAGAAATGATCAATCGTTGAAACATTCGATTCCCACTATTGTTAGTTTCGCATACTCATTGGGGCAATGACCAAACCAGAGAAAGTAAGTGACATCTTACATATTTTAGATAAGTTTTATCCAACCGTTGAGACTCCGCTTCACCACAAAGATGCATATACGTTGCTTGTTGCCGTGCTGCTGTCTGCACAATGCACAGACGAACGAGTAAACAAGATTACTCCCTTACTTTTTAGGAAAGCTGATAATCCTTTCGACATGCTAAAGATGTCGGTGGAAGAGATCAGGGAGATTATTAAACCTTGCGGCCTATCGCCCATGAAATCGAAAGGAATTTGGGGTTTATCAAAGATACTGATTGAAAGGTATGAGGGCCAGGTGCCTGATACGTTCGATGCATTGGAAGAACTTCCTGCAGTAGGGCACAAAACCGCATCGGTGGTAATGACCCAATGGTTTGGTAAGCCGGCTTTTCCGGTCGACACGCATATTCATCGACTTGCTTTTCGTTGGGGATTGACTCCGGGTAAAAATGTGGAGCAGACAGAACGAGACTTGAAAAGATTGATTCCGGAAGACCGTTGGAATAAAGTGCACTTGCAAATTATTTATTTTGGCAGAGCTTATTGCCCCGCTCGTGGCCATGTTTGGCAAAACTGCCCGATTTGTCAAAAGTACTTGCGGAAGAATCTACGCGATTAACTGTCCCTTTAGGGCAAACATTTTCCAACATTATGTCGTAATTTCGCGCGAATGATTTTTCAGTTCCCTTCCTTTCTTTGGGCACTCGGTGCCTTGCTGATACCCATTCTCATTCATCTTTTCAATTTTCGCAAAACGACACAGATCTACTTTTCGAATACTCGTTTTTTAAAGCAAGTAAAGCAGGAGACCACACAGAAAAGAAAGATTAAGCAGTATTTGATTTTGGCCGCTCGGCTTCTTTTTGTCTTTTTTTTAGTGATGGCTTTTGCACAACCTTTTCTGCCAGCAGCCGAGCAGGTGGGCTCTCAAAAAAATGTTGCCATTTATATCGACAATTCATTGAGCATGTCGGCACCGGTGGCTGAAAAGAAGCGAGCGATTGATGAGGCCAGCGAAAGGGTGCGAGAGATTGTAACGGCCTTACCTCCCGATGTTAAGTATCAATTGATCACAAATGATTTTGCTTCCTTCTCGAACTCTTTTAAAGCGAAGTCAGAAGTTGAAGATGAACTTTCAAGACTTAGACTTTCGTCCATTAGCAGAAATGCTCAAGAAATTGAAAGTCGAATCTTGGATGAGGCCAATACACTCTTTTGGATCTCAGATTTTCAAAGCGCAACATTTGGGAGCGTTTCAAAAACGGACTCGTCCCTGTTGATCAAGTTAGTGCCTATCAAAACCAGTAAATTGTCAAACGTGCTGGTCGATACAGTTTACTTGGAAAATCCATCAATAACAAAGGGTGAAAAAAATACCATTCACGTTCGCCTTCGAAATGTGGGCCATCGATCCGTGGAGGGCTTAGTCACAAAGCTGACCATCAATTCCGTTCAAGCATCGGCTGCATCCGTTAACATTGAACCGAATAGCACAAATTCTCTGGTGTTCGATTTGCCAACTGGTCTGAAAGGATTAAATAAGGCGGTGCTCTCGTTTAGTGACTATCCCGTTAGTTTTGATAATGAGTTTTATTTTACGTTGACTCTCACAACCAAATTGAAAGTGCTCGAAATAAAGAGCAACAAAGAAGCCACTCCTGTCGAACGGGTATTTGGCAATAAGGAGCTTTTCACTTTTACGAGTTTCCAGGCCGCCAACTTGAATTATAGTTTGTTGAATGACGTTGATTTGATTGTTGTTAATCAACTAGAAAAAATTGAATTACCGCTATTGACCACATTAAACAGTCTCCGAAAGAACCATTCAATAGTATTAATTCCCGGTTTGTTACCCGATGCGGACTCGTATCAACAATTCGTCAGGGCACCATTGAAAATAAATAAACAAGAACAACCCTTGGCGTTGGCCCTTCCCGATTTTAAGGCACCACTTTTTCAAAATGTGTTTGAAGAGATAAATAGTGCCATGGCGATGCCCGTTGCTACGAAAGTTCTTGACTGGGGCGCTGATCGTTCTGCTATTCTTACCTTCAAAGACGGAAGGCCATTCTTATCTCAGGTGAACGATTTGTTCGTACTGGCTTGTCCCCTCATTAAGTCGACCACCGATTTTTATGCCCATGCGCTTTTTGTGCCTGTGATGTACCGGCTGGCTTCGTTGGGTAGCCGGAATCAGGAGCGTTTGTATCACTCACTTTCTTCAACGGTTTTCTCCTTTGAGGGTGACAGTTTGGTGGGAGAGGTGCCCATAAAAATGATTGGAAAACAGGAAGTAATCCCGGCACAACATAGGATTGGGAGCCGAATCATCCTCGAGGTGCCTAAATTTTTGTTGGAAAGGGGATTTTATTCGTTGGTCAACCAAAAAGACACGCTAAATTTGGTAGCCTTTAATCTCATAAAAGACGAATCGATGTTAGAGAATCTCAAGCCGGAAGAGATAAAACTTCGGCTGGGCGGCAGCGCGTCCATATCTATCTTTAATGCCGGTAGTACAGACGCTTTCCGCAACGAGATAAAAGAGAGATATTTAGGCACGCCATTGTGGAAGTACGCGATTGTTTTGGCGTTAGTCTTTTTACTTGCCGAAATACTATTGATTCGATTTTTAAAGTAAATTTGTTAGATGTCAACAAGAGAAGTCCTTTTCGAAGAGATTAAGAATACTCCAGAGGGATTACTGAAGGAATTATACGATTATTTGCTTTTTTTAAGACAAAAGCAGCAGTCGGATAAAATTCTTACTCACATTGTATCAGAAAAATCATTGTCCCGGGATTGGGATTTACCAGAAGAAGATGAGGCATGGAAGAATTTGTAAGAGGTGATGTGGTTGTCGTCCCTTTTCCATTTTCAGATTTATCATCGGTAAAAAAACGTCCGGCATTGGTCCTTTTTGTTTTGTCAGGCGATGACATTGTGCTTTGCCAAGTTACTAGTAAAGACAAAGGAGATAAGTTAGCTATTGAGCTGGGTATAGATGATTTCTTGGAGGGAGGACTAGCAAGAGCAAGTTACATTCGGCCCGGCAGAATTTTTACTGCTGAGAAATCAATTATTCAATACAAAGCAGGTTCTATCAAAAAGGAAAAATCAGACCAAGTGAAAGATTTAATTGTAAGTCTTCTGGACGGTTAATTATGAAAGTACTCATCCAATCCGCAAAAATTGTTTCTCCCGGTTCACCCTATCATCTCAAAAGGAAGAATGTGGTTATCTCTGGTGGGCGTATTACCGAAATTGGCGATAAAATCTATTCGGCAGATCGTGTGATTGAGGCGGACGGCATGTTGCTGAGTATCGGATGGATGGATCTGGGTGCGTTCGTGGGCGATCCGGGGCTAGAGCACAAAGAGGATTTACTTAGTTTGACAAAAGCGGCTGCGGCCGGTGGATTTACAGAAGTAGTTTTGTTGCCGAACACGCAACCAGCGGTACAATCAAAGAATGAGATCAGCTACATCACACAAGCGAATTCAACTCGGTTGGTGCAACTGCATGCAATGGCTGCGGTGACAAAAAATTGCAAAGGAGAAGAGCTAACGGAAATGATCGACCTGCACGAGGCGGGCGCAGTGGCTTTCACCGATGGATTAAAGTCACTCGTTCATACCGATCTTTTTCTAAAGTCACTGCAATACATCCAGAGGTTTGATGGGCTTCTCATCGATCATTCCGAAGATCATTGGCTCAATTTGTTTGGACAAATGCACGAGGGGGAGACTAGCACTTCGCTTGGACTAAAAGGGATGCCGCGGATAGCAGAAGAGATAGCGGTTCGGAAAAACCTGGAGTTGTTGGAGTATGCAGGAGGAAGGCTGCACTTTTCCCGCATCTCGACAGCCAGGACAGTAGACCTGATTCGTTCGGCAAAGAAAAAGGGAATGAAAGTAAGTTGCGATGTAGTCGGATATCAAGCCTTGTTGGATGATAGCTATCTGGAAGATTTTGATACCAACTATAAACTCAGCCCGCCACTTCGGGAGAAAATTGATAATGACGCGCTGATAAAGGGCCTAAAGGATGGAACGATTGATGCTCTGTCAAGCGGGCATTTGCCGCAAGACGATGAAAGTAAATTGTTGGAGTTTGATCACGCTGACTTTGGCATAACAAACCTACAGACATTTGCCTCCCAACTGACTCAGTTATGCAAATGGGTTGATGTAGAAGACCTTATTGCAAAGGTGACCACAGCACCCCGACTTATTCTTCAGTTGCCGGTGCCGGTTATTGAGGTAGATGAAAAAGCCAATTTGACTTTGTTTGACCCTAATCGCGAATGGCGGCTGGACGAGAAAACCAATTTCTCAAAATCGAAGAATTCTCCGTGGTGGGGTCAAGAATTGAAGGGGAAAGCGGTAGCAGTGTTCAATAACAATAAGCAGTGGATTGATGCTTAAGAATGCGCCTCCTCTAGTGTCGGTCTCCTTGCGAAATGGTACGATTGCCGGACTGCTGGGTTTTTTCATTTTGCTGGCTCTCTATTTCATGGGCAAGCATCCATTTTTATTCATGATTTTTTTTGATTTTCGAATTTTCCTCTTTGCCATTTTCATGACGCTCACTTTAAAAGAAATCAGAGACAACTATCAAGATGGGATTATTTTCTTTTGGCAGGGGATGATTGCTAACTTTTTGTTCACGATTCTTTTTGCATGCATAACCTCGGTTTTGATTTTGATTTGGTGTGGAATTTTTCCAGCATTTTTGTCGGACTATGTGACCACAGCAGTGGAACAGATGAAAGCAATGCCCGCAGAAGCGATTGGGCGGATAGGAAAAATTGAGTATCAACGTAATTTGGAGTACATTTCTGCTACCAATAGTTACATTCTAGCCAAACACTATTTCTGGCAAAGCTTTGTGATCAGTTTTTTTATTAGCATCATAATATCAGTAATTTTAAGACGTCAACCAAAAAACGATTAATTATGGAAGAGAATGTTCAAGTTCCAAATGCAAGAACCATCGGATTGACCTTTGGTTTATATGCTGGTGCAATTTCTACAGCAGTATTTTTGATAGCCTCTTTTTTGGGGTACAATCCTTTCGGTGGGGGCTTGAATTATGTTGGCACCGTGGCAAGTATTGTGCTGCTGGTTTTTGCACACAAGAAGTTTAAAGATTCAGGTGATGGTTTTATGTCATATGGCCAGGGCATGGGTATAGGGTTTTGGTTTACTGTTGCCTCAGCGTTGTTAGCCATAGTAGTAATGTACGTCTACATCAATTATGTCGATTACAGCCCATTGCAGTTAATGCTAGATGAACAAACAGCAAAGATGGAGGAGGCTGGAAGTGATGAAAATGCAATTGAGACAGCCGGTCAATGGACGAAAAAATTGTTTTGGGTGTTTGCAGTAGTCGGAGCGCTCATTGGCGGTATGGTGATCGCGCTTATTGTTACCATTTTCACTCAAAAGAAAAATCCTGAGCCTTTTGCTTAGTTTCTAACTTCAAAACTTTAACCTACATCTGCAACTTATGGAAGAAACAAAACAACAATCAACATTTTTGAGCAATGTCCTGCGCTGGGGACTTATCACTGGCGGAGTAAGCATTGTTTTTAGTATTGTGCTTTATGTGATTGATTATACCTTGATGGTTCAACTAAAGGTATTGTTTATCGCGCTCGCGATCTACTTGGGCTTGGCCATCTACGGAGGGATAGACTATCGGAAATCAATAGGTGGGTTTATTTCCTATGGTAAAGCATTTCAGCATGGTTTTTTGATTCTTGCTATTTCCGCTTTGGTTGCCACGCTGTTCAACGTGGTGTTGTATAATGTGATAGATACCGATCTTCCCCAGAAATTAACTGACGCATCCATCGAGAACACACGTGCCATGATGGAAAATTTTGGGGCTTCCGAAGATGCCATAGATCAAGCAGTGATTAAGGCTGAGGAAAGTTCGAAGGAGCAGTTTACCATTGTAGGTCAATTGAAAGGCTATTTCTTTATATTAATTTTTTCGGCCATCATGGCGCTTATTTCAGCGTTGATCGTTCGAAAGAATGAGCCAGTCGAATTGTCATAAATGGATATATCTCTCATTATTCCTGCCAAAGACGAGGAAGAATCAATACCTGAGTTAAGTAGTTGGATTAGCCGTGTGATGCAAGCACACGGCTTTTTGTATGAAGTAATTTTTATTGATGACGGAAGTGCCGATGGCACCTGGGAAGAAATAAAAAAAGTAAGTAAGGCGAATCCATCTTTTAAAGGAATTCAGTTCAATCGTAATTTTGGAAAATCGGCAGCGTTGCATACAGCTTTCAAGGCCGCACAGGGCGAAGTGGTCATCACTATGGATGCTGATTTACAAGACAGCCCGGATGAAATTCCGGAGTTGTATAAACTGATCAAAGAGCGCAAGTTTCATCTGGTTAGTGGTTGGAAGAAAAAACGCCACGATCCCATTTCAAAAACGCTGCCCTCGAAGTTTTTCAACTATGTCACGCGAAAAATCTCTGGTATTCATTTGCATGATTTTAATTGCGGATTAAAAGCCTATCACCATTCAGTTATAAAAAACATTACGGTGTACGGTGAAATGCACCGTTATATACCCGTGTTGGCTAAGTGGGCCGGCTTCACGAAAATCACAGAAAAAGTAGTAGAGCATCGTGAGCGAAAATATGGAGTAAGTAAGTTTGGATGGGAGCGATTTGTTCGTGGCTTTTTGGATCTGCTTACCATTACGTTCGTTGGGCGATTTGCAAAAAGACCCATGCACTTTTTTGGGGCTTGGGGCATCGTTTCCTTTCTGGTTGGGTTTGGTTTTACGGTGAAAATATTCTGGGATAAGTTGGACGCCCTGTTTATTTCCAAAATCCCGCTGAAGCGTGATGTAGTCGATCAACCTATCTTTTACCTGGCATTGGTAGCGTTGGTTATCGGGGTTCAGCTTTTCTTAACTGGATTTATAGCTGAGCTCCTCGCCCGGCAGTCGGTTTCTAAGGCCGATTATTTGGTGATCGACTCGATCGGAATCGATTCCGCCCAATAGGCGGGACGATTGTGTAAACTTTTTATGAAAATTTTCAATTAGGTGCAACAAAACCCACTTTTTTACGCTTTAAGGTTAGCTTAACTTATTCTATGAGACAGATTCTATTTTTGTGGATTTTTGCCTGCACTTTTTCTTTTGGCCAAACCACCGGCAAGTTTACCATTAGCGGTTATATCAAAGATGCAAGCAATGGCGAAGCATTGATTGGAGCTACGGTCTATGTTACAGAGACGCAAGGCGGTGGTGTTACAAATGAGTACGGTTTTTATTCTATCACGCTGCCCGCTGCTAACTATACCCTGCATTATAGCTATCTGGGCTATCTACCCGTAACGAAGTCTGTGCAACTAGACAAGAACAAACGCTTTGATATTGAGCTTTCAGGTGAGGCTGAGCAATTGCAAGAGGTGGTTATCCAAGCAGAATTGGAACAGGCGAACGTGCAAAATCTGGAAATGAGCACCAACAAATTAGATATTAAAACGATTCAGAGAATTCCAGCCTTTTTGGGCGAAGCCGATGTGATAAAAAGCTTGCAATTACTACCTGGGGTGAGCACCGTAGGCGAAGGCGCCAGTGGGTTCAACGTGCGTGGCGGTAGCGTGGGGCAAAATTTGATTTTGTTGGACGAAGCGCCTGTTTATAATTCATCTCACTTGCTTGGCTTCTTTTCAGTTTTCAATCCAGATGCGGTCAAAGATGTAAAACTTTACAAAGGGGGAATCCCGGCTCGGTATGGCGGGCGACTTTCTTCGCTCTTGGACGTTAGGATGAAAGAAGGGAATAGCAAGAAATTGGAGGTAACTGGAGGTATCGGTACTATTTTTAGTCGGATAGCGGTGGAGGCGCCAATCATAAAAGATAAAATGTCTTTTATTGTTGCCGCCAGAAGATCCTATATTGACATTCTAGCTCGACCTTTCGCACCCGTTCTGCAAAATGGTGGTGCGCTGAATTTTTATGATGTCACACTCAAAACAAATTATAATATCAATCCAAAAAACAGAGTTTACCTGTCAGGTTATTTTGGGAGAGATAATTTTAAGTTCGATCGAAATCAAGGCTTTAGCTGGGGCAATGCTACGGCCACGTTGCGCTGGAATCATATTTTTAACGATCGCTTGTTCTCCAATTTCACTGCTCTTTATAGTAACTATGACTATAGTCTCCAGTTTGGTCGAGATGATCAGAACTCATTTAAATGGAATTCGCTCATCTCCAACTATATTTTTAAGCCCCAGTTTACTTACTTCCTCAACAACAACAATGAGTTGAATTTTGGTGCAGAATTGATTTACTACATTTTCGAGCCAGCCAACGCGCGTGGGGTGAGTCAGGGCGAACCTGATGACTTTAGTTTAAGCAAGAAATACAACTTAGAGTCGTCACTTTACCTAAGCAACTCACAAAAAATATCCAGAGCGGTTTCAATCGACTACGGCATACGTTATTCGTTGTTCAATGCCTTTGGCCCTGGTAAATCCTATACTTACAATAACAATCCTCCAGGCGTAAGAAGAGACACGGTAAGCAGCCGCCAATACAAAAATGGAGAAGTGATTGCCACTTATGGAAATTTCGAGCCTCGGGTATCATTTAAAGTGCAAGTGAACCCAACTAGCTCGATTAAGGGAAGTTACAATCGGATGGCTCAGTATTTACACCTGATTTCAAATACTACTGCGTCCAATCCGCTTGACGTTTGGAATCCGAGTTCAAAGAATATCAAACCTCAACTTGCTGACCAGTACACAATAGGATTTTTTAAAGATTTGGGCAAAAACAGAATGTATGAATTGTCGGTTGAGGGGTATTGGAAGAATACACAAAACCAGATCGATTACATTGATGGAGCTGATTTATTGATCAACGAATTTTTGGAGGGTGACCTGCTTTCTGGCGAAGGGCGCTCCTATGGTGTCGAGACCTATTTTCAAAAGAAAGCGGGACGCCTTACCGGATGGGTGAGTTACACGTTAGCTCGCACAGAGTTAAAAGTGAATGGTATTAACCAAGGTGACTGGTATCGTACTCGTTTCGATCAAGCACACAATTTGAAAATCGCTGCGTTCTATGACATCTCGAAAAGATGGTCGTTTTCCGCCAATTTTGTGTACACGTCTGGCACACCGACTACTTTCCCTACTTCACGGTACATCAGCCAAGGGTTGCTGGTTCCTTACAACGGAAACGATTCACGCAACAATGTAACGCTTCCGGACTACCACCGACTAGATGTTTCGTTCCGTTTAGAAGGAAAAAAGCAGAAGAGGGGTAAAGACAGGAAGAACAGTGACTATTGGGTCTTTGGTGTTTACAACTTGTATGCACGACAAAACCCATTCTCGATTTATTTTTCGCAGGCAGACCAACGAGTGTCTCCAGGCCAGCCTATTTCTTCAGAGGCCACTCAGCTTTCTATCATAGGTTCAGTGGTGCCTTCCATTTCTTACAACTTTAAATTTTAAATGAAGATGACTTTACTCGAATTTTTTAGTCGATTTTCAAGGGAAATCGCTGTAGGCCTAAGCCTAAAGATAACTGCCACGTTATGTTTTTTGTCTTTGCTCTCGTGTGAAACAAAAATCAATCCTACACTTGAAAATGCGGATGCACTTTTGGTTGTAGATGCATGGGTCAATGATAAGCTGGGCAATCAAGTAATCACACTTACAAAAACGCAATCCTATTTTGATAGTTCTCTGCCTCCGGCAGTTGGTGGTGCTGTTGTGTCTGTTGTTGACGATGCCGGAAAAGTTTTTGCTTTTAATGAAGATCCTACTAGCAAGGGTACCTATGTTTGGAAGCCGGTAGGCAATGAGCGGCTAGGTGTACCGGGTACTTCTTACAAGCTGACAATTCAAGCCGAAGGCGAAGTATATGAGGCAAACTCAACCATGGGGCGCGTGCCAAAAATTGACACACTTACTTTAACCAAAAACGAGCCGGATCAGACTAATCCAGACTTTTATTTCGCGGAGTTTATTGCCAGGGACTTTGCGGGAGCTGGGGATACCTATTGGATTCGTGCGACCAAAAATGGTGTCTTGCTCAATAAGCCGTCAGACCTAAATGTCGCTTACGATGCTGGATTTTCTGCGGGAGGAAATATTGATGGGTTTATTTTCATTACACCCATTCGAAGAGGAATAAACCCGAACGATACCGATGCCAATGATGCCGCGGTCTCGCCCTATGTGCCAGGCGATTCGGTGTATGTTGAAATCAATTCGATAACTGTTCAAGCATTTGATTATTTGCAGCAAGTGCAAGTACAGACTGACCGACCTGGCGGTTTTGGAGAATTGTTCGCGCGACCAGTTTCTAATGTGTCTACCAACATTGTAAACCTTAACAAGAACGGAAAAAAGGCACTTGGTTTTTTTAACGTAGCAGCCGTTACTGGCCGTGGCCAGCGGTTCAAGAAGAACTGATAGTGCTTCAGTTTGAAGTTTTACCGAAACGATTTGCGGTTTGTCAGCTAGACATGGCAAAGCCCTTGCCGAATTGGCTATTTAAGTCGTCATTTTATACCGTGTCTAAAACGGCAGATGAGTTGTCAGTCGTTTGTGAAGAGGATTTGGTGCTGGGAGAAATCAGAAAAAGTGTTGGGTGGAGATTGCTCAAGATAAATGCTGAGTTAGATCTTTCGTTGACGGGTATCACGGCTCGGTTTTCAACAGCCCTGGCAAAAGCAGGTGTAAATCTTTCAGTAATTGCCACTTACAATACAGACTATATTCTTGAGGAAGAGGCAAAGCTAACAACAGCTATAGAGGCACTTCGCGGAGCAGGCTTTGAAGTGATTGAATAGTCAACTGAACTTTTTTTACTGTACTTTTGTCTTGCCCTCCGTAGCCTAGGCGAAGGAGGGCTTTCCTCCTCAAGAGAGGCTTTGTTTAATTCCTCCTACGCTAAAGCTACGGAGGATAACCCTCCTACGCTAAAGCTACGGAGGATAACCCTCCTACGCTAAAGCTACGGAGGATAACCCTCCTACGCTAAAGCTACGGAGGATA
>VYLR01000042.1_pt1 | contig 102743 bp, 99 predicted proteins | sample 5114291 | NCBI WGS metagenome assembly VYLR01 (sample SAMN12291774, study PRJNA351875) | freshwater metagenome | isolation source: freshwater lake | place: USA: Michigan, Lansing Lake | collected 2013-08-14 | reverse complement strand
CTTTTCGGCATTTTCGGATGGATCGGATCAGCAGTCCCACGGTCATCGACGGCTCGGCGTTTCGCCGAAAGCGAGTGCCTTTCGATGACGACGTATGTCCGTTTAAGGAGCTCCGTTAGCAATCTCACCAAGCTCGAAACGCGTACCAACCTCAACCTCAACCTCAACATCCACCTTTAGCCAATGTCCGCTTTCAAGCAACCGCCAAGCCACCCCAGATGGCAACCTCTGGCGCATTTGAGACTGTCGGCATTTCAGCAGAACTGGCCCAAAGGAAAGGTTCCGGATTGGGGTTTGTAGGTAGGGAAATCTGCTATTTAAGTCCTTGGGCCCCAAGCCATCCTTGCCTGCCGGTGGGTAGAAATACAAGATAAAGCGAATGTCATCAATCAGAATGGACCGAAATATTGGTGCCGTGGAAGTCGTTGGGTGAGCCTAAATCCCAAACTTAGCCCCGGATTTGGGCTCGGACCATTTCCATGTAATGCCGCCGCAGATTTAGGTTCAGATGATGTTAGGATATATTTGGCTAGAACGCTTTTGCTTGTTCAAGTAGAACACTTTGAATGCGACCTGAGATTGATGGGTTCTGCTTCGCTACCCTTTTGAGAAAACTCCGGTAAAGAGGAAAATCTTTTGAGGATTCTGCTCGTTGAAGATGATCGTGAACTTTCTGCAGGGCTATCAACTCGACTTAATGCCGAGGGTTACGTCGTAGATTGCGTCCGCAACCTCAAGGACGCAATCGAGGCAGTGATTATGAACTCATACCGCGCAGTTTTGCTTGATCGGCGACTGCCTGATGGGGACGGTGTTGCATTATTGCCAGTTTTGGCGACCCGAGTTCCTGTTCCCCCAGCGCTGATCCTGTCAGCGCTGGACGACCTACCGGACCGTGTTGCAGGAATTGAAGCTGGTGCAGACGATTATCTCATAAAGCCATTCGCGTTCGAGGAACTTAAGGCGCGTTTGCTGATCAGGATACAGCGGGCACCGGACAAGCCAGCGTTGCCGCCAATCCGCATCGGCCGGGTGGTTTATAATCTCTTGACGCGGGATGTGCAGGTGGGTGAAGAAGATCTGCAACTGTCACGCAGGGAACTTGCCGTGCTCGACACATTGGTCCGTCGCGCTGGAAGGGTTGTATTGCGCGAGGACCTCGAGGCCAATGTTTACGGGATCGATGACGACATTAACTCTAACGCACTTGAAGCGCATGTTTCAAGACTTCGGCGTCGCCTTATGGACGCAAATGCTGGCGTGTTGCTGCACGTTGTTCGCGGCGTTGGATACATGCTCAAAGTTGCGCCATGAGACCATTTCGTAGCTCTCTCCTTGGGCGGATTGCGATTGGGTTCACCGTAACCTATATCTGTGTCGCCTTAGTTCTGATTTTGTTTATTGAAGTCTTCGCCTACGAGCTTGACCCTTATCGAGGGGCGGATGCTGTGGCGACCCGACTGTCGGCGAAAGTCCAATTGCAAAGCGGCGGGAAAATTTTGTTGCCGGCTGATCCAATCATAACAGATCTAGCTAAGGCCAACCCAGACATGTGGTTTGTTGTCCAAGCTGGCGAGCATAAAAAGGCTTTTGGCGAAGTACCGCCGCTGGCGCTTGCCATAATGCAACAAATCGATCCGAGCAAAATGGCCGATTTGATTGTGAACATGCCACTTCAACGCCTCGGACAGGTCGACTATACTGCATTTGTAGATTTCGAGACTTTAGGTGGAGACGTGCTCATAGCGGCTGGCGGTGTGGACCCTAGGTCGATTGGACTGCAAGTAGCTTTGATGCGCTGGACTGTGACAACAGGCTTCTTGGTTGCGATTTTGCTTGCCCTAGCCGGCCTCGTCATTGTTAGCCTAGTAACCGCCATCGCCCTTAGGGCGCTCAGTCCATTAACCGTGGCAATCAAGGAACTCGATGCTGAAAACTTATCGGCGCGCTTGTCTGTGCCGGGATTGATCCGCGAACTTCAACCCGCCGTGACCGCATTTAATGTAACTTTGACAAGACTGGAGGCTTTAACAAACCTTCGCCGGCGCTTCATGGCAGACGTCGCACATGAATTTCGAACGCCCTTAGCTGTACTCACAATGCATGCAGACAAATTACCTGAGAACACCACTAAGGCCGACATTCAAAGAGGGTTGTTTCGGCTTTCGCAGATGATCGGTCAGATGCTAGACTCAGAGCGGCTTAAGTCCTCTCGCCCGAATATTGAGGCATTGAACCTAGTAGAGCTTTCAAAATCGACACTGGCAGATATCGCCCCATTCGCCGTGGATGCGGGTTACGAACTCGCATTTATCTGCGACTCGGATCGTGTGGAGATTTCAGGTGACGAGTTGGCGATCCGGCGAGCAATAATGAACCTGATCGGCAATGCTATCGCCCATGCTGGAGGCCAAGGAACTATTTCGGTGACTGTATCGCGGGGTGGCTGGGTGCAAGTCAGCGACGAGGGGCCGGGGTTGCCCGCAGATGCTGGTGAGCGGGTATTCGAGCCATTTTACCGTGAGCGCTGGGATCAGGATGGTTGCGGCCTGGGTCTGCATCTGGTTCGTGAAATCATGAATGCTCATGGCGGCAAGGCAGAGTTTATCAAAGGCGATGGTGGCGCAGTATTCAGACTAACCTTCTGCGTCGACTAAATTGACAGATCTTTGTATTCCAAGCGCTGAGCCTGTGCTTTTACAATTTCTACTCGGCAAACGCCAACCACGGTTTGACATTCGACAAGCTCAAATATCAAAGTCTATCGCGTTGCGGGGGTAAACTACCTGCAGGCGCCACAGAGAGTTCCCACATTCCACTTTTGTGATCTGGCCAAGGATGAACCCCGATGCCTTCAAATTCATTGCTGGTAGCTCAACTTATAGACTTTTAAGAGAACGCTTAGAACATTGAATTGGAAATGTCCGCTCGAGCTAATTTTCAGGCAAGGGCGTCGGAATTAGATTTGGAAGTGCCTTTAGTCGCTAACCTTTGGCTCTGATTTCCTCCGATTTGGGCCTTAGGCGTCGAATGGAGAGTTAAAGGCCATAACGCGCCCAAAGCCCACGCATTTCTAGATGGGTAATCGAACGCACACCAGCTTCGCCTAAGGTACCTTTAAGAAGGAGTGAAAGTAGGCCAGCTTTCTCGAGCCGGATCTGCTTGAGCTTCACCGACTCACCATAACGTTCAGCAAGCACCGTGTGCATTGAACCGACGCCGTCTGCCAAGCCCAAACTTACAGCCTTAGCACCAACGAAGACTTCTCCTTCAAACAATAACGGATCGTCTTTCAGTTTCGTGCCGCGTCGCGCTTCAACATGACGAATGAACACCTGATGTAGGTCATCAATCTTCTCATTCCAACGAGTGACCTGTTCGGGCTCCTCAGGGCGGAATGGATCAAGTTGTGACTTGGCCGCACCCGCAGTGTAAAGGCGGCGTTGAATGCCGAGCCGCTCAATCGCATCGTGGAAACCGAAGCCCGCACTAATTACCCCAATTGAGCCGACTATTGAGGCTTCATCAAGGATGATTTCATCCGCGGCACAGGCAAGCCAATAGCCGCCGGAGGCTGCTACGTCTTCAACAAAGGCAATGACGTGTTTGTCTTTCTTCTCTGCAAGTTGACGGATTCTTTTGCTTATCAGCGAAGATTGCACTGGCGATCCACCCGGAGAATTGACCACCAACGCTACAGCTGGAGCCGACCTCATATCGAAGGCTGTCTTTAGGGCAGGCTCAATCTGCCCTAAAGATATAGTCTTACCTGGGCCGATTGCATCGGCGGCTACAACCCCTTCAAGTCGCACAATTGGGATAACCTTGGCCATGCTTTTCCTTAGAATTATTGAAGTCCACTTTCATTGAGGAGGCGCTTACGGGTATCACTTAACCCTTCGGTCCGATCAACAAGTCGGACCACGCATCACGGGATTGTTATGTCGTCGTCGAAAGCGCGAAAGCTCAATCAAAAGCCATCCAAGCCAACGCAATGAAGCAAGTTGATCAACAGAGTTCGCCCTGCGCGCATTACCTCCTTGAACAATCCTATCAAAAAAATCCCGAAGCAAATCAATCAAGAACTCTTTTTTGTACCTAGCAACGCTCAACTAAGCCGTGCAAGCTATGGACAACATCAGAACCTATAGCTGCTCCGAAGACCAACCTTCCAAGTTGAGTTGGCCGGCTCCCAAAAGGTCACTTTCCCTTCTTCTTCAATAAACACCAGCGGTGCCGACTGTTTGATATCCCAGTATCGCAGAAAAGGACCAATTGAGAGTATGCCAGATGTGTCCCGAAAATTAATCATAGCAGAGGCGTCGACACCATACCCCCCATCCTTGAACTTCAAGTTGATATTTGGCACTTCCGGATCCTCTTTGGCAAAGTATGCTTTGCTTGATCCGCCCATCAGCTGAGCGTATTGCATGGAGACAGTGAAGTTCCGATCAAAGCTTGCGGCTGTAGAAAGATCAAACCCTGCGATGCTGTAGTCGTAACGAACACGACGATCATAGCCCTTCAAGCCCTCAAACTCTTTACCCCCAATTTCATCTATTAGCTCGCGCACACCGGCGCCAATGAACGGCGTCAAAGTTGAGCCGCCCAAGACCTCAAAATCCCTTCCGACATGAAACTCCAATTGCCCAATTTTCTGGATAACATCTTTAGCCTTAGCGTTAGCGCTGGAATAGTCGATAGTACCTAAAGCCGCTGAACCGCGTAATCTTGCCATCCAAGGCCCTTGCACGTGTGTATATCCTAGACTGGCACCAAAAAGAACGCCTCGGTCTTTCACGTTTACGCCCTGTTCCGGCTCCCGATACTGATAATGAAAGATCTCCGCTCCGATATCCCAACCGGGCAGCGACTGAGCTTGCACTGAGAAAGGGGTGGCGAGCAGAGATATTGTTGCAATGAAAGATAAGTTGTTAGACATAGTCTTATGCTCCCTGAAGGACTTGCGGTGTTGCAAGCTTTAGAGCTTCAGACTTGTGCTTGTCTGACAAACGATCGAGAACTCATGTCACGTTGGCGTAAGCTTGGACGTGCTGGCGAATACAACATTGATGGCTCAAGCAGATTTAAAGCACCGTGCTCGGTGCGCATAAAGCTAGAGACCCAATAAGCGTAATCCTTGTTCATGCTTGCTTGGCTCGCTGAAGGGTCATGTATAGCTTCCTTACATTAGGCAACTTATTTCGAATTCGATGTCAGCCTGCTGTAAGCTTGGCTTGTTAATGCGAGCTCAGCGCCTTCCTTTCCTACTGAAGGAGCTGTGACGTGAAAACTTATTCGAACCCGTATCTTGTTCTTATGAGAAACAACAAATGATCACCTTGGACTGGAGTCTACCAATGATGACCTTCCTTATCGGTTATGTAACCTCAAAGCCCCTGCCTCATACATCGTCAACAGCCCGTTTAGGAAAGTCATCAAGTTCGGCCCAAAATTACATCAAAGGCGGTCTGGCAATGGCGGAAACAAGTATCTCCATCTTGGCGATTACCACTTTATCAAGCATGCTGTTGTTTCACCCTTCATTTGCTCAAGCTGCAAACAAAGCTGCAAAATCAGCTCCGAACACCGATATCAGTGGGGAGTGGGTGGATGAGGATGGCATTGCCACTGCACGCCTAGCCCCCTGCGCTACGAATGATAAGTTGCTTTGTGGGACAGTGATCCATGAAGTTCTCGAACCTGGCGACGAAAGCGAATTGGGAAAGGTAGTCATAAAAGATATTCGCCCAACCAAACCAGGCCAATTCTCCGCCCGCTACCGAATTGATGACCGAAACTATTGGCCGGTCACATTGAAAGCTCTCTCTCCAAATAGGCTTGAGCTGAAGATCTGTTTTGGCTTGGTTTGCGAGTCGGTGCGCTTAAGGCGCGTGTAGCCTTTAGCAGGTCAATTCGGTATGCCTTCCACTCAACCTTGGTCGAAGTTCGAGTAAATCAGTGGCTCCAAGCTGGACCCGCAACATCCACAGTGCTGCTATCGGTGGCAGGGAGCCGCCGCTTGCTTTGGGCAAAGTTATCTACAGTTGATAACTGGGTTCGAAATTTTTGACCTTAATTCGAGGCTCGCTCAAGCGCTGCGAATAAAATCTTGACCAATCCCAAAGGTTTATGACGATAATTTAATTATCTGGGGGCATTGCCGCTGTGAAACCCGCACGTTACCCTTCCGCAAAACGGGGGACTAACATGTTAAAGATTACCGGCCTGACGCATGTCTATAGCAATGGCGTCAAGGCGCTAGATAACATCAATCTGACGATTGCGCCGGGCATGTACGGTCTGCTCGGACCGAATGGCGCCGGCAAGTCCACCCTGATGCGCACCATCGCCACACTGCAAACGCCCACCTCGGGCGCGATTGAGTTTGGCAAGATTGATGTGCTGCAACAGCCAGAACTCTTGCGCGAGACCTTGGGCTATCTGCCACAAGACTTTGGTGTTTATCCGCGTGTGACGGCTAAAGACATGCTGAGCCATATGGCCATCCTCAAGGGCTTTGCAGGCGCTAAGGAACGCAAGGAAGTCGTTGAAGGCCTCCTAAACCAAGTCAATCTTTGGCAAGTGCGGAATAAGGCCATCGCGGGCTTTTCCGGCGGGATGCGGCAACGTTTTGGTATCGCGCAAGCCCTCATCGGGGCCCCAAAACTGATCATCGTGGACGAGCCGACCGCAGGTCTGGATCCTGAAGAGCGCAACCGCTTCTTGAATCTGCTCGCCGCGATTGGCGATGAGGTGGTGGTGATCCTTTCGACCCATATCGTGGAAGATGTCGCCGATCTCTGCCCGGCGATGGCCATTCTTGCGGGTGGACGGATTGTGGCCGAGGGCGCACCCAAAGACCTAACCCACGCGCTGTCGGGCCGGGTATGGCGCAAAACTATCGGGCGGGCCGCGCTGACCGATTATCAGGCGCGGATGCAAGTCATTTCCTCGCGTCTCTTCGGCGGCGAGACCGTCATTCATGTGTTGGCCGACCAAGAGCCAGAGCCCGGCTTTGTCGCCGTCGAGGGTGGGCTGGAAGACGTCTATTTCTCAACCCTCGCCGCTATGCGCGCGGCTGCTTGAGATCGGGACAGACAACATGAAATCCTTGCGCCAATTCCTGTCTGTGGCCGGCTTTGAGTTCGGCTACCAGCTTCGTAACCCGGTACTTTGGGTCAGCTTTACCCTCTTCTTCCTTTTGACTTTCGGGGCCGTCACCGTGGATGAAATCCAGATCGGTGGCACCGGCAATACGAATATCAATTCGCCCTTCGCGATCAATCAAACTATGATGGTGATGGGTATTTTTGCGCTCTTTGCCGTGACAGCCTTTGTTGCCAACTCGGTCACGCGCGATGACGAGACCGGCTATGGCCCCATCTTGCGCGCGACACGTTTGGGCAAAGGTGCCTATCTTTTTGGCCGCTTTGCCGGCTCTTGGTTAGCAGCGGCGGTGGGCTATTTGTCGGTGCCGCTAGCGATCTTGATCGGCTCGCTTATGCCCTGGCTCGATCAAGAAAAATTGGGTCCCCTAGTTCTAAGCCATTATGCTTTTGCCTATTTCATCATTGCTTTGCCGATGCTGCTCGTATTTGGCGCGATGCTGTTTGCTTTCGCCACCGCTACCCGGTCGATGATGGGGGCCTATCTGGGCCTGATTGGTATTCTGGTTGCTTGGGTGACCGCAGGCACCCTGCTTGACAAGCCTGACCTCGATGACATTGCTGGACTCTTTGACCCGACCGGGGTCAACGCTTTGTTCCGCCAAACCGAATATTGGACGGCGGCAGACCGCAATACGCGCCTGCCAGAACTGGTCGGGACATTTCTGCAAAACCGAGCCATCTGGCTCTGCGTCGCTTTGGCTTGCTTGGCCGTGTCGTACCTCATTTATCGCCCGGGCGGCAAAGGGGTGAAGGCGGAAAAAGCTGCGAAGGCAGGCAAAGCTGTCGCGGCCCCAATCGTGGCAACCGCCCCCGTTATCGCGCCTGTCCTAACCGGCCAAGTCCGCTTGGCACAGCTCTGGGCGCGCGCCGCCTTTGACGTGAAAGCCGTGATGTTCAGCCCGGCCTTCTTTGTATTGTTGGTCTTGGGCCTCTTTAATGCCATGGGTGCCCTTCTCTATGCGGATGAAGTTCGAGGCACCGCGATTGAGCCGGTCACGCGCCTGATGGTCGTGGCCTTACAAGGCTCTTTCTCCATCATCCCCATCATCATTGCCGGCTTTTATGCAGGTGACCTTGTCTGGCGCGACCGCGAGCGCCGCATGGCAGAGATTATCGATTCCACCCCGGTCAGTGATTGGGCCTTTGTCTTCCCCAAAGTCTTGGCGATCTTTCTCGTACTTTTGGCGACCAATGTGGTTGGCATGCTGGCGGCGATGGGGGTCCAGCTGTTTAAGGGGTATGCAGGCCTTGAACCCATGGGCTATTTGCTCTGGTGGATTGTGCCTGGCACGATCTCAGCGCTCCAGCTCGCCATTCTGGCCGTCTTTTTCCAAGCGCTCTCGCCCAATAAATATGTCGGCTGGGGCTGTCTGCTGGTTTATTTGGTTGCCTCCATCACTCTAGCCAGCATGGGCTTCCAGCACAATTTGTATAATTTTGGCGGCAGCCCTGGTACGCCCTTAAGTGCCTTCAACGGCATGGCGCACTTCTGGATCGGCAGGACTTGGTTTGACCTCTATTGGGGTGCCTTCTGCTTTGTCTTGGTGATCCTCTCGTATGGGCTGTGGCGGCGCGGGGCTGAGACCCGGTTGATGCCCCGGATCAACCGCTTCCCACGCCGGATGATGGGTGCGACGGGGCTTGCTTTGGCTTCCGCGGTTATTGCTTTTGCTGGCCTAGGCGGCTGGATCTTCTACAACACCAATGTGCTCAACATCTATCAGTCTAGCGTTGCGGGCGAAGAAAATTTGGCTAATGCCGAAAAGGCGCTCGCCCAATATGAGGAGATGCCAGGCCCAACGATCACGGACGTCAAGCTCACCGTCAATTTGCGCCCGAAAGATCGCCAAGCCGATGTGACCGGCAGCTATGTCATCGAAAACCAAACCGGTGCGCCGATGACCCGAATGATTGCTGCACTGCCGGACAAGGCAACGGTCGAGCAAGCTAGCTTGTCCGTCCCCGGCGTGGTCGTTGAAAAGGCTTGGCCCGACTATAGCGCGACCCTTTATCGGTTTGAGAAGCCGATGGCACCGGGCGAAAAGCGCACAGTAACGTTTGAGACCACCTTTGGCCGCAAAGGCTTTACCAATGGCAGTGGTCAGAACCGCCTGATCGCCAACGGGACTTTCCTGGACAATTTTGAGCTGACGCCAAGCTTTGGTGTTTCTCGCGGCAATTGGCTAACCGATCGGTCTAAGCGGCGCAAATATGGCCTCGACCCAGACCGCCGTCCCTATAAGTTGGAAGATCCTAAGGGTGATGCGCACCATTATTTGCGGCCCGACAGCCATTGGGTGAGCGCCGACATCACCGTCACCACAGACGATGATCAAATCCCCATCGCGCCCGGATATCAGGTTTCCGAGACCAAGAAGGACGGTCGCATCACGCGTCGCTTTGTGACTGAGGCACCGATCCACCACTTCTTCTCGATCCAGTCAGCGCGTTATGGTGTGAAGCGTTCGCAGGTCCTGGTGGCAGGAAAGCCGGTCTCGGTGGAATTGTACCATCACCCCATGCATGTTGCGAACCTAGAGCGAATGGAGAAGGCGGCGCATCGGTCTTTGACCCTGTTCTCAGAGCGTTTCTCGCCCTATCAATTCCGACAGTTCCGCGTTCTGGAATTCCCAGGCTACGACACCTTTGCACAGGCCTTTGCCAATACGGTGCCCTTTAGCGAGGATATTGGCTGGCTTCAGGCTAATCGCGATCCGAAGAAGATCGACCTCGTCACCTTCGTCACGGCGCACGAAATCGCGCACCAATGGTTTGCCCACCAGTTTGTTGGCGGAGATAAGCAGGGCTCGACCATGTTGTCAGAGAGCTTCTCTCAATATGGCGCGCTTTTGGTGATGGAAGACATATTGGGGGCAGAACAAGTCCGCCAATTCTTGAAGAATGAGCTCGATTCTTATTTGGGTGCGCGCGGCAGCGAAGTGGTGGAAGAATTGCCCCTCGTCCGCGTCGAGAACCAAGGCTACATCCACTATAACAAAGGTGCTTTGGTGATGTACTTCCTGCGCAATGAAGTGGGTGAGGTACCGGTTAACGCCGCCATCCGCAAGTTGATCGCCCAATTTGCCTTCAAGCCAGCACCCTATCCCACGAGCGCGCAATTCATCGCTTATTTGCGCGCTGAAGTGGGGCCGGACCCAATAAAGCAGCAATTGATCACCGATCTGTTTGAGAAGATCACGCTATATGATGCAAAAACAACATCGGCCACCAAGGTCAAATTACCTGACGGGCGCTGGCAGGTAACGCTGACGGTCGAAGCCAAAAAACTCTATGCCGATGGCGAGGGCAAAGAGACCGAGGCCCCGATGACGGAAGCTTGGGAAGTGTGTGTATTCAGCAAAAAGCCCGAGGACGAAGGCTTCACCAAGGTCAATGTGTTGGCCTTTGAACGTCGGCCTCTTCGTAGCGGCCGCCAACAGGTGGTCCTCACTTTGCCTGTTGGCACCGAGCCCGCCTTTGCTGGCGTGGACCCATATGTGAAGCGGATTGACCGCAATAGCGACGACAACCTCATCGCCATTGAAGCGGCGAAAAGGGGGAAGTGAGGAAACCGGAACACGAGCACGCGCTGGAACACTGATTTCGACTTGTTTGGCGGCCCTCATTCCGGGGTCGCCTAAATGTCCGCTTTCTTACCTAGGTAAATGGTGCCTTAGTGACTTAGTTTGGCGCTTTTGAGACTGACAGCGTTTCGGCGAAGCATGGTCGGAAGCCGAAATTCTCAAATCGACCCCGGAGTGGTCGTGACAGCTCACCCTAAATGTACCACCAAAATGAAGAAGCTTTATCGAGGGTCCCGATGGAAACGGTTGGTGCAATGCTGGTCCGCGACGGTCGCGTCCTTCTTGGCAAGCGAGCATCGCACAAGTCCTACCCCAATAAATGGGACATCATCGGAGGGCATGTCGAGCAAGGTGAAACGCTCTGGGCCGCTCTTTGTCGAGAACTGTATGAAGAGATTGGCGTCACTAACATTAACGGTGAATACATTGCAGCGCTGCAAACCGGCGAGAAAGACCATTTTGTTAGCCTGCACGTGTATCACATTTTCTCGTGGGACGGTTTTCCTCATATCAAGAATGATGAACATTCTGAGGTTCGATGGTTTGACAAAGAAACAGCCCACAAGATTTCCGATCTAGTCAGCGATGAATATCGACTAATCATTGCCCGCCTCGTAAGATGACAACCTAGTCGAACCTCGACACCTTTCGTTCCCGAATCAAAACCGCCGATCCGCTAACCACCCACTTCCGGCCATGAGGCGGCTTCCAGGATGATACCAAAAGCCGACAGTAATGGTCCGCATCATTCATGACTGGTTTCGGGTAACGCAGCGGTGAGCTCTAGTGATTTGACATGGCGCAAAGCGGACTCCGCCAGCAAGCTGCCTGTCCAAGTCTTCGTTCTGCAAAGGGCATGAAATGGTCAAATGAGACGACCAGCTACGCATATTTCGAGTAGGACGCGACAAAAATTCCTACTCGAATTACTTGGGGTCATTGGGAGTACCCATGGTCATAATTGAGGGTACGTACATCATTCTAGGTAAATAAGAATGAACCTAATCTAATAAACTTCCTCTGCGGACAGATTGTCTTCGGTCCACAAGTACGCTGCCCGCCTAACGTCACCAATTTTACCAGTCCTTAAAAACTCTTGTCCAATCTGACGCGCGTAACCATGCTCTGCGAAGGCAATCATCTTGCTACACGCCCTCCGCCTGAAGCACCGCGGGTCTGGCGTCAGATCCGCAACGATCTTCTTCAACCGATTGTTTTCATCTTCCAGCTCTCGCAGCCGACGCATTTCAGACGCCATAAGACCCGGATAACGCTTCTTCCAGTTGAAGTATGTTGCTTGGCTGAGCCCTGCCTTGCGACAGATCTCAGCGACTGGCGTTCCTTCCTCGCCTTGCTTCACGACGAACGCTTTGCGGGCGCCCGTGAACTTCGATGCTTTCATGCCAAACCTCCTCGTCCAGCCAAGGAAAATTACGGCAAAAAACTCTATTTCCAAATGGTCCAAGTTTCAGGTGGCAGGGCAGTTACCACCTGTATCCGCTCCTCCATGCCATTATAGAGCATAGTCTTGCTTGCCCCGCCAGTGCGGTAGCGCGTCAGACGGGCATGGCCATCGTAAGCCACGGTGACCGTGACCCCACCCGGAAACTACTCGGTGATCTGATTGGCCCGGCCATCTTGGGTGATCTTGTGTTGGCGATGCTGCAGAAGCTGTTGGTGCCGGTGGCGATGGATAGGTATCGGTCTCAACCGGGCTCAGGGCTGTGGCCGTGGCCCTGCGCTCCACCTTCAGGCGATTGCCATTCTTGCCATAAGTGAAGTCTTCCCGCCATAAGTGCCTGCCGCTGTGCCCATTAACATGCCTGCAGTTCGGGTGAGCCGGTCAATTGCATCATTGGCATACGCCCGCGTCTTGGTGGCATCGAGCGTATCGGTGATGGTGGCGATATTGTCGTTGGCATCTTAGCTATAGGTCAGCGATGACAAGCGGGTGGCATTCAAACTTACTGCTGTGAATATGGCCTTCCATCCTTATGCTGGAATTGCCATTTCCCTTCCACTAGGGCCGCTTGCAAATCATCGTCTGGATATGTGACGGTATCTCCCGATGTCCTGTCTCCTATTTCCAGATAAAGTACGTCGTCCAAAGTACGGTTCACCAGCACATGTCCATTGCCGCTAGCAGCTCGAAATCCGGAACACATTCCCGGGGATAGCTCCGTTTCCCCTTCGTCAGTAATTAGAGTAGGGTGTCCGCTTAGAATATAAATGAGTTCGTCTTGCTTTGAATGCCAGTGACGCAACGCGGAAACGGCATTGGGTGGAAGGCGGGTCAAGTTGACGCCAAAATTGGTCAACCCAAATATGTCGCCAATTGGCCTCTTCTCCCTCCCAGCCATCAAAGAGGCAAATGGCTCAGGATAATTGGACGGCTTCGTTCGCAAATCGGCTTCCAATGCAATCATAGCAACGGGGTGATGCTTGTCTGGCATGAGTGGCTCCTGAATCTGAAAACTAATTTTGTACATTTTGGATGAGAAAGTTGCCGTCGCCAAGAGTTCTAACCACGAACAGTTGGAGGAATTTTCGAGCAAGCGAAATGTACCAATTCTTCTGCCAAATAAATGTCCGCTTTCGAGAATGGGCCACTAGCCTCCTATTGGCGACCCTTGGCGCATCGTGGACTGTTTGCCTTGTTTGGAAGAAGTGGTCTAAAAAAGAAGGTCTAGTTTAAATAGCTTGGAGATCGAATACTATCCTTCAAAATTCGAACAGCTTCTTTGAACGAATGGCAGCAACTTCGGGGCGGTGCTGGCGCGTTAGCCCCCATCAAGGGCATCTTATAGGCAGCCCAAGCTTGAGCGCGCCATTGGGTGCCGTGGTCAATCTGGTTCCGCAATAAATCGGTTGCATTGTTCCACCATTGAGGCCGTCTGAGGAGGGCGATAAGTATTTATGTGGCAACGGGATCTGGGCAGAAAAGACTGATCGCGGACTTGAGGATTTGGGTGGAAAAAACCCTCCCAACTGCGCACGGCACGCTCGATCGCAAATCACGTGAGTTTGGACTCCGCGAAGTATCCCGCCGCAATTTCGAAAGGACGACGTGACCGTTGGGCCCGTGCAACAATCCAAGCACCCTCGAGTGCTATGAGCAAACCTGTTGCAAGTGCATTGGCCTCATTGGCGCGACCCAGTCTTGAGGCGTGGACCTCGGCCGTCTCAATCCATGTCTGGAATATCGTTTGGCTGGCAGCGCCAAGCCGATCAGAGCCAGGTACGGTCTCGAGCAAGACTGAAGTGATTGGGCAGCCTTCGGAGAAATCGCTCCTCTCGAACCAATCGGCAATGGCACCCGATAACATGGTGGCGCCATCGGAGAAGGAAGTTGCGTTAGTAAAAGCACGTTCAATCATTGCTTGGACCACCTTACCCGCTTGGCTCATAGCTGCCTCAGCGAGCTGCTCCTTGCCCTCTGGAAAGTGATAATAGAAGGAGCCTCTGGGCGAACCGCTCGTTTCAAGTATCTCGATCAGACCAGTGCCATGATATCCGCGCCGCTGAAACAATTGTGCCCCTGCGGCGATCATCCGGTCTCGGCTAGTTTGCTTAGCAGTCATGTTCGCTTCTTCCTTTGACTCCCGGACATTTAATCCCAATTTGCTTCCACTTGACAGCTTTAGCCGCACCCCATAATTATGTCGACCGGTCTAGTGAATTTTGAGGATGGGATATGTCAGATTATCTGGGCGTTGCACATCAGATTTTGGCCTCACAGCCTTTCAGTATGCTGGTTGGCACCGAAGCAGTCCGGTATGGCGATGGCGCGGTTGAGCTGCGTATGCCCATTCAGGATAGCGTCAAACAGCAGCACGGCTTTGTTCATGGTGGCGTGGTGGCCTATCTGGCCGACAATGCACTCACCATGGCTGCCGGCCTTTCCATGGGTGGCGGGGTGCTCACCGCGGAGATGAAAATCAATTACCTAAAGCCCGCCGTCGGAGACGTGTTGATCGCGCGAGCGTGGACAATCAGCCATGGCCGCTCGCAAGGCGTCAGTCGCTGCGACGTCTTTGCTGAGCAAGACGGGATCGAACGCCTTTGCGCGGCTGCGCAAGGAACCGTCATGAAGAGCCATACCAAGGCAGCAGTGACTCAGCCGACTCTAGCCGCATCAGAACAAGAGCGAGTTGGTGAACCTGTGCTTCACAGAACGCGCATCGAAGCCAGCACGACGCAAATTCATACTTTCAAGGGAGAAATCTGACCATGACCGACCAAGGTGTTTTGACCGTAACCCATCAAGATCACATCTTTCATATGCATGTAGACCGAGCTGCCAAGCGCAACGCTTTTACGCCGCAGCTGTTACAAGAGCTTGGCCGTGCATTCAAACGACTAGATGAGGACAGCGAGGCATGGGTGGGTGTTTTGTCGTTTGCAGGCGCACATACCACGGCCGGTCTCGACTTAACGGCATTTCTCCCCGCCATGCAGAGCGGAACGCCGATCTTTGATGAAACGATGCTGGATCCCCACGCGTTGGAGCGGCCCTGCAGGAAGCCAATTGTATGTGCTGTTCAGGGCGTAACCTATACGATCGGACTTGAATTGATGCTGGCTTGCGACGTCGCGATAGCCGCCTCAGACGCCAAATTCTCTCAATTGGAGCCCACACGCGGCATCACGCCAATGGGCGGGGCCACGTTGCGTTTTGTTGATCGCGCTGGCTGGGGCAATGCCATGTATCATTTGCTGCGATGTGATGTGTTTGATGCGCAGCGTGCCAAAGACCTTGGCTTTGTGCAGGAAATTGTCGAACCCGACTGCCAAATCGCGCGCGCCTTAGAGATCGCTGCTGAGATCGCCAAGAATGCCCCCTTAGCCATTCAAGCCGCTAAAAAAGCCGCTTGGGATGGCGTGATGATTAGTGCCAAAGCCGGGGTGGATCAGCTCGTCCCAAATCAAATGGCTCTGATGAAAACATCAGATGCCATGGAAGGGGCTATGGCGTTCATGCAACGTCGGCCCGCCGAGTTCAGAGGTCAGTGATGCAACCTCTAACCCAAAACTAGAAGCTCAATATCTCTCGCAAGGACCCTGCCGTGACGGCGATCATCATCACCTACCCTGAAGGCCGCATCGACCACTTGAAGCGCAAGGAACTGGCGGCAACACTAACCGATGCTGTGCTGGTCATTGAATGCGGGCAAATCATTCCCGCAGCACGCGGGGCATTTCAGGTTCATTTTCGACAGCTGCCGCTTGATCACTTAGCCATTGGCGGCGCTTTGCTCAGCGATCAACCCGCCGATATTCTTTTCATCGACCTAGCTGTGATGGACGGATATTGGCCAGACACGGACCGCAAAGAAGTCTTCAAAAACATTTATGCGGCACTTTGTGCTGCCTTCAAAATAGACACACCCTCACCGACTTGGTGGATCAATTTCCGGGTGATCGGCGAGGGTTCGTGGGGTTCACGCGGCGGCTCCCTATCCATCCTTGACCTACTGGGTACCGGTGCCTTCACTGCCCAACGCGCCGCAGAGATTCGCGCCAATCTTTCAAGGTCAACAGCCTAGCACGCTTATTCGGCGCTGTGCTGCTACAGACGGTAAGAAAAGAGGAATGAAGCGTGAGCAATACAATCTCAACCCATACCGTAGATCGCGTAACGATCATTACGATTGAACGACCTGACCGGCGCAATGCTGTTGATCTGGAAACAGCCATTGCCTTGATCAATGCGTTTAAAGCCTTTGATGTAGACGATGACGCGGATGTTGGAATTCTGACAGGTGCAGGTGGGGCCTTCTGCGCGGGTGCCGATCTGCAAGCGTTAGCAGCGGGAGAAGTAAAGCCCGTTGAACCGGAAGGCGACTTTGCACCAATGGGGCCGACCCGTCTTCGGCTCTCCAAACCCGTGATTGCGGCAATCGAAGGTCCAGCCGTTGCAGGGGGGATGGAGCTTGCTCTTTGGTGCGATTTGCGTGTGGTAGGCGTGTCCGCTGTTATGGGCATATTCAACCGTCGATTTGGTGTTCCCTTGGTCGATCTAGGCACAATCCGTTTGCCCCGACTAATTGGCGAAGGGCGTGCTATGGAGCTTATCCTGACGGGCCGTCCCGTAACAGCGGAAGAGGCGCTCGCGATTGGGCTTGTCACCAAAGTCGTGAAGGATGGAGAGGCGCTGGATAGCGCCCTAGAACTTGCCCGCTCACTTTGCGCATTTCCACAATCAGCAATGCGCAATGATCGGCTCTCTGTGTTGGAACACTATGAACTCAGTGAAGCAGACGCGATTTCCAATGAAATCAAACATGGCAAAGCGACCATTGCTAGCGGTGAAACACTGGCTGGATCCACCCGCTTTTCCGGTGGCGCTGGGCGCCATGGATCTTTTGACTGAGTGTCCGCGGTTGCTACAGATTTTACGCTGCGCTGAGCTAGACTGGCGGGTTCACAATTAGCTCTGATATTCCGCTTAATTGTCATCTTTAATCTCTCGCCATTGTGAAGCTGCAACTTTTTCTGTGATAGCGGGCCCAGGTACAGTTATTATGTCAGCCAGTAGGACTGAAAGGGCATCGTCTGCTGTAGATCTCAAAAAATGGACCGCCTACTGGCAACCGCTGGCGCATTTGAGACTGTCGGCACTTCGGCAACAGTTGGCTGAAAGGGGAAGGTCTGGTTACAACCGCTTGAACGTGGAAAGCTGCCATTCGACACGAACAGATTCACCGACTTGCTTTTAAAAGCTTTGGGGAGGGGCCAGAGCGCTTTGACCGTTGAGACAACCACTTCAGTCGAGTTCAGCACTGCAAAATATGGTGGCGAGACCCACATCCATCGCCCGAATTATAGCACGGCACAACAGGAATCGGCATGCCACCCCCTATTGCGCGGGCTTAATGGGCCAGAGGTTTCATCCAGCTGACCTAAGCCCTAGAATATTCCAAAGAAGTGCTATGTCAGAGGATCAAAGGCAGCCACTGTTCAACATTGGCGGGGCCAACTTGGTTCGGCAGGCCGTGGGACAAGTCCTTTATTGAAGTTATACCGCTTGAATTGCGGCTCCCTTCAGAAGCGAACGCTAGCTAATCCAGCCGAAGCAATCAAGGAGCATGCACGGTCAGGGATGGATTGGCGTTAGCTGTCGGTAGCAGCGGTCCCAAGAAGGATTTAGTTTCGGGAAAGCTAGTGCCCGCTGAACTCCTCGCCTCGATGCACAACGTGTATCTTGTTGCCATCGAGATCGCGCAAGTAGGCACCGCAATAATCTGGACCATAATGAGGACGCGGGCCCGGTGCGCCTTCATTCGTGCCACCCATCCGCAATCCTTCGGCATGGGCGCGCTCGACAGCCTCGGTCGACGGAGCGCTGAACGCCACCATGCTGCCGTTGCCGTGCGAGTTGGGCCGCCCGTCGAACGGCAGGTAAATGTAGAATCGTGGCAGCGACACACCTGGCCGGTGCCAGCAGCGCGAAGGAGGTCCCCCATCGAGTTCGACCTCTCGCCGGGTAAGGCCAAGCGGTGCCAACACAGCGTCGTAGAAGGATGCGGCCCGATCAAGGTTGCTTACCCCTATGGTGATATGACTGAACATGACTGTTCCCCTCAGATTGTATTCAGGACTGACGCTATCTCGCCCAAACGTTCTTCATCACGACGATAGAAAGTCCATTGTCGGATACGCTTGGCCGTCACCAGCCCGCTGGCTTGAAGCACGCGCATATGCTCGCTGAGTGTGGAGGCGGTCACGCCAAGCTTGTCGGCGATGAATTGCCCGCACACGCCGTCCTCAATCAGGTCTCCGTCGCGTTGCTTGGGAAAGTGAGCGGACGGATCGCGAAGCCAGCCCAAGATCAGCAGGCGACGCTCGTTACCCAGTGCGCGAAACAGGTCTGCGGTTTCCATATTGGGAATTTGCCAATTAACGAACTACGTGTCAAGTATACGCCGATTTATAGCAGGATATCGCAATGCGCTCATTTCCGTTCTTTACTGTCGATGTGTTTACCACCGCGCGCTTCGGCGGCAATCCGCTCGCAGTAGTCATCGGTGGCGAAACGCTTGACGTTGCCACGATGCAGGCAGTGGCTACCGAGTTTAATCTCAGCGAGACCACCTTCGTCCTGCCGCCTGCCGATCCCGCCCATACGGCGCGGGTCCGCATCTTCAACCGGACCGCCGAGATGGCCTTTGCCGGGCATCCGATGGTTGGGACCGCCTTCGTCCTTGCGGGTCGCCATCCCGATCTTGCCGAAGCTAAGTTCGAAATAGCGGCGGGTCTAGTGAATGTTCGAATCGAGCGAAATGCCCAGGGCGACCCCATCGGTGCTGCAATCACCACGCCGCAATCCCTGACGGTGGGAGATGTGCTAGAGCGCGAGGTGATCGCCAGTGTCCTGAGGCTGACCGCCGACGACGTGGTGACGACGACGCATCCGCCACTAGTGGCTTCGAACGGGAACCCTTACGTAATCGCCGAAGTGACCGATAACGCTCTGGCGCGTTGCTCGCCCGACCTGGATGCCTTCCGGGCGGCGCTTGCGGCGCATCCGCAGGACGGCAACCGCTTCTCGGTCCATGTCTATTGCCGACAGGAACGCACATTGCGAGCCCGCATGTTCGCGCCGCTGGCAGGCACATGGGAGGACCCGGCGACCGGCAGCGCAAACGCTCCGCTGGCCTGCCTCCTGCTGTCGCTGGAGCCGGAAAGCGAGATGGCGATTTTCACCATTCACCAAGGTGTCGAGATGGGTCGACCGAGCCTGCTGCGTGTCGAGGCACGCCGCAGTGCGGAGGGCATCGTCGCCACGCTCTACGGCGCGTGCGTACCGGTCATGCAAGGGGAGATCACGCTATGACGGCTATCGCTTCCACCATCGAAGCCCTTTTGCTGCCCCGTCGTGATGGAGATCCATCTGTTTAATGATTGAACCAGTATATGCTAGGCGGGTGGATTGGTGAAGGATCCTTGGACGGACCGCTGTTCTGATTGAGCTTGCTTTTCAAGAAGATCCGCCCCCCTCATTTGCCCAACTAACCAATAAGGCAACCTTCCGTGCCGGAGCCATGCCTAGACTCGTCAATTCGTACCCACTATCACCAGAATCAACCATGCCTTGGTCTCATAGGTGTCTGCTTTAGGGGGACGTGGGGGCGAAAGCGGAGTTTTAACCGAACGGCAAACTCTAGCCTCCTATGGTCGGAATGTTGGGGGAACGTCATCACCATTTTCAAGTATCCTTCGATGCCTGCAACCGGAACGCTCCGTTGGTTGTTTGGCGAGGACAAAGTAAACCTAGTGAACTGAGTTAGATTTCACCCCATTCGCAATCATTTCCACAAAGTCCATTGCACGCTGTATATCACCTGAGACACCATGGGGATTAATCGCCTCTTTTTGCCATTTTCCATTGCGCCAGCGCCTGCTTAGTGCAGCATAAACGGCTATAACATTTCCATTTAATGCGGCACGACGGACATCATTCGGGACTGTCTTGAGCGCAAGCGCAAGTTCAACTTCTGTAGCTCGTTGCAAAACTTCCTCTGCGGACAGATTGTCTTCGGTCCACAAGTTCGCTGCCCGCATAATGTCACCAATTTTATCAGTCCATAAAAACTCTTGCCCAATCTGACGCGCGTAGCCATGTTCTGTGAAGGCAATCATCAGCGGTCGCATATCATCGTGCGGTAAAAACGGCATGCGTGAGGTGGAATTGATGCCCAGCTGCTCCACACACAAAACCCAAGCCTCAGCGGTTTCTGCGATTGATGGAAGCGGATGTTGATTAGCCTGAACTCTCGTTGAAACAGAATCGAAGACCGCGTCGCCGTCTATCAAGTAACGCCATGTTAGAGAACGACCGTAGCCCCCAGTAAGTTCTAAGACACCCAACTCTTTCAGGATAAAGCCAGCCTGGGTATAGGCAGACAAAAGCCTGCCCCATCCGGAATCCCCAGCCTTAACTCTCAAAGGTGCGACATGTCCGGCCTCAACAGCCCGAGGAGGTTGGGGATGCTCAACAAAGTCGAAAGTTAGGCGTGCTAGGGCTTCAGCTAAAAGTCCATAAAGTTTGTGCGTCCCCATGATTCAAAACGAGCAGGCATCTATTTCTAATCGCTTAATCCAAGACCGCAGCGAACGAGGTAGTGCAGTCTTGTCGGACTACACTCTACAGCGCGAAGTGCATTTTCTGAACGGCGACTTTTGGCCGAAAGGAGATGGTCTGCTTTGGTGGGCGTCAGCGGCGAAAGCGGACGAAATCTGGGATGTGCTGCCAATCTCCAGGGACATTTCACTGACGGAAGTCAAATCAAACCTTAATAATGATTTACTCAGGTCATGCTCAATTACTCGGTCTGAGCTAACAAATTATACTCGAACATTAGATACACTCGATTGAATGAGGGCCTAAATGTTGAAAGCGCTGCTGTCGAATATTCGTGGTAATATCGCCACCATCACTGCGATAGCATTAGTGCCAATCGCTGGCGCGGTTGCTATGGCGGCTGAGCTGACAATGGTCAGTGCTGAACGTTCGCATCTCCAGTCGATCGTCGATTCTGCCGCGCTCGCAGGGGCGACAGAAATGGCTATTCCCTCCCGCGATGCAGTCGGCATTCAAGCCGTAGCGGTTGCTTTTGCTTCAGACTCTTACTCCCGCTCTGGATCAAAGACGCCAGTAACATTTGCTGCCAATGTGAACCGATATGAGCGAACAATTACGGTTTCGGCAGCTGGCGCTCGTCAGCCAATGATTGGAATTCCCGGGATTGGCTCAACCAATTTATCCGTATCGGCAACGGCTGAGAGTTTGCAAGACATCCCATTGTGTGTGCTGCAGACAAACTATCAACCCCCAGCAAAAACTGCGAAATTTCTTGCAAGAGTTGGCGTCGGGGCGGTCACTGGCTTTGACTTGTTTGATCAAGCGAAAATCCGTGCGGGTGGATGCCTTATACATTCAAATGAGCGGATTGCGGCAAACGACAGGGCAGAGATCGAGGCATCACGTGTACAGGCCGTAACCGACGCCAAGGGTCAGATTAACCCCACAGCAAATGTCGGCGCGTTGGAAATCGGGGATCCGTTCACCGCCTTGAATTTGAACCCAAAGTCCATGGCCGGCTGTCAGCTGCTCAAGCGGATCACTATCGGTGCAGGCCAGACTTATGTCATGCCGCCGGGTGTACATTGTGAAAAAATTGACGTCCTGAGTAATGGCATTCTGCAGCTACAGCCGGGGGAACATTACTTCTTCGGGGACTTAGACTTTAGAGATAATTCGTCCTTGCTTGGCGATGATGTGGTCATGATCTTTGGCCCGATCTATAAGTTCAATTTTGGTGGAAACACGCGGGTTGAGCTATCCGCCCGCGAGAGTGGACCGTTAGCGGGCTTTTTGATTGCCACCCACCCCACCAACTATCAGTCATTCACGATCTCATCCAACAATGTGCGGCAGTTGCTCGGCACAATTTATATTCCACGCGCTGAGTTGATCATTAGCTCGACTGGCAGCGTGGCACAAGAATCGGCTTGGAGCGTGATTGTCGCTCGAGCAATCACCATGACAAATAATCCAATTCTCGTGATTAACTCCAGTTATGTGAACTCTGGTGTACCAGTTCCAGATGGCGTCGGGCCCAGTGAGGCAATCCCGCGACTGAAGCAGTAGTCGGCGACGTCAGATTGAAATGGTCTGACCATGAGCGGGCAGTTAAGGCGTCCATGCTCAGTGAGCTCAGCAATTTGCGACGTGGCATGAGGTGCATTGCAAAGCTAGGACCCGATGGCTCGCGATGGAAATGTCTGCTTTCGATAAGCCGCTAAACCGCCCTAAGTGGCAACCCTTGGCGCAAAGCAGCCCAAAAACCAAAAGCCGCAATCCGCAAAATAAGTCACCCAAGCCGACCCCACCTGCATCTTATTACTCTCGGTAACGGTCGATTCATAACCGAGTGGTAACATCGATCCTGTCACAACGACATGGCGACAAAAAGTCGCCCAAAATGCAAAAAGCAAAGGGATCAAAATGATCAGCATCAATACAAATATCGGGGCTATGGCTGCCATTCAGAGCTTGTCTGCGACCAATCGTGACCTGCAGACGACCCAAAATGCAATTTCAACTGGCAAGAAAGTCGCTTCCGCCAAAGACAATGGCGCAGTTTGGAGCATAGCCAATAAAATGAGCGCCGACGTTTTGGCCTATGGCCGCGTCCGGGAATCTAATGAGCGCGCAGGGGCGATCCTCGATACCGCCATTGCCGCCAGTGAAAGCATCATGGAATTGCTAAATCAAATGAAGGGCAAAGCCTTAGCCGCGACACAGCCGGGCTTATCTGCGCCGTCGCAGGCGGCCTTGGCAGCCGACTTTGCGCAATTGCGCGATCAAATCACCAATGTGATTGCAAACGCCTCATTCGACGGCGCGAACATGGTGGGTGCAACGCCTGCATCTGCGATCTCATTGGGCGATGCCGCTGGCGGTAACAATATCACCATAGCTGGCGCGAACCTGTCTTTGGCCGGCACTGTCGTTACGGTAACCGCAACGTCTGCCGTAGACACGACGGTAAACGCTACCACCGCGCTGGGTTTGGTCAACACGTCGATTACCAACCTTGGTACGCAAATGGCAACTTGGGGTGCCGGGTCTACGCGCTTAGAAGTCCATCGTGAGTTTATTGCGAAACTCTCCGATGCCCTCAACACGGGGATCGGTGCCATTACGGATGCCGACCTCAGCAAGGAAAGTGCCAAACTGCAATCCCTACAAGTCAAACAACAATTGGGCATTCAGGCGCTCTCGATCGCCAATAGTTCCGCCCAGTCCGCGCTTTCACTCTTCCGCTAAGAGAAGAGACTTAAGAAGAGGCCCATTCAAAAAACTTGGCCCGGACGGTACCGCCCGGGCCATTTTCTTATTGGTTTCTGGCAGCGCGTTAGCGAATGCCGGGCACGTGCAATGCAGCCTCTGCTTCAGCTTTTGCCTTCATGGCACCGCCTGCGTGGCGGCCCAGTTCAAGGCGCGCAATTGTGCGGTTATGCACTTCATCCGGGCCGTCTGCCAAACGCAACGTACGCTGATGGGCATAGGCCGACGCCAAGCCAAAGTCTTGGCTAACACCGCCGCCACCATGGGCTTGGATGGCATCATCAATGATTTGCAAGGCCATGTTCGGCGCTTGCACCTTGATCATCGCGATCTCAGCACGTGCAACCTTATTGCCGACCGTATCCATCATATAGGCTGCCTTGAGGCAAAGCAGGCGGGTCATTTCGATGTCAATGCGGGCGCGCGCAATACGTTGCTCCCAGATCGAGTGCTCAGCGACCGTCTTACCAAATGCGACGCGCGTGGTCAGACGCTGACACATCTTTTCTAACGCCATTTCGGCGACGCCAATGGTGCGCATGCAATGGTGGATGCGGCCTGGGCCCAAGCGGCCTTGGGCGATCTCAAAGCCAGCGCCTTCGCGCAAGATCAGATTTTCAGCCGGCACACGCACATTTTCCATCTTCACTTCAAAATGGCCATGTGGCGCATCGTCATAGCCAAACACGTGCAGCGGACGAACCAAGGTCACGCCTTTTGCATCCAAAGGCATCAGGATTTGACTCTGCTGGGTATAGGATTTGGCGCTAGGATCGGTCTTGCCCATCACGATGGCGACTTTGCAGCGTGGGTCACCGACGCCAGAGCTCCACCACTTGGTGCCATTGATGACATATTCATCGCCATCGCGCACGATGGAGGTCTGGATATTGGTCGCGTCGGATGAAGCAACGGCGGGTTCGGTCATCAAGAAGGCCGAGCGGATTTGCCCGTTCATCAATGGCCGCAGCCACTTTTCCTTTTGCTCCAACGTGCCATAGCGCATCAGCACTTCCATATTGCCGGTGTCAGGGGCCGAGCAATTGAACACTTCAGACGCAAAGCCCACGCGGCCCAAAATTTCAGCGATGGCCGAATAGGTGACGTTTGACAGGCCAGGACCTTCAAATTCAAACGTATCGTCGACATGGGCTGCGCCATGGCTTGGCGGCATAAACATATTCCAAAGACCGGCGGCCTTAGCTTTGACTTTGAGGTCTTCGACGACTTGGATGACCTTCCAACGCTCACCCTCAGCATCCTGTTGCTGATACACCGGAATGGCAGGAATGATATGTTCCTCCATAAAGGCTTCAACCCGGTCGATCCAATGCTTGGTTACGTCTGAATGTTCGAAAATCATGTCGTGCTCCCTGTTTCCTGTTTCGTGTTTTTCTTCCTTCCAGATAACCTAGCCCCGTGCTGGCGGGAGGGCAATCGAAAGCATGAGACTTGAAGCGGATAAAACTGCGGCATAAACAGCATGACATGAAACTTGCCCATGTTACCGCACACCGACACGGCATCTCCTTGGCCCCATTGACCGAAGCGGACCGTGCCGAGATGCAGGCCGCCGCCGCTGACCCTGCCCTGTTCCGCTATTGGCCGCGGGACATGGCAACCGACAAGTGGGATCAGAATTTTGATTGGATGCTGAACGAGCAAGCGGTTGGCCGATGGCTCTTGCACACGGTTCGGGCGGGCGACGGGCGGCTGTTGGGCCAGACTTGTTATTTGGCGATCCGGCCAGAGCATAAGGGCGTGGAGATTGGCGGGACTTGGTATGTCGCCAACGCTCATAGCACCCATGTAAACCCCGCCTGCAAGCTCGCTTTATTGGACAACGCCTTTAGCTGCGGTGCAGAGCGCGTGGAACTGAAGACAGACGCGCGCAACGCGCGTTCTCGCGCCGCGATCCTGAAACTCGGGGCCTCATTTGAAGGCATTTTTCGGCGACATCTCTTGCTGCCAGATGGCCATTGGCGCGACACGGCTTGGTTCTCTATTCTGCGCGAGGAGTGGCCAACGGTCAAAGCAGGGCTAGAAGCCCGCCTCACGGCGATATGATTAGCCGAGCGCTTGGACGAGCGCTTTGAGGCGTTCGACCAGACCCATTTCGTCTTCGGTAAAGTCATTTTCGACCCACCAACGCTCTAGCTCGCGCAGTATTTGGCCGATTGCCGGGCCCGGACGGGCACCGGCCGCCAACACGTGCTCCCCCGTCACCGGAAAGCGTGGGGCGACAAAGCCGCTCGACAGGGCGATCATCGCGCGCCACTGGCTGGTGCGACGGGGTTCAGGATCATGCGCCCAAGCCAGCCTGACCCGGTCGAGATAAAGCGGTGTTCCCATCCAATAAAGCGCACGACGGACTTCGCGGGCGGACAGATAGGACTGGATCCCCGTCTGATCACTAGCCCAAGCCAAGAGACGCTCCCCTTCTGCGCTCGACAGCTTAAGGCGGCTGACCAATCCTGCAACCCGCGTCGGGTCCCGAGGCAACAGGGCCATCAAACGCTGCAGGGCTTCGGGGTCGAGGAAGAGGCTGTTCTCAATCTCGACCAAATGCTGCAACGCCTCTAGGCCTTCCGCTTCGGGCAGAATGGCAGCCAAAACGCCGGTCTTGGCCATGGCCGCTAAAACGACCCGCGGATCGGGTGCCGCGAGGAGGCGCTTGAGCTCCATCCAGACGCGTTCAACCGAAAGTCTGGCGATGCCGCCGTTGTGGGCTGCGCAAGCAGCCAGAGCGACAGGGTCAAGCGCGCCCTTGCCGTAGAAGGCGTGGAAGCGGAAGAAGCGCAGAATACGCAAATAGTCTTCCGTGACGCGGGTCTCGGCATCGCCCACAAAGCGGACGCGGCCAGCCTTGGCATCGTCAACACCCGACCCTATCGGATCAAAAACGCGGCCTTGGGCGTCACAATAGAGCGCATTCATGGTCAGATCGCGCCGCTGGGCATCGGCCAACCAATCGTCTGTAAAGGCGACCTCAGCATAGCGGCCATCGGTGGCGACATCGGTGCGCAAGGTTGTCACTTCCACCGGCTTGCCCGCTGGAATGGCCGTCACCGTCCCATGCGCTAGCCCCGTCGGCACCACTTTGATCCCGGCCGCTTGCAGAGCTGCGATCACAAATTCAGGTGCCAATTGGGTCGCAATATCAATATCATGCGCCAGCTTACCCAAAACCGCGTCTCGCACACAGCCACCAACCAAGCGGGCACAGTCGGCCTGAACTGCGTTGAGGGCAGTGAGGACAGCTTGCGCATCGGGATTGCGCACCAAAGCATGGCTAGCGAGGCTGATTTCAGTCATGCTGCGCAGATAGGGCTGAAAGCAGCACCTGTCATCCCAAAGACTGTATGGCGCAAGTTACGCGTCACTCAAAGCCACCGGTTTGCTGCCACAACTCAATCTTGGTGCCATCTGGATCGACCAGCCAAGCGAATTTGCCATAGGACTCTTCCTGCACATCGCCCTGCATCTCGCCGCCAGCCGCCAAAATCCTGACGATTAACGCATCAAGGTCATCGACCCGAAAGTTCAGCATGACATCCCGGGTCGATGGCGCAAAATAGGTGGTGTCCGCCGCAAACGGACTCCAGACTTGGTCCCCATCCTGACCCGCCAATGAAAAAGTGACGCCGTAATCATCAAGCGTGAAACCCAACACATCGCGGTACCAAGCCTTCAAACGGTCCGGGTCAGGGCTTTTGATAAAAACCCCGCCTAAACCTAAAACACGACCGCGATCTGTCATCACACACTCCTATTCAAACAAAGCTTTGAGCTCCCGCTTTAGGATTTTACCATTCGCATTGCGCAGCAAAGGCTCGTACATAATGCGCACATGAGCTGGCACCTTGAAGCTGGCCAATGATGCACCCACCCAGCGCTTCAGCTCTTCTGCTGTCAGGGTCGAGCCTGGTGGCACCGTGACCACCGCACCCACTTCTTCGCCCAGAACCTTATGTGGCACGCCGATGATGGCGGCATCGGAAATGTCTGGATGCTTGTAGAGAATATCCTCAATCTCGGAACAATAGACGTTCTCGCCACCACGAATAATCATGTCCTTAGCGCGGTCTACGATGAAGATGAAGCCTTCCTCATCCATTCTGACCAGATCGCCCGACTTAAACCAGCCCCCGCCAAAAGCGGCTTCGGTGGCTTCAGGCTTATTCCAATAGCCGACAATGACATTCGGGCCACGGATCCAAAGCTCACCGACTTCTCCAAGCGGCACGTCTTGGCCATTGCCATCGACGACCCGCACATCATTGATTGGGTGGGCAGGACCGCAGGATAGCGGCCGCAATTCATAATCTTCAGAGCCGATATTGGTGACAGCGGCAGAGGTCTCAGTCAGACCATAGCCTTGCCCGGGAGACACTTTCGGGAAGGTCTCGACAATCTTGCGAACCAATTCAGCTGACGATGGCGCGCCGCCGTAAGAAACGCTCTCCACCGTTGAAGTATCAAACTCTTTCAACTGGGGATGCTCAATCACTTGCCAGGCAATGGCGGGCACCCCGCCGAAGCTGTTGATCTTTTCCTTCTCGATCAACTCAATACCTTTGAGCGCGTCCCAGCGGTGCATCATCACAATCTTTACGCCTTGGGCCACCGAAGGCACTAAAACGGCGTGACAGCCCGTGACGTGGAAGAAGGGGATAGCCAACAAGGTCGCCTTTTTGGGTAAGGTCGGGTCTGGCGCTGGCGGGGTCTCACCCCGACGCAGGAATTGGCGGGCGGTATTGACCATCATATTCATCAGATTGGTGATGACATTGCGGTGCGTGCCAAAGGCACCTTTAGGCGCGCCGGTTGTGCCGGAGGTGTAAAACAGGGTGCAGAGATCTTCTGGGTCGAGCGCGACGTCTGGAGCTGCAGTTTCTGGCAGATCAGCCCAAGAGACGGACTCGCCGATCAAATCTTCAAGCGCGATCGCGCCAGCTGGTTTGTCATCGCCGCCGCGCGCAACGATGAGTGCCTTCAAATTCGGAATATTCGGCAGTTTTTCTGCGATACGATCTGCGCGCTCCACATCCACAATGGCGAGGACAGAACCAGAATCGCGCAGGCCATATTCGAGCTCATCCGCCGTCCACCACGCATTGAGTGGGCAAATCATTGCGCCAATAATGACGCTAGCCCAGAAAACCACGGGCCATTCGGGCAGATTGCGCATCACAAGCGCAACCCGGTCGCCCTTTTGAACGCCGTAGGTGTCTTTCAGAATATGGGCGAGCTTCGCAGCGGCATTGGCGTGCGCGCGATAGGTAATCCGCTCGTGGCCATAAACCATAAACTCAAGCTCACCATGCGAGCGGCCAATGTCGAAGATGTCGCGCAAATTCTGTGGGCCGACTTTGTAAACGCGAAGCTCTTGACCGCGAATGGTCTTGGTTTCGATCTCGAGCGGCCCACCTGGACCGGTTAGAATGGCATGCGTTTGAGCAACCGACATGGCTGGAAATGGCATTGATGTTTCCTCTCCCTGAAGGGATTATGTGCCGCCTCTTTGGGCGTTTGTTGCAGGTATTCAACGAGAGAAGCTGCAAAGCAAGGGAAATTCATGCGACTTCTGGGATGATTGCAGCCAAATAATCCAAGAGCCGCTATACCCGCTGCAGACTAGGCAAAAAGCCGATGACAAATGGTGCAATCGTCCCCACATGAGTCATAGGCAGCGCCGTTATTTTTGGCCCCTACAGGAGCAGGATATGCTACATAAACGCCCTAGAAATCGCCTACTCGCGTTTGCGCTGGCACTCAGCCTTCCACTTTTCGCCGCTGCCTGCGGGGCAAAGGACGATAATGTTGGTGGGTTCACCAACGACTTGACGGGCAACGAAATTAAGGTGACGGCACTGCGCGATCCACAATTGCCGCAAGTCACTTGCTATTTTGGGTCCTTCGACCGCAGCCTGATCGACCGTTTGGGCAAAGGCAATTGGTTTGAGAACCCCTCCAACACCGCCATTGATTGCCATCAGACGAGCCCCATTGATGCGACCACTTTGGCGACCCTACCAAAGAATGCAGAAGTCTTCTCCAAAGGCTCTAGCTTGTTTTTCAAAAGCATTGCGCTGCGCCGGATCGTCGATGTGCCAAACCAGTCCATCGTCTATGTCTCCTATAGCCGAGAGCTGGTAGCGGCGTCTGCCAAACTGGGGATGAGCGTTGTCCCCGTCACATTTCCTGCACCACCGGCACCTGCTGCTGCGCCTGCACCTGCGGCTGCACCTGCCCCTAGTGCTAAGCCCTAAAGCGAAGGGGCCTTGCCTTCGGGCGCTGTCACGTGCACCTCAGTCAAACCATGTCTAAGGCCGATTCAACCCCCCTGCCCGATCTAGCCGACCTGCCGGGCGAAGCCACACCGTTGAAGGGACTGTTGCTGGGGGTGGAGGTGATCCGCGACCATTTGCGGCGCTTGCCTGGCAAGCCAGGCGTCTACCGCATGATCGGTGCGGAGGGCGAAGTCCTCTATGTTGGCAAAGCGAAGAACCTAAAGAACCGGGTCACGTCCTATGCCCGAGGTCTTGGGCATTCTAACCGCATCGCGCGGATGATTGACCTCACCCGCGCAATGGAATTCGTGGTTACGGCAACCGAGACCGAGGCACTTCTGCTTGAAGCCAATTTGATTAAGCGCTTACGGCCACGTTTCAACATCCTGATGCGGGATGACAAGTCGTTTCCTTATATTTCGATCCGTCGCGATCATGCCGCACCCCAGATTGCCAAGCACCGCGGCGCGCGCGCCAAGAACGTCGATTATTTCGGCCCGTTTGCCAGCGCTTGGGCCGTCAATGCCAGCCTCACAACATTGCAGAAGGCGTTTCTGCTGCGATCTTGCACGGATAGCGTCTATGATGGGCGGTCAAGGCCCTGCATGCTGCACCAGATTAAGCGCTGTTCGGCCCCGTGCGTCGGCTTGATCAGCGAAGAAGATTATGGGGAATTGGTCGATGAGGCGACAGCTTTCTTGCGCGGCAAGTCGGTCGACCTACAAAAGCGCCTCGCCGATGACATGCACGATGCAGCCGAGACCTTGGACTTTGAGCGTGCTGCCCGTCTGCGCGACCGGATCAAGGCGCTCGCCAGTATTCGGGCAGTTCAGGGGATAAACCCGCAAAGCTTCCAAGAAGCCGACGTATTCGGCGTGGCCTTGAATGGCGGGATGAGCTGTATCCAAGTCTTTTTCTTCCGCGCGGGGCAAAACTGGGGCAATCGCGCCTATTTTCCCAAGCATGAGAAGGATACCACCGAGGCTGAAATCCTCGATGCCTTCATGGCGCAATTCTATGATGACAAGCCTGCGCCAAGTCTGATCCTGACCAGCCATGTCCTACCTGAGGAAGCCTTGTTGGCCGAGGCCTTGAGTTTGCGGATGGATGCCAAGGTTGAGATACGATGCCCACAACGTGGGGAAAAGCGCGAGACGGTGGCCCATGCGACGTCCAATGCCCGCGAAGCTTTAGCGCGCAAAATGGCCGAAAGCAGCACTCAAACCAAACTGCTCGACGGGGTTGCCGACGTTTTCGGCCTTGCGGCCAGCCCGCAGCGGATCGAGGTCTATGACAACTCCCACATTCAGGGCAGCCACGCCGTTGGCGCGATGATCGTAGCCGGACCTGATGGATTTGAGAAAAGCCAGTACCGAAAATGGACCATCAAAGACGCCAAGGGCGGTGACGATTTTGCCATGATGCGCGAGGTCTTCACCCGCCGCTTTGCCCGCCTGATCCAGCCAGAGGCGGAAGATTTGCCACCGAGTGTCGATATGGAAGGCAATCTGATCGACGAAAGCGGTCGCAAAAACCGCCAACAAGACGCCGCTTGGCCGGACATTGTTTTGATCGATGGTGGCGAGCAGCAATTGGCTGTCGTTGTCGAGGTGGCAAAAGAATTGGGGCTGGAAGAGGACATTACTTTGATTTCCATTGCCAAAGGGGTCGACCGCGATGCAGGGCGAGAGTTTTTTCATACGCCAGGCCGCGCGCCGTTTCGTTTGGAGCCTAAAGACCCAGTCCTGTATTATCTCCAACGCTTGCGCGATGAGGCCCACCGCTTTGCCATTGGCGCACATCGTCAAAAACGTTCCATCGCCATTTCGAAAAATCCGTTGGACGAGATTGCTGGCGTCGGCCCCATGCGGAAAAAGGCCATTCTGGCGCGCTTTGGTTCTGCACGCGGGGTCGCGCGGGCAAGCCTGACTGAACTCATGGAAGTGCCGGGCGTCAATGAAGAACTGGCTGCGCGAATCCAATCCTATTTTCAAAGGACCTAAAGATGAAGTGGCTCCCCAATGCCGTCTCGATCAGCAGATTGGCGCTTGCGCCACTGATTGGCTATTTGATCTGGGCTGGGCTGACCAAGGGTGTAGCCAATCGCGAGCTTGAATGGGCGTTTGGCCTGTTTGTGTTCTCCGCCTTAACAGACTGGCTGGACGGCTTTCTGGCGCGCAAGCTCGACGCCAAGAGCGAACTGGGCGGCAAGTTGGACCTTTGGGGCGACAAGATTTTGGTGGGCATCACCTTGTTGGCCTTATGGGCCGGTTGGATGGTGCAGAACAACCCGCACGGCGATTTGACGGCAGGGGCTTTGGGAGATCCTTTAGGGATTGTGGCCGGGCTTTTCTTCCTTTTGGCTATCCCCGTGCGCGACAGCTTGGTCACACGGTTACGCGCGCAAGCCAGTTTGAACGGAGTTTCTTTATCGCCGACATTTGCTGCCAAATCCAAAACAGCGGTGATTATGGGAGGGATGGGCGTGCTGCTGGCCGGTCTCGCGATCGGCCTGTCCGAGTTGGCCTATGCTGGATTTGCCATTCTCTTCCTGGGTGCTCTTATGTCGATCTGGACCGGCTTGTCCTATTTCAAGGCTGCCCGCGGGGCAGGCAGCACGGAAGCTTAAGCTGTCAACATCCGCTGTAGCGCCCAGTTTGGCGCGCGTGCACCCGAAAGCGCAATATCGAGGCCGATCACAGCCTCAACCTCTTCATCGCGCCCCAACGGCAGCCGCATCCAAAAACGCACGGCATGGCCGTGCAGACCCACTTCAGAAGGTGCCACGCCGCAGGAAGGTTTCCGCTCATTGACAACGCGTTGGATGGTCTCGACGGAGCCCGGAAGCTCTGGCTGCACTAAACACACGCGCGGATCATCGCCAAACACATCGCGAAGCGCGCTGCCGGCAACGCGCACGCGTGGCCCTTCCAAGGACTTAGTCTCGATTAAGGAGATGAACGGCAAAAGCGGACCAAATGCGCGGGGCTGAAAGCTCTCACGCGTCGGCATCGCCGAGCAACCAGCTGCGCTGTTCCAGACGTCGAATAAACGACGCTGTTCTTCCAGCAGCAATTGAGCTCGGAACATTGACACCAATATTAACCCCCTGTTGAGATTAGTATCAGTGATTTGCACCGAATCGCGCAAGAGTCTTTATGTATAGCAAGAGAATATTTTCATCTTTTCACTGCGAATACTTGTTTCGCTAACGAAATGACCTCTTAATAGTTAACGACGGCCGCGTCCCAAGCCAATTTTCTTGGCCAATTCAGAGCGCGCCGCAGCATAATTTGGCGCGACCATCGGATAATCCGCGGGCAGACCCCATTTGGCGCGATATTCATCTGGCGACATATCATAGGAGGAACGCAGGTGGCGCTTCAGCGACTTGAACTTCTTACCATCTTCCAAACATACGATATGATCTGGGAAAACGGACTTTTTAGTAGGCACGGCAGGAACCAATTCCTTGGACTCTACAACCGGTGCGCCTTCATGTGTATTCTTCAACGACGCATAGACCGTCGAGATTAGGCCAGGCAATTCCGAAGATGGAAGCTCATTGCCGGCCACATAGGCAGCAACGATCTCAACCGTCATCTCGATCAAACTGACATCCGTATTTTCAGACATTACTTAGTTCCCCAGAAATTAGAGACCAGCGGCCCTAAAGACTAACCTTACATAGGCCTAGACCAGTGTGGGCACATTTAAATCAGATGCAAGACCACATTGTTGTCTTAACCATTTGTTTTCTCAACTGAGAAAGCGACTACTGCGGAATTGTTTCACCTTACCGATGTAAATGCAAGCACTTAAACCATCCATTTGGTGCAGATACCCACGGTAGATCAAGATTGTGATAATTGATCGCCGAAATATTTGTACCCTATTTTAAAAAATATCATGCAAACGTTCTCAAATAAATGCTCTATACTAAAAGTACTATTTGGTTACGCCTAACAAACTGTTATTACAATTCGTCCATCTTTAAAAATCCCCAAACAGTTGAAAAAAACAGGTTCAGATTTTATTTAGAAAAACGATAGATTTTCGATACCAACGGGTATCAACAACTAGGGTAACCTTAAAGAAACGTTCGATTTACCAGTATCAACTGGCGAAAGAGCGCCGCTGCGCCATTTTAGATTTAGTGAGTAGCTTTGGACTAGACTGTGAGGAACGCGCGCCAGCAACCCCGGTTCCACAAGGATCAAAACGCGCGCTAAAGGCTATTACCAAAGACCAGGTTTGAAGAGCGAGCTGCAACAGAATAGAGTAGCTCGTCGTCACCCTCTTCGAGCTTGGCTGCCAAGGTTGGTGACATAGCGGACGTCAGGGCCCAATTCCAATAGCGCAGAACGGTTTGTGCCTTATTGGTGGAGATCGTGTCATAGACGAGGACAGAACGCCCCCAAGGGTCGCTCATATCATGGTCATCGGCCAACGGACGGCGCAATCCACGCCACAATTGCCGAAAATGCTTTCGTTTGAGGCCTGTTGCCTTGCATAGTACAGCGATTGACTCACCCCCGCCGTCGGAAAGGATTTGGGCCCCACACATGGGCTTAATCCCGGCAAGGAAGGAGATCTCAACAAAAAGCTCACGCGACGGTAATTGATGATCGAGGGCTTCAACGGCCCCTTCTAGACTGCCATACGGGCTGCGAGCGGCCGCGTCACGATTACGCTGGCGACGTTCGATAAATTGAAGGGTCTTGCGCACCAAGGGATCGCGCCACCCTTCGCTAGCCGCGCGAGCAAAAATGTCTTGAGCTGCTTCTAACAGCGTTAATCTCTCAACTGCGAAACGTTGCAGAATGCGCCGGCGATCTTCAGCGTCCGCCCACCAGAACATCGTCAACCCTTGCGACGGCTTCAGTTCAGGGCGCTTCACCAAGTACGGCACAAGGCTTGGCTCTTGCTTGGACATGGCTGTTGCTTGCTCAATGGCAGGATGAGCAAAGGTGCTGCCTTCATTGCGCAGGAGAGCCTGAATAACTTCAACTTCGCCCATATTGACCAAGACATCGGTCACCGCTTCAGAAATGACTTTGCGCTTAGCAATCATCACACGGTGCGTGGTCGTGGCGGAAGGGGCTAGGGCTGTTGCGATCAGGTCTGAATCATTGAAGCCTTCGCAGACTTCTAAAAGAGGAATCGCTACTTGCAGCGCGTCCTTCGCCAAAAAGCGCAACAGGATGGCCGGTGTGTCCACGAGCAGGGCCATGCGCTCTGCGCATCGCACCCGCGTTCCGACATCGCTTTCACGCAGGACTTCGATCAGCAGATCCGCTGCGATGTGACGTTCTTGCGGTGTAATTCGCGAACCGGGCAGCCCGACGACATCTTGAAGACGCCGCGTCAACATGGCGCGCGTCTTGGTTTGCACCCCCTCGTCCATATCGAAGCTGTCTATCTCGAACTCAGATAGGGTTCCGTCGGCCATGCTGTCCTCACAATGCGCTACACCGTGGCTGACGAACATTAAAATCCAGTTTACACCCTCTGTTCAAAGTATTGCCAAACTTCACTTAAATGGAACGTCATCCCACCAAGGGAAAAAGTCTGGCATATCGCTTGAAACTTTGTTGGCATAAGCGGGGGGTCGCTTTTCTAGGAAGCTCATGACGCCTTCGCGGGCGTCGATTGTTTGCCCCCGGGAATAAACACCGCGACTGTCGATTTTATGGGCCTGCATGGGATGGTCGGCCCCTAACATACGCCACATCATCTGCCGGGTGAGCGCGACCGAAACAGGTGCTGTGTTATCGACGATTTCGCGCGCAATGGCATGGGCCGCAGGCAACAGATCTTCTGGCGCATGCAGTGACTTCACCAATCCCGCTGCTAGGGCCTCCTCTGCCCCGAAAACGCGGCCCGACAGGCACCAATCTAGCGCTTGAGATATGCCAACCAGCCGGGGGAGAAACCAACTGGAGCAAGCTTCTGGTACAATGCCGCGGCGGGCAAATACAAAGCCAAAGCGCGCTGCAGTGGAAGCAATGCGAATATCCATCGGCAATTGCATGGTCGCTCCAATGCCAACCCCAGCCCCGTTGATCGCGCCAATCACCGGCTTTAGGCTTTCAAACATGCGCAAGGTCATGCGGCCACCGCTGTCCCGAATTCGTTCTAGGTCAACCAGACCTGCTTTATCCGGGCGATCCGAGCGATTGTCATAGTCAAATGTCTTTGCGCCAGCTGACAGGTCTGCCCCGGCGCAGAAGGCCCTTCCAGCACCTGTGACAATCACCGCGCCCACATCGTCGTCGGCGTCGGTCAAATCAAAGGCCGCGACCATGTCCAGCATCATTTGACCGGTAAAGGCATTCATTTTGTCGGGACGGTTGAGGGTGATGACCGCAATCTTATCTGCAATCTCTAACGTAATCGTCTCAAAGCTTGTGGTGGCTGACATGTGGTGCTCCCTGACTTGTCGCCTTCTCAGCGGGGCGACACGTCTTGTCAGATTGGCCCAGTTTATAGGGCCTGTGCAAGGCCCAAATCTCGGCCTCCACACTCTTTCATGCGGCAACTCAATGCGACGCGTTAATGCGACTAGCTATTGTGACCCGGGCCGCTTGCGACCTGGATCTGCCCGATCATCATAGCCGTGTCGCGAGGAATAAAAGCTCAACCACATCAAACCAAATCCAAGCGCGAGCGACAGGACAGTTCCCAGCCCCATTGCGATCCAACCATGCATGGAAATCACAGGGAACCGCCCAATCAAAAAGACTGAGACCAACCCCGCAAGGCTAGCAATCAACAGCAAGACCAAAAACACGATGATCAGCCAAGCCCCGCCGGATAAGCGCTCTGGCTCTGGCTCTGGCGCTGGCTTTGGCGCTAAAGGCGGAAAATCGTCGGCCAAGGTCCTAGTTCGCCTTCGAAGCAGGCGCACAGCGAATGACGACGACATCCTCAGCTGTCTGCATCACTTGGGAATCAGGGGACTTCACACACCAAGTCTGCGTGGTGTCCTGAAAATACTCCCCATTCGGGGTTTTGGTGATCTGCCGCAGGGCAGACAGCAAGGCAACGCGGTCTTCGGTTTCGCCATTGACTTTCGCAGCCTCATGAAAGACACCGCGACGGCGAATATTGATCTCGTTAATCCGACGCTGAAGATCCGCTTGGGTCGCCGTTGGCGGTCGCACAAAGCCCAGATAGCCGTCAGCTTGCTCGCCAATAACGCCGGCAGCCAACGCCTTATCAACCGGTCCATTATTGTCGATTGCTGCGGCAGAAGTCGCGATCAGCGCGCCTGCGACCAACATGGCGGCGAAAATGTTAGGTTTCATGTCCATCACTCTCCTAAAGCGCAACCCGTCTTGCGGCGCGCCTGTGTCAGGGGCTTAGAATATGCCGGGATTGGCTTGTGCTGCCTTGTCGAGCTCACGCTCCAGTTTCACCCGTACATTTTGCTCAATCTTCATATTGATATTCAGATTGATCTCGATCGGCTTGTCGGGCACTTGCAGACGGATCGTTGGGGTGCAGCCAGCAATGCCAGCCAGCCCAACAACGCTTATTGCAAGAAGACTGTGACGCATGGGATCTTCCTTATCAGCACGGGCCTATCCCGTTAGACAGTCATAGCATGACTATCCTCATGTGAACCCCCCATGAATTTCCCAATACACAGCGGTTCATCTTCCAACATACGAAAGCGCCCCGGAATGACCCGAGGCGCGCGCATTTGAAGTTTTTCAGGCTTAGATTTTTTAGTTTGTGATGCGCGTCGTGCCAGAGCCCGATTGGGCGATCGAGGTCGACCCAATGGCGTCCCGACGCATGGAGTCGATGCGCGCCCGGAACGCGTTAAAGCGCGCTAGCTGATCGGCCGGCAAAGCCTGACCGGTTGGGACGCCCACGCCCAGTGGGTTAATGGCTTGGCCATTACGGCGAACTTCATAATGCAAATGCGGGCCGGTCGAACGACCCGTATTGCCGACATAAGCAATCACATCACCCTGCTTCACCCGGTCACCGGGGCGCAAGCCGGAAGCAAAGCGCGAAATATGGCCATAACGGGTCGACCATGTGCCATCGTGGGAAATATCAACCACATTGCCATAGCCACCCATGACGCTGGCGCGCGTTACAACGCCATCACCAGCTGCCAAAATTGGCGTTCCGATCGGAGCACCGAAGTCCACGCCCTCATGAACCCGAGTATAGCCCAAAACGGGATGAACACGGCTGCCATAGCCAGAGGTTAGGCGGGCACCGTTGATCGGCGTCCGCATCAAGAACTTACGAGCAGAGCGGCCAGCGGCGTCAAACCAGTCAGACGATGCTGAACCTGGAGGCTGAAACCGGTATAATTGGATGGTGCGGCCGCCTGCAGTCGTCATGCGGGCAAACACAGGCTCACCCTCGCGCACCACTTGCCCGCGCAAATCTGACACGCGGTCATACATCAACTCAAACTCAGTGCCGGGCGCAACTTCGCGTTCGAAGTCGACGTCATAGGCAAAGGCTTGAGCAATTGAGTCAGCGGCACGGTCCGGCGCGCCCAATTCGCGCACCGCATTAACCAAGCCATTTTGACCAATCACGCCAGCAATGCGCAGGGTCTTGCGCTGCATATTGGTCGTCATCTCACGGGCACGGAACACATTGTCGATACCACGCGTTACCGTGACAGAACGTTCGGCCCCACTTGCGAGATTGAACCCAGCCAGACGATTGCCGCCCGCACCTGGTTGCATAAAGACAGTGACTTTGTCATCGCGGCGGACGTCGCGAGGATCAAGGCTGCGCGCCAAAGAACGGACTGCGCTGGCAACATCGTCACGCATCGCACCAGCGCGAACTAAAGCTTGTTCGAGTGTTTCACCGGCGCGGATGGAGATCGTTTGACGATCCGACTGACCCGTGCCAGCGGCAAATGCCATATGCTCAAGATTTGCGTTCTGAGCGGTAGCCTTGTGGAAATTTCCAGCGGAGGCGATGAAGCCGATCGCACATCCCAAGCTGAGCTTGAGTGCGAGATTGAAGGCAGCGCGACGATTGGTCGTGTGTCTCAAAAGCTTACCCCTTTAGCCGCTACGAGCCGCAAACGTGCTCTTCACAGATTAAGTTCGGGTGTGGAACCCGCCCCATTTAACCATACTTCGACAGTTTTTTTTCTTATTGTGTTGCCTGAAATACACAAGTTTCAGCACAGAGCAACCCCTGCGTTCAGTATGCGTCAAGATTCGCCCCTGCAATTGCCTCTTTTTGGTCACTTTTGATCGCAGTTTGGTACAGGTTGAAGTGCCTATAATTGGGGGGTCGAGAAACCGGCCAGAGCAGGGTATAGAGCTTGTATGAATGACCGAGTCCCGCCTCAAGATGACCTCAAGTCTGAGACTGAGACTCCAAGTGTTAACAAAGTTAACCATCTGAGTCGTAAAACTTATCTGCGAGCAACCTCACGCTTTTGGGGCCTAGGAATCATCGGACTCGCTTCCGCGGCGAGTCTGGGTTGGATCTGGCGGACCGATCTGGCGGAATCAGGCGTTCAGACCCTTCTACGTCAACGTGGAATCGAAGGTGGAATTTCGTTCACAAAATTGTCAGTGAATCAGGCAAGCATACGAAATTTAAGATTAGGTCCAGCGGCAGACCCAACTTTACTTCTGCCGATGGCGACGTTGAGCTGGCATGTCGATGTCAGAAGCGGCCGTTTGGTCATTGATCGTTTAGAAGCACGTGGTGCCAAACTCCATATTGGCATGACCAAGGCTGGAGAGCCCGACTTCGGTGCCCTCAAGCCCTTCTTGATCCCATCAGATAAGCCAAGCCAAGTTCGCCTCGCTGATGTGGTGTTGCGTGACGCCCTCGTGAGCTTTGATAGCCCCATGGGCAGGGGCACGGCGCGCATTCAAGCGACAGGGGGCGATCAGCAGGGGTGGCGGGCTCAAATACTGGTCAATCCGCCTAAGGAAGTTTCAACCCTGCCTCGTGATCGCCCACTTGCGTTTGGGCTCGCTATGATACCGGGGCAGAAGGAACAGGACGGTCAGCAGAGCCCAACCCAGATCGGCTTGGCGCTTCAGCCTGACGGTCAAAGCTATCGCTGGGGTGACATGCAAGTCGACCGCATCACAGGGGTGGTACAAGCGCTTGTGGTCCTTGATGGGAAAGGCGGCACGCGAGTGGAAACGCGCGCGATTGCGCTTAACGCTCAAAAAGCGCACCTGCAAACTTCAGCGCTACAATCTCCCTCGTTACGAGGTGGCATTGGCCAATGGCAGCATCAGGTCTCGGGCAGTCGTCCATGGTCGGAGACGGGATTTGGCTCGTTGATCGGCCGGCTAGAGGCCCAGTCGGTTCAAACAGCTCAGGGCAAACTTCAAAATCTCGGTGTAGATTTTTCGACCGCCCGCACAAAAACAGGCCTAACTCGCCTCGATCTGAAAGGCAGCGGCGCAAAAATTCTCACTGCCCCAGCACTGGGTTTGCAGGCCAATAGCGCAGAGATTTCAGGATTTGCACAAGCGGTATTGAAAGATCTGCGGCAGGCTCCAGACGCAGTTTGGGAAGGCCAAACCGTATTGGCTTGGACGAACTTGGTCGCGCCATCGACCACCCCGATGGCTGATGCGCTGTCTGGTAAAGCCGGAGTAGGCTTTGTCTATGGTCCAAAACAAGCTGAAGTGCGCCTAAGCGAACCGGTCGACCTTGCCCTGCGCTCCGGGCCTAAACTGAGCTTTGTCCCTGATCCCAAACGGCCACCCTTAGTCCGCTTCGACTTAACCAAGTCCGAGGTCGCACCGATGGAAGCTTTTGGCGCTGGTGATTTCGCCATTCAAGCGCCGAATTCTGGCCGGGGCCAGGGGCGATTGGAAGATTTTAGCTGGAACCCGTCTGGCTGGACCTTGGCAGCGAGCAACTTCAGCCTCAGAAATATTCCAGTGCCCGGCAGCAAGTCGGGGCTTCTTATTTCAGGCCAAGTGAACAATATGTCTTTGGCAGCCAAGACGGGCGAGGTCCCGGTCGGCGCTGGACGTGGCACCTTAGAAATTGCCGCTCAGGCAGGCGCTGCAGGCCTCGGCGCGGGAAGGGCCAAGCTAACTGGTCAGGTCCGTGGCGATGGGCGAACCTTGATGGTGGCCCTTGCTGGGCCGGTTGAAGGCTTTGGCAAAAACGGTCCCGGTGCGCGACAAGGCCGATTGGCCCTCGAAGCTGAAGCTACCCGCACGAACTCGATCTGGACCATTGATCTCGATGGCCAAGTAGGCGTGGCAGAATTTCGCTCACCGGACTTAAGTGTGCTTGACCTGACCGGGCGGCTGAAAGGCCGGGCGCGCTTGGGCACTTTGCCAAATATCACTCGCTCAAAGCAAGGCGTGGATGGGCTAAGTTTGGCGGACCTTGCCAAGTGGGATGCAAATCTGACGTTTGATGGATCTGTAGACCGTCTGAATGCGAACGGATTTGACGTGCGTGCAGGGGTTCTTAAAGTGCCCCTTATCGCGCGCGGTGACGGCCGATCTGTTGAAGCAGACGGGCAGGCTACTCTGGTTGCTTCAACCTTAGCCTCGGATGAAACCCAGATAGATGGGGTGCGGGCTGAATTGCCGTTCCGATTTGGCGCCAGCCAAGGCCAAGCGCCAGCTTGGCAAGCCAATGCTTCAATCAGTGCCACCGCTGCTTCCCTGACCTCTGGCGACAGTTTTGTCGAGGGATTGCGGGTGAATGGCCCGGTGGAAGCCATCCCTTCCGACGACGGACTTGGGATGTTGGTTCGCGGGACCACGTGTTTGTCAGTATCTGCTGAAAAGGGACGCTTTCCGGGCGAAGCCACCGTTGGGGCCGTCAAAACAAGCTTTTGCCCGGATCGTCTCGGTCGCTTTGCCAGCTTAACCGGTGATGGCTTCATCCTTTTTGCAGACGCTAGATTTGAGCCCTTAGAATTACGGCTGGGCGCGCTAGAAGATGGCAGGTCATTGCGTCTGGGTGCCATACGTGGCGATTTTAAACCTTCAGCCACAGGCGGCTGGCAGCTGGATCTGACATCCAAAGAAGTTGGCTACACGTTCAAACTGCCCGATGGTGGATTTGCAGAGCTTAATGCCCAGGACTCGTCGCTACGCCTAACACCAGACAGTCGCGGCATGACCTTACGCGGGCAATTGGCCGGACTGCGTGCCAAAGGCCTGCCTGTTGAGATTTCAGGCACCGCGACGGCAGACCTGCAAGCACGACGGACTGGCCTTGTCGGCAACCTAGCGTTTGAAAACCTCCTTGTGCGGGATGTGCCGGTCTATTTCCCAACCCCAGATGAGAGCGGCCAGCAAGTTGAGCGCCCTGCCCGCTTTGGCATGCTGTCCCTCACGGGGGAAGGCACGATCAATGGAAGCCAAATCGACATTCAAAGTGACATCAGCCTAGCTGATTCAGGTGCTTTCTTGGCGCGCGCGATCCTGAACCATAATGCGGAAACAGGCCTTGGACGCTTGGACGCATTGGCGGAGACGATCTCCTTTGGCCAACTACCCAAGGATTCGTCTGGCGTGTTTAAAGATTGGACTCGTCCTCTAGATGCCGACGACATCGTGCCGGCACTGCAGGGGGTGATCTTGGATGTAGTCGGCGATGTATCGGGCTCAGCCTCTATGGCCTGGGGACCTAATCAAGCTACGGTTTCAGACGCCAAACTGTCGACTGCTAATCTCGACTTCCTAACCATGCTTGGCCAAGTGACGAATTTGACAGGCGACTTTTCGCTCGACGATGTGTTGAAAGTGCGCTCAGCCGGCCAGCAAGGCTTTACCGTCGCGCAGTTTGATCCGGGTCTACCGATCGAAGATGTCAATGTGGTCTTCGCTTTGCCCGGCGATAACACGCTGCAATTAATCGATGCTAGTTGGCCATTTGCCGATGGCAAATTATCTGTCCGCCCAGCAAGCTGGACCTTCCGGGATGGCGACCAATCCTTTGCGGTTGATGTTGAAGATGTCGACCTCGCTAGGTTTCTAGGGCTGACGAAAATCCCGAACTTGCAGATTGATGGCAGAGTGTCGGGCGTGTTCCCGATTGAAGCGCGCAATGGCAGTGTTGAGATTGTTGGCGGCAGGCTGCAGGCGCGCGATGGCGGCGGCAAAATCCGTTACACAGGCCCGATCCCGGGCTCAGACCCCAAAACGCCACCCAAGAAGCGACCATGGTATCAAAGATGGTTTGCGCCTAAGCAACCGACGCCAGCCGAAATCGCGGCGCAAGCCCTCGCGGGCATTGAGTATGAGATCGATGTCATCACCGTTGACGGCCGCATTACGGGCGACCTGACGTTAGGTGTTGTTCTGGTTGGTGCCAATCCGCAGGTCCTGTCTGGCGTGCCAATCAAACTCAACGTGAAAGCCACGCTGCCCGTCGGCCAGATGACCGATATGGCCACCCGCTTCTTCGAGTCCGCAACAAACGAAGAAATGCTCAAGGAATTGGACAAGCTTGACCGGTCGCGTAACGGCCCGGGCATCATTCCAACACTCGAGGAAGACGAGGCTGCCCAAGCCCAAAAATCCAAGCCTTAAACAGGACAGGGTGTCCTGCCCAATTCAGGCTTGACCTTCCTCAAAGGCTTGGCCAAGACGTTGGCCAAGCAAGAACATCGGGGGAGCATCGGCAATGACCTTACCAACAGCATTTCAAGGGCGACTGCGCCTGCCTATCGTGGCCGCACCTATGTTTCTTGTTTCCGGCCCAGAATTGGTCACGGCGTGCTGCAAAGCCGGCATCTTGGGGACGTTCCCCGCCCTTAACCAGCGCACCAGTGAAGGCTATGCCGAGTGGCTCGATCTCATCCAAGCGGCCTTAACCCCGCAAGACGCACCTTTCGGTGTGAATTTGATCGTGCACAAAACCAATCCACGCTTAGCAGCTGACGTGAAAATCTCCAGCGACAAGAAAATCCCGCTAGCCATTACATCGCTTGGTGCCGTGAAAGACGTGGTCCAAGCCATCCATGACGGCGGCGGCTTGGTCTTCCATGATGTCACCAATATGAAGCATGCCGAAAAGGCGATGGAGGCCGGTGTCGACGGCCTGATCCCAGTTTGCGCGGGGGCCGGTGGCCATGCGGGCACGTTGTCGCCCTTCGCGCTTGTCACAGAATTGCGCGAGGCCTTTCCAGATACGTGCATTGCCTTGTCAGGCGCGATGTCGACCGGCCGCCACGTAGCCACCGCCCGGATGTTGGGCGCGGACTTGGCCTATATGGGCACACGCTTCATCGCGACTGATGAAAGCCGAGGCCAAGACGACTATAAACAAATGATCGAGGACAGCGAGGCTGCGGACATTGTTTATACGCCGAAGATCAGCGGCATTCCCGCCAATTTCCTCATTCCTTCACTTCTCCAGAACGGTCTCGATCCTGTGACCATGGAGCCGAAGACCCATGTCGACATGGGCGAAGAACTCAATGCTGGCAAAGCTTGGTCCACGATCTGGTCGGCCGGGCAAGGCGTCGGGTCGATCCACGACACTTTGCCAGTCAAGGACCTAATCGATCGCCTTGAAACCGAATATCGGGCCGCACTTGCCGACGCAAAAGGATTTTAAACCATGGCTAGTTTTGCAGACAAAGTCGCGATCATCACAGGCTCTGCCACTGGGCTTGGGGCATCGACCGCGTTGAAGCTGTCGACCTCTGGCGCGCGGATCATTCTCAATTACTCCAAAAGCCAAGCCGAATGTGAAGCCACCGCGCAAGCGTGCTTGGCCGCTGGTGCGCGGGACGTGCGGGTCGTGCAAGGCAATGTCGCGCGCGATGAGGATTGCCGCAAAATCGCTGCAGCGGCGGAGGATTGGGGCCAGGTCGATATTCTGGTCAATAATGCCGGCACAACCAAGCACGCACCCAATCATGCCGATATGGATGCTTTGGCGGCCGACGACTTTCTCCATCTCTATCAGGTCAATACGGTCGGCCCGTTTATGATGGTGCGGGCCGCTAAGCCCTTGCTGCACGCAGCCTATACCAAAACCCAAAATGCCAGTTCTGTGGTCATGATCTCGTCCATCGCAGGCGTGATCGGGATTGGATCGTCGGTTGCCTATGCCGCAACCAAGGGGGCCCTCAATACCATGACAAAATCGCTCGCCCGAGCGTTGGCCCCTGCGATTCGGGTCAATGCCGTTTGTCCGGGCTTTATCGATACCCGTTGGTTTACCGACGCATTCGGTGAAGATACCACCGCCAGAATCCGAGAAAACGTAAAGAAACAAGTCCCTTTGCAAGTTGCGTCGGGTCCAGATGATATTGCCGATACTGTTGCTTTCTTCTGTTCCTCCGCTTCGCGGCACATCACCGGCGAGACCCTTCTTGTGGACGCAGGGCTCCATCTCGGCGCAAGCATCCGTGCACCGACATAAGTGGCCGCACGCTTATTAGTCATTTTTTGATGATTCATGCTTAAAGAAGGTGCACGACGCGGCTGATCGCGTCCGCCATGTGTCCAGTGCGATTGCAAACGAGGTGTTGCGCTGATGTCATAGCGGCGAAGCTCAAACTTCGTCAAACAGGCGAATCTACATTATAAGGAGTCGCACCTTTAGCGGCTTTCACAGGGGACTAACATGAAACTTAAAGCACTCCTTTTGGCTACCGCCTTGGTTTGTGGCGCTCCCGCCGTCGCTTACGCTCAAGAAACCACCACTTCGGTAAACGTTGGTGTAGCTTCTAGCTACCAATTCCGTGGTGTGAACCAAAACCTTGACGACACCGGCCAGGTTTTTGGCGGCGTGGATCTGTCGGCTGGTTCTTTCTATGTCGGCACGTGGTTGTCGAACGTAGACTTTGGTACCAAAGCTAACTTGGAAGTCGACCTCTATGCTGGCTACAAGCCAACCGTTGGTCCAGTCACTTTGGACATCGGCGTTCTGGCCTATACCTACCCACAAGAGAGCAACTTGCTGATCTATGAAGGCAAGTTTGCAGGCACCGTCGCATCTGAATCTGGCGTTTCGTTGACTGGCTCGGTCTTCTATTCCCCAGAGTATGGCAAGGATGGCCCGTCCTATTGGTATTATGAAGCTGCTGTGGCGGCTCCGATCCCAGGTGCCAATGTTGGCCCATTCGCGTTGTCGGCTAGCGCAGCAGTTGGCAGCTTTAACGCAGAAACCAATCCCTTGTTGCCAGACTACACCAACTGGAAAGTTGGTCTGACTGCTGCAACCGAAAGCGGCTGGGCTGTGGACTTGTTCTACACCGACACAGACGTGGACGATAACGACCTTTACGAAGGCAAGGGCGTTGTTCAGTTGAAGCGCACCTTCTAATATTGACTTCTGAAGTCATAAAGAGAGGCCGTAAGCACAAGCTTACGGCCTTTTTCTTTGCCCGATTTTGACGATCCTAATCCTTGTCACTCACAACTTCGGGCGTGATACGGATCGCCAAAATCTGATTGCGATGCTTGCGCAAAATCTGGAAGCGATAACCGTGGAAAGCAAAGCGTTGACCGGGGTCTGGGATGGCTTGGGCTTCGTGGATCACAAGGCCGGCGATGGTCACCGCTTCTTCATCGGGCAAATCCCAGTCCATCGCACGATTAAGGTCGCGAATAGGAACAGCCCCATCGACATTGACCGAACCATCTGGTTGGGGTCGTACGCCCTGAATGGCGATGTCATGCTCGTCCACAATATCGCCAACGATTTCTTCTAAGATGTCCTCCAGGGTCACAAGGCCTTGCAGCGCGCCATATTCATCGACCACACAAGCCACATGGCTGCGACGTTTGAGGAATTCCTCCAATTGTTCTTTCAAGGTCGTGGTGTCAGGTACAAACCAAGGCGGCCGGATGATGGCTTTGAGGTCAATCGCATCTAAATCGCCTTGCGCATCTGCAATGGCCTGCAACAGGTCCTTGGCGTGCAAAATGCCGACAATATTCTCTTGATCGCCCTCATAGAGCGGCAGGCGTGAATGTTGGGTCTGAAGCACTTGCATAACGATTTCGCGTGACGGCAATTCCACATCGATTGTCTTCATATTCTTGCGGTGGATCATCACGTCAGAAACGTCTAATTCCTCAAGGTCCAAGACGCCTGCTACCCGATCACGGTCCGACTTTTCAACGCTGCCCTCGTGCTTGCCAAGCTCAATCGCGCCACGAATTTCTTCCATCGTCGCATCTTCATCGGTGACGCGGTCTAGCTTGACCCCAAAGATCTGCAACGTCGCTCGCACAATCCAACGCACCGCCGTCACAATCGGGCTCAGCAGTGTCACTGACCACTGCACGGGAAGCGAAACCCAGCGCGCTGTGGTCTCGGGGTAAGAAAACGCGAATGTCTTCGGCATGACTTCGGCAAAGATCAGCACAATGGCGGTGACCAAGGCGGTGGCGATGGCGATGGTCGTAGGTGCTTGGCCAAACAACTGCACCAGAAGTGCGGTGGTCAGTGCCCCAGCCAAGGTGTTCAAGAAATTGTTGCCAAGAAGCAGCGAACCAATCAAGCGATCTGGATTCTGAATGAGGCGATTGACCCGGGCAGCACCTCGGTCTCCCTCTTTTTCAAGCTGGAACATGCGCGCGCGCGACGACGAGGTGATCGACGTCTCCGCGGCGGAGTAAAAGGCAGACAGCGCAATCAGAACAGCAACCAAAATTGCGGTTACGATGACCGTGGGGTCGACCGTCATATTAGGACATCCTCTTTCAAAAAGGCACGCACGGCTTCGGCATCAACGCCCTTTTGGACAAAGGCCGCGCCAATGCCGCGCGTCAAAATCAGGGTCAAGGCCCCATTCTCATTCTTCTTATCATGGCTCATGGCCTCAAACAGCGCATCATACTGCCAGGGGCCACCGGGCAAGAGGCGCGGTAAATGCGCAAGCCCGGCTGCTGCGATGGCCTGCTCAGCCAAAGCGACATCTTCATGCGGGCACAGACCTTGATCGTGAGAGAAGCGGAACGCCATGGCCATCCCGCATGCAACCGCTTCGCCGTGACGCAACACGCGCTCATCAAACCCGACAATGGCTTCGAAAGCGTGGCCAAATGTATGACCTAGGTTCAAGAGCGCACGCACACCGGCTTCCCGCTCATCCTCCGCGACGATGCGGGCCTTGGCTTGCACGGATTGACCAATGGCATAGGCCAAATGGTCGACATTGCCAGAGAGCGCTGTGGCAGCATGGGTCAAACACCAGTCAAAAAAGGCGCGGTCGCCCAAGAGGCCGATCTTCAAAATCTCAGCCCAGCCCGCCCGAAGGTCCCGTTCAGGCAAGGTCGTCAAGGTCGAAAGGTCTGCTAAGACAAAACGTGGCTGCCAGAACACCCCAACCAAATTCTTGCCAGCGCTCGCATTAATCGCGGTCTTGCCGCCGACCGAGGAATCCACTTGCGCCAGCAAGGTGGTCGGCACTTGCACGAAATCAATACCACGCTTGGTGATGCCTGCTGCAAAGCCCGTCAGGTCACCCGTCACCCCACCGCCAAAGGCAATGATCAGGTCAGAGCGTTCCAGATTGAGTTTCAAAAGCGCCTCAGTCACCCGCTCCAAGCTGGCAAAGCTTTTGCTGCCCTCCCCCGGGGCGATCTCAATCAAGTCCCAGTGGATTTGGGCTTCGGTTAGGCTTTTCGAAAAAATAGCGCCATGGAGTGCCCAAGCGGTGGCGTCTGCGATGATGGCGACCCGGGGCCGCTTCATCAAAGGACGGATCAGCGTGCCCGCTTCGGCTAATAGCCCTTGGCCGATGTCGACAACATAGGACCTTTGATCCAAGGCCACTTGAATGGTTTGCTTCACGCCACGCTCTCCAAATCCCCATGCGCGCGCAGGGCAGCGATGACCGCATCGACCGTGATATGATGGGGACCTTCTCGAGACTCCACAACAATGTCTGCCTCAGCATAAGTGGGATAGCGAACTTCCATCAATTTTTCCATGATTTCGCGGGGATCACCCGCCCGTAACAATGGACGATCATCGCGGCGCGACACGCGCTTGACCAGAGTCTCCAAATCCGCACGCAACCAGATTGTGGTCGCCCGCTGACGTAACATCACCCGCGTAACAGGGTTCATAAAAGCGCCACCCCCTGTCGCAAGCACATGCGGCGGTTCTTCCAGAATCCGAGAAATCACCCGCCGTTCGCCTGCCCGAAACTCATCCTCGCCACGCTCGGCAAAGATATCTGCAATCGGACGTCCAGCAGCAATGACAATCTCATCATCGGCGTCTTTAAAGGGCACATTTAACTGAGCCGCGAGTCGACGCCCAACCGACGACTTACCCGCCCCCATGAGGCCAACCAGCGCCACGGTCCGTTTGAGCGGAACAGGAAAAGGTGGCTGCGCTTGAAACATGGCCTAAACGTAACGCCCCGAGGGCTTTGGTGCAATAAGAGCCGCAAGTGAAACACGTCAATCCAATGTGATTGCGCATTCAGTAAAGCCGTTGATCTAGGTTTGATCGCTTTATTCCTCTCCCAATCATGGCTAAACAAGCAAAAGCGACAAAAGCGAAATGAAAGTACCCAATGTCTGACGCGTCCACCTCGAAACAAGCGCTTGGTTTTCTGCCGGAAGAAGCAGTGCCGGGCGCGCTGCTGGTCGCCGCAGCGATAGTGGCCATGATTGTCGTCAACTCACCACTCGCCGGGCTTTATCACGCCATTCTCGATACCCAAGTGACTATTGGACCTACCGGCGGCGGGATCGAGATGAAATTCTCCTATTGGATCAAAAATGGTCTGATGGCGATTTTCTTCTTCTTCGTTGGGCTTGAGTTGAAGCGAGAGCTGTTGGAAGGGCAATTATCCAATCCCGCCGCAGCCATTTTGCCCATTGTCAGCGCCGCTGGGGGCATGGCGGTCCCCGCGCTGATCTTTTTGTTCTTCGCAAGCTCTGCGGGTTTCGGCCACGGCTGGGCCATTCCTGCAGCGACCGATATCGCCTTTGCCTTGGGTGTCCTGTCGCTTTTAGGCAATCGCGTACCTCCAGCTTTAAAGGCGTTTCTGCTGGCGGTTGCCGTGGTGGATGATCTGGGCGCGATTGTGGTCGTGGCGTTTTTCTACACCGAAACGCTCTATTTGACCTATTTGGCGCAAGCCGCTGTCGTTCTGGGCGTTCTGATCGCCATGAACCGCTTCAAAGTCCGCTCCATCGGCCTTTATGTCCTGATCGGTGTCGTCCTATGGGTTTTCATGCACCAAAGTGGGGTGAGTGGCACGATTGCTGGGGTGTTGGTTGCGGCTTGCGTGCCCATGCGGGACCGCCACGACAAATCGCCCCTTCACGAGGCTGAGCATGATTTCAGGCCTTGGGTGCTTTTTGGCATCATGCCAGTGTTTGCCTTTGCCAATGCGGGTGTCGATCTCGCCGGTGCGGAAAAATATCTCACGCACCCCGTGACCTTGGGCGCGGGCATTGGCCTTGTGCTCGGCAAGCCGATTGGCATCGCACTCAGCGGTTTTGTCGCCGCCAAACTAATGCGGGCCAAGCTTCCGGGCACCTTCCCGCAAATGGTGGGCGTTGCGTGCGTTGCAGGCATTGGCTTTACCATGAGCCTGTTCATCGGGGCCTTGGCCTTTAAGGACCCAAGCCTCGCCACACCCACACGCCTTGGTGTTTATGCAGGTTCTGTCATCTCTGCCCTACTCGGCCTTTTGATTTTAGCGCGGGTGCTGCCTCCGGCCGAACAAGTGGCCAGTGCGGAGGCGGAGGATGAAACCGCGCCCTTCATCAAACCCGAACCTGTGTTCGAAGCCCGCGACCGCGCCGACTAAGCCTTCAGGCTGGCGCATCTGCTTTCAGCGCCAAGGCATGGACCGGGCCTGCCAATTCTTCGGCCAAGACCTGATAGATGGCCCGTTGGCGTGCGACACGGTTAAGGCCAGCAAAAGCGGCACTAACGATTGTAACCGAAAAGTGGGTCTCCCCAATACCCGTCGCCGCGCCGCCTTGCTTCGCGGCATGTACGGCGGCGCCAGCATGACCAGCGTGGCTGGCACTTTCGTCCACTACTTCAAGGACTAATGGCGCAAAGGCCTCGGTCAGTTTTTTTCGCATCTGTATTTGCACGGGTCCCATCGGTCATTCGTCCTTGTCTGTAGCGGCAGTCAAACGCATATTAGGCCCCTCATGACAGATTCATTCTCCTACCGCCCTAAATTTGTGGACATTCGGGTGCGAAAGCCACCGGTTGTCAAAGTAAACCCCGATGTCCAATTGTGCGAGCACGATGGATGTGGCGCCGAAGCGACCAATCGTGCGCCGAAAAGCCGCGATAATCCGGGTGAGATCTGGCATTTCTGCGAGAAGCATGCCGCACTCTATAACAAAAACTGGAACTTCTTCGAAGGCATGACAGAGGATGATGCGCGCGCGCATCGCGAAGCAGCTGCCCATGGCGGCAGGCCAACCTGGACATTCCGCGCCAGCGCCAATTCCCCCGATGCCCACGTCTATAAAAAAGCGGCAACGAGTGAGGACCCGAAAGACCCCTTGGCGAGCCGTCGTGCAGCCGGGCGGGCAGCCCCTGATAGCCCAGATACACGCCCCACAGCCCCTGTGCTCAAGGCACTCGACACCTTGGGCCTCGATGCCCATGCTGATCGTGCCAAGGTCCGCAGCACCTATGCAGCGCTGGTCAGGCAATATCACCCAGACTCGAACGGCGGGGACCGCAGTGCAGAAACCCGCCTGAATGCGGTTGTGAAGGCTTATAAGGTCCTGAAGACAGCGCGTCGGGCTTAACTCCGCAGTTTATACACCTGCCAAAATCCCTCGCAAAAATGTCACAGCGCACCATGTCAGCAGTTCGAACAGAAATGCATGCTTGACGGCGCGCGTATGATCCTCAAACAAGACCTTAAGAGGACCCGATAACGACCATGACTGATACATTGATTGCCGCTCTGCCTGACACGACTGTTTCGGTCGAAGACGTTTTTGGTTTTGCTTCAGAGCTGCACGTGCCAGCTTTTAGCCAGTCTAACGAATATGTCCCCGAGCTTGATTCGACCTATAAGTTTGACCCGCAAACCACGCGCGCCATTCTCGCAGGCTTTGCGCATAACCGTCGGGTGATGATCCAAGGCTATCATGGCACGGGCAAGTCGACCCATATTGAGCAAGTCGCTGCCCGCCTGAACTGGCCATTGGTGCGCGTCAATCTCGATAGCCACGTCAGCCGGATCGATTTGGTCGGCAAGGACGCCATTGTGCTCAAAGACGGCAAACAGATTACTGAATTCCGCGAAGGCATCTTGCCTTGGGCGCTACAACGCAATGTCGCCTTGGTGTTTGACGAATATGACGCCGGTCGTCCCGACGTGATGTTCGTAATCCAGCGCGTGTTGGAGGCGTCAGGCCGCCTGACGCTGCTAGACCAAAACAAAGTCATCAAGCCGCACCCAGCGTTCCGCCTGTTTGCCACTACCAACACGATTGGTCTGGGCGACACCACGGGCCTCTATCACGGTACCCAGCAGATCAACCAAGGCCAGATGGACCGTTGGTCGATCGTCACCACGCTAAACTATCTCGACCATGACGTTGAGACCGACATTGTAGCGGCGAAGCTGGGCGAAACTGATCCAGCCAAGCGCGCTGAATTGGGCAAGATGGTGCGTGTTGCCGATATGACCCGCAACGCCTTCATGAATGGCGACATCTCAACCGTGATGAGCCCGCGGACGGTGATCACTTGGGCGCAGAACGCGGATATCTTTGAAGATGTTGGGCTGGCTTTCCGCCTCACTTTCTTGAACAAGTGTGACGAGCTAGAGCGTCCAACTGTGGCTGAATTCTACCAACGTTGCTTTGGCGCCGACTTGCCAGAAGCAGCCCACCGCGTTCGGGTAGCCTAAGCAGAAGAAAAAGGCTTATGTGGCCGCGTTAAGCGGCCACAGCCGTGGCTTTTAAGTTAGTTGGAACGCCGTCGCGTTCGCTGGCTGGGATTTCCAGATAATAAGTCGGTGGCGCGATGTTCAAACGCTTGCGCGCCGCGTCCAAGGGCTCAGCCAATAGCCGCTCATAATTCTGGACGGGCAGCCAAGCCGCCTTGCGGCCATTCTGATAGGCCTGCCACACGGCTTTAATCACCGGACGGCCTGGCAAGATTCGCTGAAGCTCACGCCCGGCAGCAAAGCCGATTAGCGCAAAGCCCAAAGACCCAGTCTGCGGGAAAGAGAAAGACACCACACAGGCTTCGCCCAAAGCATCAGTTTGGTAACCGCTAAGGACGTGCCACAAATCGTGCACGTCACGCATCCGCCGACCATACCAAGCAAAGGGATGCAGCGAGTCGATTTCATCACCCGTTGCGCGGCTTTCTTCGGCCAGACCTTCGGCGGAGATCTTCCGGCCCTGCACAAAAGCGAGATAGGCGCGGCCAACACTGCCTTCGGGCAGCTTTGCCAAAGTCTCATGATCGTCGAGGATCGGCTGCAGCTCGACCCGGTCATAGGCAATGCGACCACCTTCTTGCGAGCGCAACAGGCGCGCATAGCCATTGGGGATCGAACGCCCGGACAGCGCGCGCATGATTTCAAAAACGGCTTTGGTGTCTTCTTTATTATTCAGCAAGCGGCCAATGCCACGCGCTGCTGCACCAAAGTCATAACCGATACGGGAGAGGAGAGTTTCTGTCATAGGAGGTCTCTACCAAATTGCTGAAGCTTCGTAAAGTGACGCCTACGTCATTTTTGTAAAAATGTGATGAATCTTGCTTACTCATCTTCGGAGGCTGCTTCGGCTTTGATCACGATGCCACGTTTAGCCAAGGCTTCGCGGATCAATACTTCCATTTGAACATTGGCGGAGCGAAACTCTGCAGCCGCCAGCCGCTCTACCGCGCTCAGCACCTGTGGGCTCATGCGTAGTAAAAACGGCTTTCGGGGCTTGGCGGCCATCCTTCACACCCAGCCTTAATACAGAGAGCCGGTGTTGACGACAGGCTGGGCCTCGCGGTCGGCACACAAGACGACCAAGAGGTTGGAAACCATCTGGGCCTTGCGTTCCTCGTCCAAGGTCACGACGCCACGCGCGGACAATTGCTCCAGCGCGCTTTCAACCATGCCAACTGCCCCCATCACGATCAGCTGTCGCGCAGCCAGAATGGCTTGGGCTTGCTGACGCTTCAGCATGGCACCCGCAATTTCGGTCGCATAAGCAAGGTGTGAGATCCGCGCCTCATCCACTGCCATCCCGCCCACGGCCAAGCGTTGGTTCAGGCGCTGGCCCAACAAGGTGGCCACATCTTCGGCATGGCCGCGCAAGGTCAGTTCGCCTTCTGCTGCATGGTCATAGGAATAATGGGCGGCGATGTCGCGAAGCGCCGTATCAATCTCGATGCGGCTAAAGCGCTCATAATCATCAACGTCAAATAAGGCTTGTGCCGAGTCCTGCACGCGCCAGACGACATTGGCAGCGATTTCAATCGGATTGCCGTCTTTGTCATTCACTTTGAGCTTGTCAGAGGTCACGTTGCGGACGCGCATAGAGATTTTCTTGCGCGTCAACCAAGGCCAGACCCAACGCAAGCCGGTGGCGCGGTCGGTACCCCGATAGGCACCGAACAACAAAATCGCCACCGCTTCATTTGGCTGGATGGAATAGAAGCCGCCCATGCCAAAAGATCCTAAGCCGATCAAGATGATAGCCGCGCCGAAATAGGTGTCACCGGCCCCCGTAACGAAAAGATAGATCGAAAAGGCAATCGCCAGCACAAATGCTAGAAACAAGGGTACGCCGGGTAAGGACAAGGTGGGACGCTCAACAGTGCGGTTGATTTCAGTCCGAGACATTTTTGGCTCCTTCATTCAGTATGAATATGATATCACTTTGTGATCATATTGCAAGCGCAACAGTCCCTGCCCTACTTAGCTTATAGTGTACGGAGCAGCGCGCCATTGCGCAGAGACCCCTTCAGACCCTTCGGGACACATCGGCGTATACGCCGATGCCGGCGAAGCCGGTGAAGGGGTCTAAGAAATAGCGCGAGTTAAGCCCCTCTCCCCCCCTTGGAGGCGAGGGGAGAAGCAACGGGAATCGCGGGAAGCCTGCTAAAGCTTCAGCATCGCAAAGCGTTTTGCTATCTGCCGGTCCAGCGTATCGCGGACATCGCGGTAGGTATCCATACGGCTATCCCGGCTGCCCTCCACGGCGGAGGGGTCCATGGTTGGCCAGTACTCGACTTCGACGGCCAAATGGCGGGTATATTCCAAGGCGCGATGGTGGGCTTGCGGGGCGAGTGAGATGATGAGGTCAAAGCTATCATCCTCCAAATCAGCAAAGGTCTTCGGCCGATGCTTGATGATGTCGACACCCAATTCGTCCATGACCATCACAGCCATGGGATCAACCTGATCGGCTTTGCGAAGACCACAGGAATCGACAAACACGCGGGTACCAAACCTGCGCTTCATTAAGCCTTCCGCCATGGGGGAGCGAATGGCATTCATGGTGCAGCAAAACAAAACAGATTGAGGTGGGCGCACCAGATCCAACGGTGTCAGAGCCTAACGTGCAGGGCGCAGATCAGCGTGAACAGGCGCCGTGCAGTATCAAAATCAAGCGCGACTTTTCCTTCCAGTCGCGCTTCCAGCAGGCGAGAGCCTTCATTATGCAGGCCGCGTCGGCCCATATCGATGGCTTCAATCTGGGTCGGTGTCGCCTGACGGATTGCCTGATGATAGCTTTCGCAAATCATGAAATAGTCGCGGACCACCCGCTTAAAGGGCGAGAGCGACAGCACGAAAATCCGCACATCACCGCCGTCGAGCAGTTTCACGTCAAAGACCAGCTTCTGATCAACCACCGATAAGGTCAGTGCATAGGGGCCATCCGGCCCATCAATCACATCAAAGTGGTTGGCTTCGAGAAGGTCGAAGATAGCGACGCGGCGCTCATGCTCCCCATCAGCGGTCTGGGCAGCCAGCGATTCCTCATCAAGGCGGACATCGGCGATACGGCGGTTGTTGGACATGGCCTATCCTTGCAAGAGGCGGCGCATGGGTTCAAGCCCTCAAGCCTGATTTGCTGCCTTTAGCCGAAGGGCGATGCTGGCCGCATGGGCGGGCAGGCCTTCTGCGGTTGCGAGGCTAACCCCTGCCGGGCCAATCGCGGCAAGCCCTTCAAGGCCTGTGCCCATCAGCGTCGTGCGCTTCATGAACATGTGAGTGGATAGACCCGACGCCCAGCGGGCGCGCCCCCCGGTTGGGAGCACATGGTTCGGACCCGCCAAATAATCACCCAAGGCTTCTGGGGCGTGGCGACCTAGGAAGATTGCGCCCGCATGGCGCACAAGCCTGGCCAGCGCATCGGGATCATCGGTTGCAATTTGAAGGTGCTCTGGCGCGCCTTGATCGGACAAAGCCACCGCATCTTCAAGGCGATCCACCACAATCACCGCGCCATAGGCAGGCCAAGATATAGCGGCTTCGGGCCCCGCCTCACTACGCGCAATCATGCCCGCAACCGCATCGATCACGCGCTGGCCGAAGGCGGCATCATCGGTAAACAGGATGGATTGGGCCACCGCGTCATGCTCCGCCTGTGCCAAGAGGTCGGCAGCAATGATTTCAGGATCATTTAGCGCGTCAGCGATGATGAAAACTTCAGACGGCCCCGCGACGGAGTCGATTCCGACTGTGCCGAACACGAGTTTTTTCGCGGTGGAGACCCATGCATTGCCAGGCCCTGCAATCACATCGACCTTAACGATGGGGTCTGCGCCAAAGGCCATCGCGGCAATCGCTTGCGCGCCGCCGACGCCATAAATCTCATCGATCCCGGCTATCTTGGCAGCTGCTAGAATGGCCGGGTTCTCAGCAAGCCGTGTCGGGGGCGTCATCATAACAAGACGCTGCACACCAGCGGCCTTGGCAGGCAGTGCGTTCATCAAGACGGAAGAGGGGTAGGCAGCAAGACCACCAGGCGCATAAAGGCCGGCCGCATCCACCGGCGTCCAGCGCCAGCCAAGGGTTACACCTTGCGAGTCCATCCAGCGGGCATCTTCAGGCTTAGAGCGGACATGATAATCAGTGATGCGCTGGGCGGCGAGCTCTAGCGCTTTCACCACTGTCGGATCGCAGGCTTTGATGGCTGCATCAACCTGGGCGGTTGTCACGCGGACAGTTTCGGGGGTCAAGGCAAAAGCATCAAACTTCTGGCTGAGTTCTGCCAGAGCGGTAAAGCCCCGCGCCTTTACATCGGCCAAGATCGCGGCCACGCGGCCTTCCACGCCGTCCACCGCATCGCCACGGGTTTGCAGGAGGGCTTGGTACTGAGTTTGGAAATCAGGTGCGCTGGCTGAAAGGAGACGGGTCATGGTGGGTATTTAGCGCGGCCTTGCCCCTTTGGGGAGGGTAAGGGTGCAGACCCCAACCAAAAGCCTCAGTTCAGATATCGTGCTTGGGCCGTGCCACTGCATCGCGTGGTTCGCTTAAGTCGGCCAAAGTGACGTCGATACATTCCGCTTGCAGCACGATTTCGCCACCATCCGCGAGGCCTAAACGCAATTTTCCGCCGGGGGCTTCTTCGGGATCAAACGTAATGGCCAAAAGGCTCGCAAACGCATCGCGACGCGATTGGGCAACCTTCTTCGACTGGACGCTCAAGACACTATCAAATGCCACGGCAGCCCAAACACGCTGCCCCGCGCCCTTCTCCACCCCGGCTTCCCAAACAAAACGCTGGAGACGCAAAGTGAACCGGCGCTTGGTAGGCGACCAAACGGCATCAGAAACCTTAAAGATGGCATCTTGAACGGCAGCTGAGATGATCGACAAATCCGCCTCATCTTCAGCAAGCAGCCGCAGCGACGAATGAGCCACCTATTCCTCCGAACCCGACAGGCGACGAATTTCTGCGCCACAGCCTGATAATTTTGCCTCCAACCGCTCAAACCCACGGTCCAAATGATAAACGCGCGAAATGATTGTTTCACCCTCCGCCATCAAGCCTGCAATGATCAAAGAAACCGAAGCACGCAGATCCGTGGCCATGACTGGCGCGCCGCGCAGGGTCTCGACCCCACGAACAACGGCTTCAGAACCGCGTACCGAGATATCTGCCCCTAAGCGGCGCAATTCAGGCGCATGCATATAACGATTTTCAAAGATGTTTTCGCGGAAGATCGAGGCACCATTGGCCCTTGTCATCAGGGCCATCACTTGGGCTTGGGTATCGGTTGGGAAGCCCGGATAAGGCTGGGTATCAATATCAACGGGCTTGAGGGGGATTGAGGGATCACGCGTGATCTTCACCCAGTCTGGCCCAACCTCCACTTGTACGCCGGCGCGCTGTAATACGTCGATCAGAGACGAAATCGTTTCCGGTACTACGTGGGCCAAAGTCACTTCGCCACCAGCGGCGGCGACACAACAGGCATAAGAGCCTGCTTCAATCCGGTCAGGAATTACGCTCCACGTTGTGCCTTTCAACTCATCCACACCTTGAATGCGCAAGGTAGAGGTGCCGATCCCTTCGATCTTGGCACCCATGGCGACCAAGCAATGGGCGATGTCACCAATCTCAGGCTCGCGGGCCGCATTCTCAAGGACAGTTTCGCCCTTCGCCAAAGTGGCGGCCAGCATGGCATGCTCTGTCGCCCCAACAGACACAAAAGGAAATACAATCTTGGCACCTTTGAGACCGCGCAAGGCCGCGGCTTTCACATAGCCACCTTCGATCACGATATCGGCGCCCATCGCCTCAAACGCTTTGAGATGGAGGTCGACCGGACGCGCTCCGATGGCGCAGCCGCCGGGCAAAGACACGGTCGCATGACCGACACGGGCCAGAAGCGGACCTAACACATTAAAGGTCGCACGCATTTTCCGCACCAAATCATAGGGTGCGATGGTGCTGGTCAGATCCTCAGCATGCAGGGACAACCGACCGCTGCCCTTGGGCCAAAAGCAAGTCACGCCCAATTGCTCCAACAGCTCGATCATAAAGCGGGTATCGGCCAGCTCTGGCATGTTTTTCAGAACCAACGGCTCGCGCGTCAAAAGGCTGGCGGCCTGCAATTTAAGAGCAGAGTTCTTAGCGCCGGAGATCGGGATAGAGCCTTTCAGCTGTGTCCCGCCGACAAGGGCAATACGGTCCATAATGCTTCTTTTCTGGCACGTGAAAGAGTGACAACCGCTTATGACAAGCTCATGGCTTTTTTCAAGGCGATGGCATGTATCCAACCAACCCAATCGGGCAAAAGTGAGACTGAACTGTGAGTAACATGCAGGTCTCTACAGCCTTGCGATTGTGACAGGGCTGTTACCGAAGATTTTTGAAACTGTTGCGAATGCGTTGCGCGTTCGTCACGTTGCGCTCCTAAGCCCCCACCCAATGATCGGCTTGTCCGATTCCTCAGGGGAAAAACATGAAACTCAAATCTATGATGTTCGCATCGGTCAGCTTGGCCGTTCTGTGCGCCGCACCAGTGGCCTTCGCGCAAACAGCACCAGCAACCAGCGAGCCAGCAGCCGACCAAGAAGTCGAAACCATCGTAGTTTATGGCGCGGCAAGTTCGCGCCAAACCCAAGCGGTGACTGCTTCTGCCATCTCCCTTTCAGCCCCAGGCGTAAGCCCATTGAAAGCGATTGAGCGTCTACCAGGCGTGAACTTCCAGTCCGCCGATGCGCTGGGCAATTATGAATGGTCGACCCGTATCTCCGTACGTGGCTTCAACCAGAACCAAATGGGCTTTACGCTGGACGGCGTTCCTTTGGGCGACATGAGCTATGGCAACCACAATGGTTTGCACATCTCGCGCGCCACCATTTCAGAAAACCTTGCTCGCGTTGAATTGAGCCAAGGTGCAGGCGCACTCGGCACCGCCTCTTCGTCCAATCTGGGCGGCACGCTGCAATTCATCTCGCGCAGTCCAAGCGACGATTTTGGGGGCCAAGTGAACCTGTCGGGCGGCAGCGACTCCTTGCAGCGCATCTTCGCCCGCATTGAAACCGGCACCCTCGACGCTTTGGGCGGTGGCAAAGGCTATGTGTCTGTCGCCAGCACCAAGCAGGACAAGTGGAAGGGCGTCGGCGAACAGAACCACGACCAAGTCAATATCAAATATGTCCAGCCTGTTGGCGCTGCGACCGTGACCGCTGTCTATAATTGGTCCGACCGGGCTGAGAACGACTATCAGGACTTGAGCCTCGAGATGATCCGTCGTCTGGGCTACAAGTGGGACAATATCTCTGGCAACTACGCCTTGGCAAATCTGTTGGCCGATATTGCCAACAACCGTGGCGATACGGGTGCGGCTGTTTCCAACGCAGCAGCCGGTCGCGTTTACCCAAGCCCAATTACATCCGTTGACGATGCTTATTTTGATGCATCTGGCCTGCGCAAAGATAACTTGGCTTATGTGACGCTTGATTTGCCAGTGAACAACAAGGTTACCCTGACCGCCACCGTCTATAACCACACCAATGAAGGCCAAGGCACGTGGTTTACCCCTTATGTGGCCACCCCAGTTGGCGCGCCTGACCAGAATGGCAGCCCGATCACAGCTCCTTCGCCAATTTCGGTTCGCACTACCGAATATGACATCACGCGCACGGGCGCTTTCGGCTCGCTGACGATTGACGCAGGTGCCCACCAAGTTTCAACCGGCTTGTGGGTCGAGACCAACCAATTCGACCAAGCCCGTCGCTTTTACGGTTTGGCACGTGCGGCCAACAATCGTTCGTCTTTGAACTTCATGACCAACCCATTCTTCACCCAATGGGCTTACCGCTTTGACACCTCGACCCTGCAATTCTTCGTGCAGGATAATTGGAGCGTCAGCGACGCTTTGACCGTCAATCTCGGTTTCAAGTCGGTTCGAGTGACCAATGAAGTAAAAACCACCACCATCAACAATGGTGCGCCTACCGCAGCAAACGGCATCTCTGGCAAACTGCGCACCAGCGAAGCCTTCTTGCCGCAAGTGGGCTTCAAATATGAGTTGAGCCCAACCAGCAATGTGTTCGGCACCTTCTCGCGCAACGTGGCAGCCTATGTGTCGGCTGCAACTGCTGGCCCATTTGCTTCTCGTAACCAAGCCAATGTGGACGAAACCACCCGGACGCTGGACCCAGAAAAGTCGACCACTGGCGAATTGGGCTGGCGCGTTCGCGGTGACCAGTTCGAAGCATCTGTCGCAGGCTATGCCGTCCGCTTTGAAAACCGCTTGCTAGGTGTCTCCCAGGGTGCTGGTATCGTGGGCAACGCGCCTATTTTGTCGAACGTTGGCGCGGTCAATTCTTACGGAGCTGAGCTTGTCGGCATCTATAAGCTAACCCCTGAGTTCAATGTGTTCGGCTCTTTGACTTACAACAAGTCCGAATATGCCGATAATGTTGTCAATCGCGCAGGCGCTGTGGTCACGGCCACCAAGGGCAAGCAAGTCGTCAACACGCCAGAACTGCTGTTCAAGGGCGAGCTCTCCTATGACAATGGCAGCTTGTTTGCCAAATTGGGCGCGTCTTACACAGGCGAACGCTACTTCACCTATCTGAATGATGATGTGAATGGCAAAGTTGATGCCTACACCTTGGCCGAAATCACCTTGGGCTATCGCTTCGGTGGCAATGACTTGCTGGAAGGTCTTGAAGCACAGCTGAACGTCACCAATGCGAGCGACGAACAATATGTGTCGACCATCGGCTCGAACGGCTTTGGCAATAGCGGTGATAACCAAACGCTGCTGGCTGGCGCGCCTCAGCAAGTTGTCTTTACCTTGAAAAAGTCCTTCTAACTCCCGTCCCCCCGGGTACTTTAGGGGCTCAAAGCATAGGCTTTGGGCCCCTTTTTTCTAAGGAGCTTTATCATGACCACCAGTAGACGCGATGCCCTAACCCTTGCCGCAGGCCTAGCCGCAGCCCCCGGTCTTGCAGCCGCAGCACCAGATGTGTTGCCCAGCGGTGCGCAGGCAATCGCCGGTAAAGCTCTGACCCGCATTGCCTTTGGCTCGTGCGCCAAGGAATCTAAGGATCAGCCGATCTGGGAGGCCATTCTAGCAACCAAGCCGGACCTGTTCATTTTCTTGGGCGACAATGTCTATCTTGATACCCGCGATCCCAATGAGATGCGTGCCAAATATGCCCAACTAGCTGCGAAGCCTGGCTTTCAAAAGCTTCGCGCAACCACGCCTATTCTGGCCGTTTGGGACGACCATGATTATGGTGAAAACGATGCGGGCAGCGAATATCCAATCAAAGAAGAGGCCCGCAAAATCTTCTGCGACTTCTGGGGCGAGGCCGCCACCAGCCCACGCCGCAGCCGCGACGGGATCTACAGCGCCTATTTGTTTGGCCCTGCGGGCAAGAGAATTCAGATCATTCTGCCAGACCTGCGCTTTAATCGTTCTGAGATTTTGAACCTTGATCTTGGCGGCAAGAGCTATGCAGACTGGGAAAAAGAACTGGCGGCGGCTGGTAAGCCAGTTCCCGGCCCCTATGCTCGCAATCCAGAACTCAAGGCGTCGATGTTGGGCGAGGATCAATGGCACTGGCTGGAAGCTCAGCTGCGCTTGCCAGCAGATGTCCGCATTCTGGGGAGCTCGCTGCAAGTCATTGCCGACTTCCCAGGCTGGGAGGCTTGGATCAATTACGCCCAAGACCACCAGCGGCTGATTGAGACGATCCGCAAAACCAAAGCAAATGGCCTCATCTGTTTGTCGGGTGACACCCATTATGGAGAGATTTCGCGCTTGGACGCCAATGTCCCCTATCCCTTGTGGGACTTCACCTCGTCTGGTCTCACCGAAGTCTGGCCGGTTTTGCCGCCGAATGCGCTGCGGGTTGGTGAGGCGTTCCGCGCCCGCAATTTTGGCCTCATCGATATTGCTTGGGACAAAGTCGGCGGACCAAATTTGCGCGTGGATATCCGTGGGGAGCAAGGCCAAATTGCGCTGAGCCAAAACATCGACGTCGCAAGCCTGCGGGTGGGGGGTGCCTAGGCCTTAATCGGGGTCCGATTTACGGGTCGCCTCTTTACGGCGCTTCAGATTATCGCGCAAAGCGGCTTTCAGCCGATCTTCTTTGGATGGCTTCTTGCCACCTCCCGACTTGGGCGGCGCGTTAGCTGCGTTTTTAGGAGGTAGCGATTCGTTCATGTGAAGATGATATGCGTCAGACCCCTTTTCAGAAAGGGGTAAGCGGGGTATCAGCGCGCCTTCAACGACAGACGCTTGGTTTTGCCGCGTCCAATGCCGCAGTAGCTCAGTGGTAGAGCGCATCATTGGTAATGATGAGGTCGGGAGTTCAATCCTCCCCTGTGGCACCATTTTTTACTTACAAATCAAATATTTAAAGCATTGGCCATGCCCCGAAATAGGTTGCAAAAGTTACCTATTTTTTCTTTGCTACCAATTTGCTACCAAGGTTTGCCAAGTGTAGGCATGAAGAGATCTGTGGATAACTCTGCCAGTCCATCATAGCGCGCGCATTCCATATGCGGCAAACAATGGCGATCGGCGGTTTGTTGCAACCTGCAAAGGCAAGCCATGATGCTAGCAGGCTGTTTGGTAGTTTTGTTGCGTTGGACAGCGCACGGAAACTAAAATCATGCTTCAACGCAGCTACGAGAGATTTTTCCAAACTAAAATTGGCGACTTTTGGCAAATCCAAGACAGTCCGATTTGGGCAATAGTTGGCCGATTGCGGAATGTCGGCTGTGGAGGCGCGGAGGGCGAAAGCGGACGATCATCCGAAATAAGAACCGAAACTTCCACTGGACCGATTTCAGTGGCGACTGTCACTTGCAATAAGCAGGTACGCTAAAGACTTCACTCTGGAGCTAGTTTCCACTCAATGTGCATTACTCCGTGCGTCTGATCCTTTTACAAGTCTATTAAGGCGACGACGCAAGTCATTCTGGACTTTCGCCGGTGCCCTATTCGGCAAAAGATTATTCAGTTCATATGGATCGTTTTTCAAATCGTAAAGCTCATCCATTCCAGAAAGAGAGCTATAGCGAATAAACTTATACCGGTCTGTTCGAATTGCTTGGTAGCCCATGTTCTGTAGACGCGGAAATTCTTTATCCGTGTAATACTCAATCAAGAACTCATCTCGGATTCTTATGGATGGAGTCTTAAAGGCTTTGACCATAGACCGCCCGTCTAAGTTTGTCGGTGCGGCAACTCCTGTGAGCTCCAGTAAAGTTGGCGCAACATCGACATTGCTCAACAAGGCATTAGGCCTTGAACCAGGACGGGCTAGTTCTGGATAGCGCATAATGAACGGAATTCGTATGCTGGGCTCATAAGCGAGCCGGCGCTCTTGAGCCAGACCAAACTCGCCATAGAAAAAGCCCTGATCACTCGACACAATGAAAATGGTTTGATCTAGAACACCTTTTGCCTCGAGGGTTTCAAGGAGTTTTCCGATGCTTCGATCAACGGCACTGAGCATGCGCAATCGATCTTTGACAATAGAATCTGGAAGCCCACCCGCTGGACTGCGGGGGTCGCTGAAGTCAACGGGCCGCATAAGAGCGGGTTTGCCTATCATCGGAGCTCGCCAACTAGGCAGTCTTGGCAAGACCGCGCCCTCGTAGAGTTTTTCGTCACCGGGCCCCGCAGGGAAGGTACGCACCTGATTTGGATGAACCTCTGGATGGGAGGCTTTTTGCGAGATAAATGCAAGAAATGGCTTATCTTCTGGTGATTTTTCGATGAAAGAGACGGCGTAATCGGTCAACACATCAGTCATATAGCCAGTGGCAAGAACCCTTTGTCCATCTACATTGAGGACCGGATTGAAATAGACGCCCTGTCCAATAAAGCTCACCCAATTATCAAAGCCAGGCCGAGCTGTGTCGTCGTCATGACCCATGTGCCACTTACCAAAAAAGCCAGTTCGATAGCCAGCATCATGCAGGAGCTTTGGAAACGTAATAATCCGATGGCTTTGCTCGGCCCGCTCACCATTATCGATAATGCCATTTTTATGGGGATATTGCCCTGTCATAAAAACCGCCCGGCTTGGCGAACATAAGGGTGCGGAAGTAAAAAATCGTTCGAAGGATGCGCCTTCCCTAATCACCCGCGAAAGGTTCGGTAAGCGAACAAACGGGTGGTCGATTAGGTCATCATAGCGCACGTCATCAAGCAAAACGAAGACAATGTTGGGTCGCCGATTAGGCTTGCCCTTCATAGTAAGTCCAACAGATGTCTGGCTTACATGAGCAACCGGGAAGCTCATGTTCGCTTCGGGAGCATAGGAGGTAGCCCTTTTAGCGGGTTGTGTGTCCGCAATGGCAGGACCCGATGCCAAAGTGAGCGCACAAATCAACGCCAACGCGCGCTGGAGAATGGTACCGATTGATGGCATTTTACTCCGCCTCATTCTCGATGAAAAAGCACTTCTTGTCGCTTTTAAGTGCGTAGCTCTCGCAGGTTCCACGAACCTTTTTTAAGGTTGGCCTTCGCTTGTTGCCAATCCAGTCAACCAATGTTGCTAGCGTAGCTAGATATTGGCTATCTGAAAGCCCGCTATGTTGGTCTTCACTTGTTAAAAGTTGAAACAACAAATGTGACTGACCTGCTTGGGCCACAACATTTTTGAAATGGGCTTGTGCACGGTAAGAGACGATAGGATCATATCTCGCCTGAAGCGTTATGGTCGGCGCGACCAATGTTCCACGCACATCGGAGTCATAGGAGATCAGATCGCGAGCTTGGACATCGCCCAAAAACCGCTCCACGCCTCGGTTAAGCGCATCGTCGTCGCCGGACCCACGATACAACGTCGTTATGTTAGTGAATGGGTTTTTACCGCCGAGAAAATTATGGACAACGTCTTGAAATCTGAAAGTTGTGAGTTCCATTCGATGCGCGAATTCTCGCTCCGTTAGTTTTGTAGCCCCTAGAATTGCTTTGAGGCGCCTCACTTGCTGGCCAGTTCTGGCCTCGGCCTTTTGATCCACACCTGTGCACTCATTTACCCTTTTGCGAGCCTCAGACCGCGGACTCGTCGATTGCTTAGGCAGGCCCTGCCAGGCGGGATATTGCTCTTCATTTGGATAGGGCAGGTTCTTGCAGAAATACTGATAAATGACCCTCAAATTGATCAATTGGTCATAGGTGTCCAACCGCTTACCGACGGCACCACCGGTCAGCATCACACCATCATAAAGGACCTGGCCTTTCTCATCGAGTGCCGCTGTCTCCGCCAGCTTTGCAACGACATTTCCACCATAGGATTGGCCATGCAGAATGGTCATTCTTGGGCGGCCAAACTGCGTCCAAAAGATTTCACGCGATACATCGACATCTTTGGCCGCCAATCGCACACCATAGCCGCCAGTCCGATATGTAGACCCAATCCAAGAATAGCCTTCTTTTACCATGGAGGCGTATCGTGTCAGATCCTCATCTGATCCATTAGGAGCAGGGTCAACATGCCTTGGGCCCCCATGCGCGTGAACAATCAAAATTCCATTTGGCTCTTTCGGACGGGCAATTAGGAAGTAGGCACCGTTACGGTCCCTCCCCCCATAGCAAGTAGCCAGTGCATCTAGATCAGCAGGACATGCACGCTCAGACATGCTTTCATCCGCAACCTTATGCTGATTGTCCGCCTCAGTGGCGTAACTCGTGCTTGCCAAAGGCACGAGCGCTAAAACCCCTAAGCCGATCTGATACAAAATTCGGTTGTACATGCGCATAGGCTGGCCACCTGCTTAATATTTTAGCCCCAGGCCAACATAGACAACCCGGCCACGTGGCGAATGCACCTGTTCGTCAAAGCCCGGACGATTATCGCCGACGTTGGGTGGGTCATTATCAAAAATGTCTTTGACGCCAATTGTTAGCTTGGTGTCGGCCCCAAACATCTTTTTGAACTGATACCCATATTGCACGTCGAAAGTCACAAACTTCTTGATCCTTGGAACGGTAACTAGGCCGACTGGATCGTCGTTCCGGTAAGCACTGGTGTAGCGCGCGACCGCAAAGAGATCATGGCTCCCGCGCTCGAAAGTGCCGGTAACATTACCCCGCCAGCGCGGAAGAGAACCAAACGAACCGCTCAAGAAGTTACGCGTGCCAGCAAGTTCAGCAGTTGTAACACCGGTCGTGAAAGCAAACTTGTTTACATAAGTCAGTGAAAGTCGTGCTCCGACTTTCCCGAAATCTGTATCAGTCCGATAACTTAGAGCGAGATCCACCCCGTCCGTTAATGCTTCATCTGCATTTTGCAGTGCCAGAATTATCGAAGTTGGTTGCCCATTAGGTTGGCGTGTAATTGATGCGGACACTTTTGGGGGTTGGCCAGTAGCGACGCCAGCGCAGGACTCATCCAAAATAGCTTGGGCATTCTGGGTGTTCACAATTAGGTTTGAATAGCTGTACCGCCAATAATCGATGCTCGCATCAAACTTGCTGGGCTGGAAGACAAGTCCCAGATTGGTGTTCTTGGCGGACTGGGGCTTTAAGCTGCCGACCGGACGGCCAACTTGTGCAACGATAAAGCTTGATAGTTCCGCCCCACCACAAGTCGCCACGCCGCCGACGGTTCGGTAATTAACCGAGCCGCTTGTTACAATACCGCCTTGCTGGTTCGATGATGGAGCTTGGAACGAAGTGCCATAGGAGCCGCGAAGCGCGATCCAAGGCATTGGTTCGTACCGGACAGCCACTTTCGGGTCCAAAGTGGTGCCCACTACCTTACCATGGTCTTCATATCGAATAGCGGTTTGGACTTCCAGATTGTCTTGGAAGGGCAACGCAAGTTCTGCAAACGCAGAATTCACATCTGTCTTACCCAAGATCGTGGGGTCAGCTACCGCGCCGTCAGTGTTGGGATCTGGATCAAAGCGGAAGGTCTCGCTTCTGCGCTGCAACCCCAACGCGATACCGGCTGAGCCACCTTCAAGAGCAAACAATTCACCATTGCTGACCAGCACGTCATACGTTTTCTGGGTTGCTTTTCGTTTGGTAACCAAGGTCGTTAGCGCACCATAGGCAACCAACTTATTGTAGTCGTTGCCAGCTAGGATAGCCGGGCTCTTTAGCGAAGTCGCAGTGGGCGTGGCCTCCGCGCTGCCAAACGGATTGATGATGCCTTCATTAAGAGCCGCTTGAAGCCGCGACCTGACAAAATTTCCCGGAACAGACCGCGATGATTCATGCGAATGGTACTGAGCCCAAGCGCTGACATTCCAGTTCCCGTAGTCCGCATTTAAGCCCAACATTGCTCGCTCGGAGTCATTAGTGAAAATTGAATCCTCTGGCGCATTACGCCCGGAAACGCTTGCACCGAGAGGCCGGATCTGATCTCTTGTTGTCACTGCAACGGGAACACATGTGCCGCCTTCATTGCCGACGACTGTGTCAAAGCAGCCAGGTGCCCAACGGATATTTGCGCCGCTAGCTACAAAATAATTGAACGGGTGATTAGCGGGGATCGTATACTTTCCGCCGGTTGGGCCAGCCGGGGCGGTTAGTGGCCCTGCAGCCCGGTTGGCGGTATTTTGAGTGATGCCAATTTCACCGAATAGCGACATCCGACTACTGCCAAGCAGATTGTTGGCTAGTTCATATCGAAACTCTGCGAAACCAGAATAGCGTTCTTCGCCGGCAATCGGACCTGACTGCTCAGCGAAATCATAAAGGCAATTCGGGGAAACAACATATCCGCCAGCTGCGGCACAATCAGGATCAATCACCGCTGTCCCAGTTGGAATACCGGTCGTGAAATTGCGATATTCGTCGGGTGCACCCGAGGTCGACAAAAACCGTGAGTTAATGAGTGCACCATTGGTTGTGGTGTCGACAAGGCCATCACCATTGCGATCGATCAAACGATCTACAAGGAAGTCAAAGTCGGTATTGAAGGTCTTTTCAGACTTGTAGTAGCTGCCATAAACCGCAAACGCGCCACGATCATTCTTTGCGCCATAGGCCAAGTCAACACCTTGGCTGTCGCTGATACCAAAATCTGCACGGGCATTGAGTTCAGCACCCTCAAAGCCAAGTTTGGTAACAACGTTCACAACCCCGGCGACAGCTTCCGATCCATAAATGGCGGAGGCACCGTCCGTCTGGATATCAATTCGCTTCACTACGGTTGTCGGTAACGTGTTCAGATCGAAGAATTGGTTGCCAAGCGCGTCTGCCAATGGGCTTTTGCCCGCACGCCGGCCGTTTATAAGGACCAACGTAGAACCAGCACCGAGGTTTCTCAGATTGAAATTGGCGGCCCCGATAAGATTGGGGTTTTTGGTCCCAACATTTGACAATTGGCTGCCGGCATTAGCGGGTAGATTTCCAACGAAGTCGTTGATCGTCGCCGCGACAGCAAACTCAGGGGCTCCAGCTCCGAACACCTGAACAGGTGCTTTTTCGTTGTAACCGCTACGTCGAATATTCGAGCCCGTGACAATGATGACGTCCACATCCTCAGGTTCGGCAACCGCAGAAGCATTAGCAGCAGGTGCTGGCGCATTTTGCGCTGTGGCCGACCCAAACGCGCAGCCCAAAAATGCAGTTGATCCCAAAAGGAATATCGCTTTTCTCATCGTGGCAGTCCCCCAAATTTGCTTTTTCTTTACTGAAACGGTCACACTGATTGCCGTATTGGTGGCAACAACTGTAGAAGTTGGCTAAGGAACAACATTGGATTGCTGCTGGAAAAATTACACCTACTGGAGGGGATCAATCGACAGCAATTCCTGATAAATAGCCCCCCAAACAGGATGTAAACATCGAGCGTTAGTAAGGTCAGGCTAACTTGAAATCTAAACAAGTCAAAATCAGCTTAGTAACAATAAAAAACATAACAAATCAATGTTCAATGACCCTCTCATACAAAAACTGTGTGATTTTCCGCACAGAAAATTCGCAATTTGTGCGAAAAACCGCCAATCAAACTCGAACTGCCCTGTGTCGAACTAGAATGGCTTTAACATCCGAACTAGCCCCCCTTAACCCAGCCAGAAGTTTGACATTCTTCAAATCAAGTGAAGTGCACTTACTCGTCTATCTCCTAGATGTCCGCTTTCGAGCTTTGCCAAACATTGCCCAAACGACCACCCTTGGCGCTAAGCAGACCAACGGCCACTCACGGAAATTGACGGCAGCAAAGTTTCGGAGGTTTGCGTCTTTACTTTAACACCTCCGACTGGCTGCCCCCACCCCAACGTCACCTACAGATGCTGTGATTTCCTACTGCTAATGTGGCCTCTCTGCTGTGGTGGTCGGACCTGAACGCCACGCGAAGTCAGTTTCCTTGCCAAGGCGGACTATCTGCTTTTGCAACTAAGCTACAAACTTGATGCCTACAGCATCAGGACTATTTCATCGATCGACAATAAGACCATCTTTCATGTAAACAATTCTGGATGCGGCGCGGATGGTCTCTGGACGATGCGCTATGACAATCCTGGTCATTGGCAGTGTCTTTATAGCCGCATTGATTTCCCTCTCGCTCTTGACATCTAAACTGCTTGTTGCCTCATCAAGCAACAAGGCTGAAGGCAGCTTATAAAGCGCTCTAGCCAAAAGAATCCGTTGCTTCTGGCCACCGGAAAGCATTGTGCCCATATCTCCGACTAAGGTGTGGTAACGCATCGGCCAACTTAAAATTTCCTCATGGATTGACGCAAGGCTGGCACTTGCTTCAACCAAGGATTGGTCCATATCATCAGCAAAAAATGCAATATTCTCCGCTATTGACCCGGCAAACAGTTGATCTTCTTGAAGAACAACTCCGATTATTTGTCGAAATGTGCCAATACCAAAATGCTCCAGTGGTATCCCTTGGATTAACACCTTGCCACTCGTTGGAGTTAACAACCCGCAAAGGATTTTCAACAGTGTCGACTTGCCACAACCCGAGGGCCCGGTAATCGCTATCGACTCACCTTTTCCAACTTTCAGGTTTAAGTCCCTCAGCACATAGGGATCACTATCGCTGTATCTGAAAAACACATTCCGCAATTCAATATCAATAGGCTTCAACGCATATTCGGAAGTATTGCCTCTAATTGTAGCTTCCTTTTCTGGTGGACATATTGCGATGTCCGCGAGCCTTTGTGCGTGGAGTTGAAGCATATAAATGCTTACAGTCGCATCCACCAAGCGCGACAGCCTACTCAGGAACACACCTGAATAAGCCAAAAACGCTAGCATTAAGCCTACAGTAAGTTGGCCTCCAAGAATTTGATTAGCGGCCAACCAAATGATTAGAATGGTTAATAGTCCAACGATAACAGTATTAATAACACGAACCATGATGTTGATCCGCTCAATCTGGAGTGTGCGGTTCATTTCCTCAACATTTTGATTCATCCATTGAATACGGCGCCCGTTCTGAGCATTGTGCAACTTTACCGCCTTAATCCCACGTAAAGTCTCAAGTATGTGGCTTTCGCCTTTTGCGCGCCAGATGATAGCTTCTAATTCAGCTTGCCTAAGTGGTGAGTACGAGAAAATTCTTACACAGGCGTATGCTACGGCCCCTAAAATCGAAACCAAGGCTAGTTGAGGGGCAATCAAAAACATGACTACCACCAATAAAACAGCCATGACTCCATCAATTAACACCCCAATAGACTCTTCAGTAAGAACATCCAGAATAGACTTTTGGCTTCCAAACCTAGAAAGAACATCCCCTAAGTGACGTGCCTCAAAAAACGAAACTGGTAGGTTGAGAAGGTGCGCCATCAGATTTTCTTGAGCTTGAAGGTCAATCGAAGCGCGCAGGCGCATTAACGACCAAGCTCTAAACCAAGAAAGCGCAGCTTGCAGAAGAACTAAAAGGCCAAAACTCAAAGCCAAGATGTGCAATAACACCCGATCAGAGCTGACCAATGCTTCGTCTACAACAAGCCCAAGGTAAAACGGGGCGATCGTAGCCAAAATCTCAATCGCAAACGCAACAACTATCAAAAAAAAGATTGCCCTGCCGGCCCCGAGGACGCGGCCGAATAATTGTCGCAATCTTACTCGCTCGGGCTCCTTTGCTTTTTGAAATTCGACCGAAGAACTAACTTCCAACGCTACGCCAGTGAAATGTTTAGAAACGGCCCGTTTTGAAAGGCGGCGTATTCCAACTGCGGGGTCATGAATGACGATGTGGCTCTTCGTGACTTGCACTAGCACAACGAAGTGGCTCATATCCCAATGAAGCACACAAGGCAGTCTAAGCTGTCCCAATTCCTCTAATTCTAATCGGAGGGGGCGCGTAGTGAGCCCAAGGCGGCTCGCTACGTCGACTAGATCTTTTAAGGTAGCACCTCGCAATGAAGATCCAAATTCGTTGCGTAAGTAAGTCAGGTCGAAAGACTTGCCAAAATAGCCCGCAATCATTGCCAAAGAAGCAAGCCCGCACTCCGCAGTCTCTGTTTGGAGCACCATGGGAACTTTTCGCCCAAAGCCGAAAATGAGTCCGTTCTTCGAGCTCATTGAAGTCCACTTGCCAAAATCGAGTCGAGCGGACTTAACATCCATTTGAACAAAGGACGTGTTTCTAGAACAATATTGGCCTGAGCCTTCATACCAGGCACCAGCTCTAGTGACTGATTGACATACTGGCCATTCAGCTTGTCGATCTCAACCACGACTTTAAAGAGCGGGTCAGCAGGGTTTGAGCTCACCAAGCCCACCAGTTCGGGTGGCAATTCCAAAGGATTGACTGCCGAGCCGGAGATAGCGGCTACCCGTCCATTGATCAGACCATACCTTTGAAAGGGGTAAGCTTCAAAGCGAAGGGCAACTGTTTGACCGCGACGGATAAGCCCAACACTTCGACTTGGGCCATATAGATGAACCTGGAGCTTCGAAGCCTCAGGCATAATTGTCACAAGGGGTACCCCTGTAGCCACCGCAGCACCGGGGGTAACTTGGACTGAAGTGATCTGCCCATTATCTGGCGCGAGGAATGCGATAGAACGCCTTGCGTCAACCGCAATTAACTGTTGCGCAACGTCGGCAATGCTGCGCTCGATTTGGGCGATGCTAACAGCTAATTCGGTCCTCCTGCGTGCTACGGCTGCTTCAGCATCGCTAATTGCTATGTCTTGTTCTTGAAGCTCTTGATTTATTTGTTCGTGAGATAATGTCCGTTCCATCTGTGCATTTTGAAGTGCGACGACGCTATCGCGGGTAACAAGCTGACGAACCAACAGGTCTTCTTGCTTGGCCAAATTCTCAGCGTCGTTTTTGAGCAACCTTCTGCTTGCTACCAGCCGCCTGGCTACCGTACCCCGCTGTTGGCGAAGTGCTTCTACTCGCCGCGACAGCAACTCGAGTTCTTTTTGCCCATTTTCATCTTCAAGTTCGAGCTGTGCCCTAAGACTTTGATCCTGAGCTATCAAGCTATCTATTGTGCTTTGACCTAATGCCACACCCGTTTGGCTGATTGTATCTGCTGTAACAGTGAACAGTTGGGTTCCTTTTTGAACCTTTTGCCCTTGCTTAACAAAAACATCCCCGGCATTGCCCACGATCGGAGAACTTAACTTTATAAGCCCAACATCTGGGACCACTAATCCGGTCATGACTGCTTGACGCGAGTATGTTCCAAACGTGACAAGAGCCAGCAACCCCAATAAGGCGACCCAAACAAAGAAAACCACCAACATTGGTGTATGGCTATTCTCAATGGAGACAGTTCCAACCCAAGATGCCTTGTGGTGGTTTTGAGCTTCAGGTCTAAATAACGGTTGATCAACTATGGGCTTTGCAGGTGGGCGATGATTATTTTTCATTTTCTCACCCCCCTCAAAATCCTATTTCACCCGACCAAACCACGATTCTATGGCTTCAATCCCCCCATGGAATCCTTCAAACTTGAAAGATTCCATAGGCAGCCCTTAATACAGGTTGCGGTGAAGGTTTGATTCCAAATGTATCGGAGTGGTGGTTGCAAGCCAAATGATTCGGCATTTGGAATACAGGATCGCACAAGATTGTTCGGGCCGAGCGTGTCTTCCAGAGTGGCAGTATTTAAACCAATGCGCTTATTTAAATGGGCAGCTGGCACAACTTGTCTGAACTGCGCTTCATTTGCAGCAATATTTGAAACGTAATTCCATCTGCTCAACAGGAAAAGATGTGGCCGAAATATACTCGAGCCTTGCTGCCGAGCAATTGCCAAGCATCACTAGTGGCGATGATTGACCCATTCGGGGTACGGGCAAAACCCAGTTCGATGACACAATAACCAAGCATTGTGGTTTGATTGGTAAGGGGTCAGCCACTTCGGATTCGAGCGGTAACTCGAACCCGAAGTAGAAACAGCTAGCCTACATGCGCACACAAGAAGCGCTGCCGCGCTGCGCAAGCATTGCTTATGACTTGCCAGCCAAGCCTCGAGCAAACCTCACTTATCGACAAATGCAACAGATGATTTTGCCGTTTTAGGGGATAGGTCCGCCGAAGGATTAAAGTTGACCAAGTTTGCATAACTTAGTCTGGAATCCGCTTCGCAAACCTAAACATTTTCCGATGCTCCTCTGGAATCTGAAGCAATTCAGATTGCGAAATGCCGAGTGCTGCATGTGACTCAAATGCTAGCGTGTCTGTAAACCATGGCAAACAATATGTCAGGTAAAGCATCGGTCGGAGGCCATCAGAGTTACAGGGCAAACCGCCGTGAAAGACACGGTAATCAAATACAAGTGTGCTCCCGGCCTTTGTATAGACAATGGTTGGGTCCCCCTCCCATTCTGCATCTGCAGGCAAAAGTTGGGTTCCGGGCCAAAGTTGCGTCCCACCCAACTGCTCTGTTAGGTCAACAAGCGGCATCAAGACTGTAACAGCGTATGTCGGCAATGCCGCATTAGCAGTGTCGGAGGCAAACAGTAATGGATGCTCTCTATGTACATGCTGCATTTTGGCACCCTTATAGGTAACCACCGCTCCGAACGCATGCAGCACTGGCTTTTCGCCCATGGCTTCAGTCAGCAAATTGAGTATTGCTGGATTTGCATAGATGGCAGGGTCATTGAAGGGTGCCCTCATTCGGATCGGCACGGTTAGGCGCTTATCTCCAACGTTGTTCGGCTTGCCGAGGGGACCCCCATTCCATTCGTCTGCTCGTTGTCCAAAGGCCACGCGCAGCTCTTCGACGAAGCTTTTGTCCAACATACCATCAATCAGGACGGCGCCAGCATCATTGAATATGGTTTGGGCCTTCTGGTCCATTTCTGGATCTGAGAACTCAACTTTAAGCGCGTTTGATTTATCGGGTGAAGGCGCGGCGCTCGGGTTAAATTTCTCATTAAACAGCCGTTTGGCCGGGCCATAATTGGGATCCAACTCGAGCGCTTGTTCTAAAGCGAGCTTTGCTGGAGCATCCATATTCTTGCGTAGCAAAGACAATGCATAGACATAGAGCCTTGCGGGAGTTGGCCCAAACTCAGCCAACGATCCCTCAAGCAGCCTCATTGCTTCGTCATCATATTTAATAGCCAGCAATAGCTGAGCGAGCGTATAATCGAATTTTACATTCTCTTGCTCTGGGAAGTAGGCTGCATATGCCTCCATCATCGATTCATAGAGCTGTGCTAAGTCAATATCTTCCTGGCCTTGTTGAAGCTGTTCGAAAATTCGGCCAAGGCAAGCTTGGGCAACCTCTGGATCGAACCGTGCAAACCTCAGCCAAGCAAGGATTTGTCTTACGCTTGATTCGCCTAGATTTTCCTTCAGCAAGTCATTAACTTCATTGGCGTCATATGGATTGAATTCCTGCAAGGCGTGCAGTGCCATGGTCTGAGTTCGTGACAGCTTGTCGAGAGAACAAGCCGTTCCAGGCGCTAAAAATGCTCCAGCACAGAAATTGATGTCTCTATGCCGTTGAAATTGGCTGCCACCATTATGCCGCTTGAACAGCTCGCCGAACAAATGAAAATTTGTGTAGTGCGCGAAATATGTGTCGAAAATAAATGGGCTTTGTGATGGAAAATCAGCAGGGTCTGCATAAGCTAGGTCCCCAGCTAAAAGTAAAGTCGGTCCCGTCCGCCGGACGAATGCCTCAAGGAATGCAAAGCTTGGTTTTGACGCAGGTATTAAGAACTGGCCATCTAGTTTTTTGTAATCGGCGATAAGTGTCTCAAAAAGCGAGCTGCCTGTTGGATGCGGCAGTGCGTCTTGACGGGTAAATTTCGCTTTAAGTGGTTTAAATGTCGCGATCGGCCTATCAAGATAGTCATCTTCGGCTGACTGGAGGGACATATGCACCTCGAATAAGCGTCCCTCGTCTACTTCGAAAAGCGCTGTTGGCACAGAATCGAACAGATAGTTTGCGATTATGATAATTGGTACATTATCCAACTCGCTGGGACCGGAAACTCTATCTTCGAAGACAATTTTCGGACTTTCCTCTACAATGACTTTTGCAAAGCTCAACACGCCGTTATTGACATATTTGAGAAAGCGCTTGTTGCCCCGCCAATTGGCCAGATTGGACTCCATTGCATCAGTCAAGACATAACTAAAATCCTCGCAGGTAAGATTTTCCTGTAGCCCAGACGGATAATTCAAAAGCCGATTAAGAAACTGCCAAGCAAACTTGCCGCTGCCTCCACCAAGTTCGATAATCATTGGCTTAGTTTTCACACCATTTGCCTTCAGCTCTCTAATGAAAGCACCAACAATGGTAGCGTAGGTGTCGGCAGTATAGGCGTTTGACGTTACGCCTTGAGGAACCAATTCATCTTCCCAGGCATTCGGTCCCTGTTCTGAGTAAAATCTACCGAGGAGGCTCCAAATCAAAGATTTCTCTACAGGTTTCATGCAATCTATTTCGATCATGGAAATTCTCCCCTTGATCACACACTAAGGACCTTTCGGTCGTTTGATTTGATTGGATACTATAATATTTTGAGTTAAAGTTTGGTTCAGCCGAAGGTATCATTGAGCAGTCTCGATCTCCTCAACAAATCAAAATATAGTATTCTCAAGGTGAAACTGCTGACCCTCGGGAATGTCATAGTACCAAACGACTTTATGGCACGGGAGCACATACAAGCTTTGATAATATATCAATATTGGTTGCATTTCTTCCAAAGCAGATTCTGGTTAGCACCAGTTTGCTCAAGTTTGGCCTTAGCTTCTTGCGCATCAGCGATTCAGCCCTACCAACCCCCGTCAACCAGCCATCTGCACGCCGACAACTTCAAGTCTGTCATAGCGCTGGAAACCCTACCAACCAGCCAGACGCATCAAGACTGGTGGCTCAGCTTAAATGATACAGTATTGGCAACGCTCGTTACCAAGGCAATTGAAAATAATAAAGACATTCAAGCCGCTTCATATCGCGTCACGGCAGCAAGAAAGGGAGAGGCAGCCCAATCAAGAACCTCCAAGCCTGTGCTAGATATCGAGTTTTCAAACTCTGTTTTTGGGGAGAGCAACAACGCGGCAGATGGCCTAACCTCGCGCTCCAGCGTGGCAAAATCCTTTCTGCAAGGCATCCAGGCCAACGGGCTGTTGTCGTGGGAGTATGATCTACTTGGCCGAATAAGGGCAGAGCAGCGAATTATACAAACTGAAACGGAGATTACTGAGGAATCAAGACGTGACATCATGCAGGTTGTCGCGAACGAAGTTACTGTTGCATATATCGATTTTAGGGGGGCTCAGTCACAACTAAAGATTTTAGAGGAAATTAAGACAAAGCGAGATGAGAGCCTTTCTTTATCACAAGTAGCGCGTCAGATGGGCATAATAACTGATTATGAAGAGAAGCGACTGCAGTTCAAAAGTACCGAATTAGATGCACGCTTAACCGAGGTGATGCGGCTTCGATCAGATGCGTATTTTAGACTTGAGGCTTTGATTGGCGAAGAGCCAGCAATTTTGACTGAACTGCCTCAGAATGAAGGTGATGTGCTGAATGGAAAAATTGAGGTCCTGATCCAAAGCCCTGCAGATGTTATCAGGCAACGGCCTGACATTCGAATTGCAGAGCGACAGCTCGCAACGGCCACCTATCAGATTGGCATTGTAGCAACCGAGTATTATCCTAGAATCTCACTTTTTGGTGGTATTGACCCACTCTCGTCCAATCCGCTTTCGCTAAGTCAGAGCCTAGGTTTCAGTATTCGTGATCATAGGTTAGTCGGTGCCAGAGTCGGACAGCAGAAGGCTACAACTCAGGCAGCGCTCGCAAACTTTGATGCTGTTGTCATTCGCGCACTTTCGGAAGTCGAAATTGCCTTGGTTGCGCTGAGCTCCACGAAAGAGAGAGTTAGAAGCCTATCGAATAGATTGGCCACAATCACAGCGACCCGGGACAAAATGCGGGAAATGCTGGACGCTGGCGTCGCTACGCTGCCCGAATTCAAAGAAGTAGAGATTGAAGTACTGGAAATACGATGGGAGTTGGAGGAAGCAAAGGCTGCCAACATCGTAGCTTTGGTACAGGTCTATCGTGCTTTCGGCAGCGGATTTCAGCAAGACCGACAGAGCCGGCCCTACGATCGATAATGGAGGGGGTATGCAGCTTACCAAGTAGTACCGGTTATTTTGTGTATCAATACTTGATTAGATGTATTTGTTGTTTCAATTCATTGGCACAGGGATTGCGTATCACAAGAAAGCTGTCTAGTTTTAGCACAGCGCGAATTAAAATAGTGGGGTAATCTTATGCGTGAACTTACTGGTGGCGAACTTGTTGATGTCTCCGGGGCAGGCCACAAAGGTGGCAGCTCGAAAAAGGGCTCCGGCTCCAAAAAGGGCTGCGGCTCCAAAAAGGGCAGCGGCTCAAAAAAAGGCAGCAGCTCCAAGAAGGGTAGCAATCACGACTACCGCTATGAGTCGGAATGCTAATAATCGTTGACGATTTAGCTTTTTACTTATTTGCTGAACGCGGATTTTCGGGTTTGCTTTGAATAAGTTAGCAATTCCTCATGCAGGCCTGGTAGGACTTTGAAGTCTTGCTGGGCCTGATTTGCTTCGGCTTGGGTCAATACCAACTAGACCCATTCAATCTACTAAAATTTTGTGTTTCCCAGTTAACAGTCGATGTGCTGGGACGGCTTGTCTTAAGGCCCTGTGGCGGAGTGGTTACGCTGCGGACTGCAAATCCGTGCACCTTGGTTCGATTCCAAGCATGGCCTCCAAGACTGTGATGATATTGTGCCATCAAATGCCGAGATCAAACACCTGGCACAAAAAGGTCAGAACAGCTTTGTTACCTCTTTTGTGCAAAACGGACCCGAAGCCACCGATTATCGCCGCCTCACCCCCGCACCCCACGCGCGACCTCATCGAGAAACGCATCAAACAGCGCTTCAGCCTGATCATCGTTATCTTCGCGCTCAAGAGGTCCTGCATAGGTAAACCATACTCGGACGAACGCGAGGAGGGTTTCGCGAAGGATTGCCATGTCCCTCCCCCTCGCCAGATCTCGCTGATCCAACCGATCAAGCCGCGCCTTGATGGTATCCGCGATGGCGTCAGCGCGATCATGGATGAGGACGCGCTTGAGAGCATCGTTGGCTGCGCGTGAGAGGGTGAGACCGCGCAGCTTGGCCTCATGGTCGAGGGCGCGGGCGGTGGTGTCATCGAGATGGAGGGTGAGTTGCTTGCGTGTGGTCATGGGTGGGCCCTCAGATCAAACGGGGTTGGGAGGGCGAGGTGCCATTGGTACGCTTAGCCAGCGCGCGCTTGAGACGCGCCGTCCCCGAGGCGAGATCATCCTTGGTCACCAGCGACTTCGGCTTTGGCGTAACAGGGGAAGCCGCCTCCTGCGCATAGACGGGCGAAACCTTCCGTCGCGACCTAGCCCCACTCTTAGGGATGTTGACCGCGACCTGCTTTGGCAGGTTTGCACCGAGCGGATAGCAAACGGCAGCCTCGCTCCAAGGCTCCGGCCTTTGGGCTTGGTCAGTCGCGGTAAAGGGAAGCCTTGCTAGCATGCTGGGGTCAGCAGGATGCAGGCGCACGGGTCGGCGGTGTGCCTGCACGATAATGATCTCGTCAGGACGAATACTCTTTACAGCTTCAGACGAGATATAGCTTCGATCGATTACGTCGGTGGAAGTTGAAATCTCTTTCTTGGTCATGACGACTGTTCCAAAAAACGTGCTCGGCGTTTCCCTATATTTGAGGTCAAAGGCCCTGCGTATCGCAGCTGTAGATTGCCCCTGAACGAGGAACGACACGCCGCGCCGCTTCAGATCGGCGTGGCCTGCCTTGATCATCAAAGCCAACTGATCTGGCATATCGCCTTCAATGGCGATTAGGACCGGGCGAGTACCAGAGTTTGGCGCGCCTCCAATCAAGGCACGCAGACGCAGGATCGCATGCATGAGGGGCAGGCTATCAGGATCTATGGCGTCATTTGGATCGTTGGGCCTGATCTCAAAGGAGAGGACACGTGGCCCGTGCTCAAAGATGTCAGCCAGACAGGGCAGCCGCGCCGAACTCAGATGATATCGCCACCCCCGTTGTGTGGCCCAAAGACGCTTGGGGATGAGCTCTAAATCTTCAGCCACTTGTTGTTGCGCTTGCGCCCAATGGCCGAGCAAGGCAGTCAATTGATCCCGCGCGCCGGGCTTTAAGATCGTCGTCCCTGCAAGCCAGCCAGATAGTTGCGCATAGAGTTGATCGGGGCTCGCCAGATTGCTCATCACCCCGAAGAAAGTCCGGTCCACGGGAGGGGCTGTCTCTAGGCCTCGCACAAGTAGGGCTGTTGCCAAGAGACGTTGACGCTCATTGAGACCGCAAGGCGAGAGCATCGCCCACACATCCCCCCAGGCAAGGACCCCCGCCCGAACTTGAGGCAAAGGATCGAGGGGAAAGTTCGCCGACGCGCCTTGGGCAATATGCCAGATATCGCGATCATCGATCACGTCACCCGCGAGCTTGCTGCTACCAAACCGCAGGATCGCCCCTTCAAAGCTTTTGAGCGCTGCCTGGAACACCGCATTGGCCACAGGACCTGAGCCGAGGATCAATATGTCTGTAAATGCATCAAGCCGGACAAGGTCTGGCATCTTCTGCCAAGATATGCCCTTCGCATGGCCCACAATGACCCCTGATGACCCGCCCTGATCGAGCAAGTGTCCACCATAGGCATAGCGGTCTCGCTTCTTGGGCCATTTAGGCAGTGGTCCAGCAAGAAACAGAGCGAGCCATAATGCTGGTACCAACAGAATGACCCCGCATACGCGCAGCACGACGATCATCGCAAAGCTTTCACTATGCAGGCGGAAGAAGAGGGCGTTAGCCGCCCACGGCGCGCGAAGCTCCAGCCCGAAAAGGTTCAGCCAAACAGGTCCTAGTGCTTCATAGGGGATCCCGGCCAGCCAAACTGCAAAAAGTGTCTGAAGCTCAAACCAAACCAGCAATCCGACACTGAATTTAAGCAACCAGATGTAAATCCTGTCCCAGACAGAGTTGTCACCATGTAGAAATTGCAGCCAGAAACTTCTACTCGCAGATTGTATTGTAGTATAGTGCTTTGTCATAGCTTGTATCCATTTGTATTGATGATCCAGTAAAGCACGAATATTTGAATACAGCAAGATAAAGAGCAAGTTTTCACTTGCTCAAGGGCCTGTATGTGCTATGTTTTATCAAAGTTGTTGGCGACAAGTCACAACTTCCTTGTGTGTCACATGGCGTGACAACGCATGGTCATTCAGGAGCCCAAGCATGGCAGAGCGTGGATCTGAGGAGTTGAACATCCGCCTTGCTGTTGGGCGTCGCGGGGATGCACGGTCTGGGGCCTTGGGTGCCCGCTTGAGCAAGGCCATTGGTGGGGCAAGGCTTGGGGCAGGTGTTTCGTTTCGGGGTGGTGGCGTTGGTGGTGCTCGAGGTGGGTTTGGTTCCGACAGGCGCCAGCGCGTTGTGATCAAGGTATCGTTCTCGGCCCATCGGGCAGGTAGTGCGAAGCTCGCCGCCCACGCAGCTTATCTTGGTCGTGATGGAGCAGCGCGAGACGATGAGCAGGGACAGTTCTATGATGCTTATCGGGACAAGGTTGAAGGCCTGTCACGCGAGCTAGACGACTGGACCCAGGAAGACCCGCGCCACTTCCGGATTATGATCGCCCCGGAGAGTGCTTCGCGCATGGAAGATCTTCAAGGCTATGTTCGCGATGTAATGGGGCAGATGGAAAGCGACCTTGGTGTTGGGACAGAGTGGGTCGCTATCAATCATTGGAACACGGATAATCCCCATGCCCATGTCATCTTGCGGGGGAGAACTCGCGAGGGTCATGAGTTACGTATTCCCCGCGATTATCTCTCCCACGGGCTTCGCCATCAGGCACGTGAGCGCGCGACGGCAGAGCTTGGCGAGCGCTCGATCTTCGATGAGCGCATGGCCCTTGATCGGGATATCCATGCCAAGGGGTTTAGTAGGCTGGATAAGGCCCTTGCGGCAGAGCTTGATGGTCGGGGCGAGGTTCGCCTCCAAGACTTAGGCGGGCGAGATCCTGAGCAAGCCATCTGGGGCAACGCACTACGCGCTCGTGCGCGCGAGCTGGAAGCACGCGGTCTTGCCAAAGAGGTCCGCCGCAACGTGATGGCGTTCAAGGACGGCTGGACAGAGACGCTAGCCGAGAGGTCACGCGTTGACATCACCAAAACGCGTAATACGACCAAACTTCATGAGCGGGGTGAGGAACTGGTTGGTGAGGTTGTCGGCTTTGAGAAGCGAGCAAGCGGCAACAGCGTCCTGATCCTTGATACCGGCAACAAGACCAAAACCATGGTCAACACCAAGTCGCCCTTGGTCGATCATCTTCAAAAGGGATCATGGGTTCATGTGGATGAGACAGGCCATCTCTCGCGTCTCTCCTATCACCCACTCAAAGAGCAATTAGGGGCAACAGCCTTTACCGCCCTTGATCGGGAGCTGGACCGGATCGGTCATGGCGAAGAGCGTTTCTTTACCGGTGATGCCCGCATCGATCAGGCCCTTGCCTCACGGGCGCAAGATCACATTCGGGCAGGGCTTGGGGCTTGCGATCAGGACGGGGTCTTCTCCTTCCATGACGGGGCAAAGGACGCGCTTCAAGGAGCAGAGTTTAAGGCCCTCAGCGAAACCCTCGCTGAGCAAGGACGCGGCACCCTCACCGCCCCCGGTCACACCGTCTATGACGGCTGGCGGGTTGGCTCGTTTGAAGAGCTTCACGCGGGCCGCGTCGCACTCCTCGAACGGGCCTCTGGCATGGGTAATCATGTAGTCATGGTCCCGACACCCATCGAGAGCGCGATCCATATCGGCGACAATGTCAGCCTCAGCAGCCTTGGGCGAGGTGGTGCTGTCCAGGTGGTGCAGGACATTAGCCTTGGGTATGGGTTGGGGCGGTAGGGTCTGCTTTGCGCCAAACTAGGTCAGTAACGAGCTGTTCAATGGAGCTCGAAAGCGGACATTTCATCTACCAAGCATCAGGTTCCAGCGCCCAGGCTGCAGTCCTGCGGGACTGGACCACCTTCGTTTGCTTGGGCTAAGTGCCCATACAAGCGAACTCAGTTCTTTGTTGACTTCGGTGCATTGCAGAGCGGGAATGCACCCAACGGCGTTGAGCCCATTGCTTATGACGCGTCCGCCAGCGAGCCGCAGTCGCAGCTTATATGCCGCAGCGCGACAACTCCATCCAGCCTCAATCGCTTTGATCACGCGCGACCGCTAGTCCATCGATATTGCCTGAGCCATAGAAGTTGACCTCCATCATCAGCCTCTATTGTGAATCACATCACAACTGATTTGGACAACTAATTTGGGAATTCTTACGATTCACCCCGTCGGGGGAACGCTCTAACTTCTGGGCAAGTTGAACAGCAGGCTTATTGTCGGAGCCGAAGACCCGATTTTGAGTTGCCCGCTTTGTCCCCCACGCCGAAGGGAACCGGCACACCGGAGTCGGCATAGTCAGTATTGATGACCAAGCGCGCGTTGTTGCTGAGAGCAATATCTTTGGCGACGACAACGCTCCACTTTGAAGCCTCTGCCACAGTGCCGGGAGCATCGATCACCAAGCGAGCACTGGGCAAATAAATCGTGCCGAGAAGCTTATCGACTCTGGGTGACGAAATTAGCATATCTCTGGTATTTGTCCGCGATTTTACCATGACGAAGCCTGCCCAAGCGCCGGAAGTTCGCCCTGTTAGGGAGAGTGTTGCGGTTTGTGTTGCTTGAAACGAACTATTATCGTCAAAAATCAAGACGACATTATCTCCAAAAAGTTTGCCCCTGTTTTTGTTTATTAGCGCCCTGCAAAAATAATGTTCGCCTGGCCCAAGGGTTAGAGTTCCATTTCCGTCAACTCGAATTGGGCGATTATGCACGCCAGGCGCGAGTGTGCGATTCGCGTTGCCAGTAACCTCGAGCTCGGCAGCCGGCGGACCAGTGCAAACGCCCGCTTGTTTGATGGCTCTGCCTAGGAAAGGATCCGGCACAGCCAATGCGCCACTATTGGCGGCGGGGGAGTAGCCGATACCCGAAGCGGTTCTTGTGGCCTGGATCGTGCCGGCGGAAATTACCGCGTTTGCAGTCGTCGAAATATTGCCATTGGAATGCACCAAACAGTTACTTGCCTGAACCTTACTGTTGATGTCAGCCTTCAGCCCCGGCGTTGAGATCGTCGGCAGGGCCAACACACACAAGGGCTGCTGATTGAGAGCTTCTGCAACTGCGCTAACTTCGATCTTAAACCCGCCGGGTGGTACCAGGTTGCCAAAGAAGGACCCTCGAACACCGACGCCAGAAACCTGAAAGCCGCCGCTCGCATTTTGGCCGGCAGTAAAGTTCATCGTGACGCGCGGAGCGAGGTCTGTAACCTGATTTAAAGCAAATTCCTCCGCGAAGCCGCTTGCGTTCCGGGCTGCACTTCCGGAAACCGCCATTTCGCGGGCACCTGCTAAGGCCGCGGCGTCCACTGCGGCTTGCATGCGGGATTTTTCGTTTGAGAGGGAAACCATCTCAAGCGTCATCACAACGATCATAGATAAAGGGACGGCGATCACGCCGGTGATCAAGGCGAGATTGCCACGCTCATGGCGCAACCTACCAGGAACCGAGGCAAAGATTGGCTTTTTAAGGATAAGTGCCATGGGGGTCGGACTGAGACTCTAAATAGATAGAATTCTTCATCGCACGTTTTACTTTTAGAACCGTATAACCAACCCGAAAAGTTTTAGAAAAATGATATCGATTTTGTAGTTTGTGATTTGTTCCCACGAATTTAAACCACTGAAAGTTAGAGTTTGCCGTTCTGATGCTTGGCAGCTTTCGACGTCCACGCGCCCCCAAACCAGACCATCCGCAATCGGCCAAAAGTCGCCGAAACGTAACGAGCAGCTGTGCGCCAAAGTACTTGCCGCAGGCCCTGATTACTCAAAGGCCGTGTTCGAGTTTGAGCGCGCAAGATGAAACAGCGCGCCCCCTCTCCTTTTGGGAGAGGGGACGGGGGTGAGGGCTTACACTCACTTAGTTTGATTGCACGTTGCGGAGGCCTACGGTTAAGGGGGCAACCTACTTATGCGTAGACACCCCTCACCACCGGCCCACCCAAAGGAGCGAGTGGAGTACCCCCTACAACATCGCTGGAATAACGCGGTCGGGCGGCTTATGTCCATCTGCGAAGGTCTTGATATTGATGATGACTTTCTCGCCCATTTCGGTGCGGCTCTCCATGGTGGCAGAGCCCATGTGGGGCAAGAGCATGACGTTTGATAGCTTCTTGAGCTTGGGATTGATCGCAGGCTCATGCTCAAACACGTCAAGGCCCGCGCCCGCCAACAGACCCTTGTCGAGCATGCGGGCAAGGGCGGCTTCGTCAATCACTTCGCCGCGCGCGGTATTCACCAGATACGCGCTGGGCTTCATCAATTGCAGGCGGCGGGCCGATAGAAGATGGTAGGTCGCAGGCGTGTGCGGGCAATTGACCGAAATTATGTCCATCCGCGACAGCATTTGGTCGAGGCTTTCCCAATAGGTCGCCTCCAACTCTTGCTCAATGGCGGCCGAGACGCGGCGGCGGTTGTGATAATGGATTTGCAGGCCAAAGGCCTTGGCGCGGCGGGCAACAGCTTGACCAATCCGGCCCATGCCGACAATGCCCAGACGCTTGCCCGCCACCCGGCGACCCAGCATCCACGTGGGCGACCAGCCTTCAAACCCGTCTGCCTCAACCACCTTCACGCCCTCCATCAGGCGGCGCGGCACGGCGAGGATCAGGGCCATGGTGATGTCGGCCGTGTCTTCGGTCAAAACACCTGGGGTATTGGTTACGGTGATGCCGCGCTGGATCGCGGTTGCGACATCCATATTGTCCACGCCTGCCCCGAACTGAGCAATCAGGCGTAAACGTTCGCCCGCGCGAGACAGAACCTTACTATCGATCTTGTCCGTCACGGTCGGCACCAAGACATCCGCGCGGCTGACGGCATCGACCAATTGCTCGTAAGACATGGGCGTGTCGGTCGCGTTCAGCTCGGTATCAAACAATTCTGCCATCCGTGTTTCCACAGGCTCTGGCAATTTGCGGGTGACGATGACTTTGAGTTTAGACTGGGGCATAGCTCTGTGTAGCAAGGCAAAGCGCGGACGCCAAGCGACATCGCAGTGATCGCTGAAATCTGGTGTTTGCAGACAATTTTAGCCCCCAGATTAAGACGGTGTTCACCTTCATCGGCGAGATGAACAGGGGGTGGGCTTTGTCAATGAACACGATAAAGTCGTTGATTGGGAAGTAGTTGCGCACGATGGGTAAAGTGAAAGCCATCCTTGCCAGCATTGCATTGGCAATGACCAGCCTGTGTGCGGGCTATGCTTTTGCTGGCGGCTATCCACCTTTCAACCGATTGGCAGGGGAAACACCCTCTGGACAGCCCGTCCCACGCTTTGTTTCTTTAAAGTTTTCCAACATCAATGGCCGTGCAGGCCCTGACAAGGATTATCCGGTGCGCTGGGTCTATAAGCGCAAGGGCCTGCCGGTGCGGGTTGTTGCGGAAACAGAAGAATGGCGGCGCATTGAGGATCCAGATGGTGCCGTCAGCTGGGTGCATAAGCGCATGCTGGACGGTCGGCGGACCGGTATCGCGCGCCCTGCCCGGGACATGCGCGTCGCGATGCGCGCCAATGCCAGCAGCGACACGCGTGTCGTGGCCTATATTACAGACGGAGTGATCGTTGAAATCACCGAGGAACGACCCGGCTGGCGCCAAGTAAAGGCCGGTCGCTTTAAAGGTTGGGTTCCCGCTTCCGAGCTTTGGGGCGCTGACAATTCGCGTCAGCCATAAGGGAAAGCATGCTTGGCGAATGGCCTCGCGCCATGCTAACGCCCTTGTGAAACATTTTGTAACAGGACGGCATCCCTTTGACGCAGACCCCCGAAACGACCATTCCCGCACGTGAATCCTCTTATAGCTATGAGCAGCTGATCGCGTGTGGCGAAGGCAAATTATTCGGTCCGGCCAATGCGCAGCTGCCTTTGCCCAACATGCTGATGATGGACCGAATCACCACCATCACCGAAGCTGGCGGGGCCTATGATAAGGGGCGGATCGAAGCAGAGCTGGATGTGCATGCGGGCCTGTGGTTCTTTGATTGTCACTTCAAGGGCGACCCTGTGATGCCGGGTTGCTTGGGCCTTGACGCCATGTGGCAATTGGTTGGCTTCTATTTAGGCTGGTCTGGCCTGCCCGGAAAAGGGCGCGCGCTTGGCGTCGGCGAAGTCAAGTTCTCTGGCCAGATCACCAATGATGTCAAGCTGGTCCGCTATGAGATCGACGTTAAGCGCGTGTTCAAGTCGCGCTTAATTCTGGGCGTTGCCGATGGCCAAGTGCTGGCTGATGGCAAAGTTATTTATACCGCAAAAGACTTGCGCGTCGGACTGTTTCAGCCAGACGCCCTATAAGGAAGAAGCCGATGCGTCGTGTTGTCGTAACAGGAATGGGCATCGTGTCATCGATTGGCAATGACACTGCGGAAGTCACTGAAAGTCTGCGAACGGCTAAATCGGGCATCAGTTTTGCCCAAGAGCATGCCGATCATGGCTTTAAATGTCAGGTGCAAGCCCGCCCAAATCTCGACTGGGAAACCTTGGTCGACCGGCGCGCGGCGCGCTTTTTGTCTGAAGGCATGGGCTGGGGTCATATTGCGATGGAGCAAGCCATCGCCGACTCAGGCCTTGAAGCCCATGAAGTCAGCCATGAGCGGACGGGCATTATCGCCGGCTCTGGCGGTCCTTCGACCAAAGCTATTGTTGGCGCTGCGGATAAGACGCGCGAGACGGGCTCTCCCAAACGCGTCGGCCCGTTTGCGGTACCTAAGGCCATGTGCTCTGGCGTGTCTGCGGCCTTGGCCACTTGGTTTAAGATCAAGGGCGTCAATTATTCGATCAGCTCCGCCTGTGCCACCAGCGCGCACTGCATCGGCAATGCCTATGAGAGCATTGCTTGGGGCAAACAGGATGTGATGTTTGCAGGCGGCAGCGAAGACCTCGACTGGACCTTGTCGATCCTGTTTGATGCCATGGGTGCCATGTCCTCTGGCTATAATGACACCCCGTCACGGGCTTCGCGCGCTTACGATAAGAATCGCGATGGCTTTGTGATCGCGGGCGGGGCCGGCATGCTGGTTCTGGAAGATTATGACCGGGCCAAAGCGCGCGGCGCTAAAATCTATGCGGAGCTCACAGGCTATGGTGCCACATCCGATGGTCACGATATGGTCGCGCCATCTGGCGAAGGCGCGGTGCGCTGTATGCGGCAAGCACTCGACATGTCGGGCGGTCGCAAGGTCGATTATCTGAACCCTCATGGCACCGCGACACCGGTTGGCGATGCTAAAGAAGTGGGTGCGATCCGCGAAGTCTTTGCGGGCCACATCCCGCTCATCTCATCGACCAAATCGCTAACCGGCCACTCCTTGGGAGCCGCAGGTGCACAGGAAGCCATCTACAGCCTCTTGATGATGCAAGCGGGCTTTGCCTGCGAAAGCGCCCATATTGACGAGATCGATCCAGACTTTGCCGACCTGCCAATCCTGCGGGCCCGCAAGGAGGTGGAGATTGAGACCGCCATGTCCAATTCCTTTGGCTTTGGCGGCACCAATGCAACTTTAATGTTCTCCAAAGTCTAGCGCCATTATCCCGTCACAAAGTTGGGGCTCAATCGGTCCATGCGATTCATCCTCTTTCTAATCCTCATCTTAGGTGCCCTCTTTTACTCCAACCCGACGGAGCAGCGGTTGCGTCAGGTTATGCGCGAGCAGGACAAGTTGAGCCTAGATGCTGCCAGCATTCTGCCGATCAAGCGCACCAATTACTATTTGGCCTCCAAGTTTGAGATCAATTATCTAATCGGCAAAACCACCTGTTGGGGTGCGGCTCACGCGGTGATTATCTGCCCGAGCGATAAGAAGGATAAGAAGTGATGCGCCCATCGCTCAAATGGGCCCTAACGGCGACCGATGTCGCGTTCATGCTCTATTGGAGCGTGGCGTTACTGGAATGTTTGGGCCTGATCAGCATCCCCAGTGCTTGGCTCTATGCCCATGCGCATGACCCCCGCGTTGTCGCGTGGAACTGGTCATTTTTCCCCCTCGACATTGCCTTTTCCATAACCGGCCTGTGGGCGGTGCGCGCGGCGAGCCAAGGCAACCCGATTTGGCGGCCCTTAGCTTTGATTTCTCTCATTCTGACCATTGTGGCGGGCGGCATGGCCTGTGGCTATTGGCTGTTATTGGGTGAGGTCGACGCCGTCTGGTTTGGGATGAATGCGGTTCTAGTGATCTGGCCACTGGTATTTCTACCCGCTTTGGTGCGAGAAATGGCCGTAAATTCTGCGTCGGCGAATTGACTTCTCGTGTTCTGACACGTATCAGCGCCGCTCTCTAAAGACGTCACCTTAACTGCGCCTATCATGCGCGCCACCTTTTGGAATACGACCATGAAAGTGAAGAGCTCCATCAAATCACTGAAGACCCGCCATGCAGCGTGTCAGGTCGTGCGCCGTAAAGGTCGGGTCTATGTCATCAACAAGGTCGACCCACGCTTTAAAGCCAAGCAGGGCTAATTGCGCGTGCCTGCGCCCATCCGCGCAGTTCTTTTCGATTATGGCAATGTTTTAGTCGGCTGGTCGCCGCGCAAACTCTATGCGCGCTTAATCCCTGACCCCGACCGCCTCGACTATTTTCTCGATCATGTCTGCCCGATGTCATGGCACATGTTGCATGACGAGGGCCAAGAAATGGCTGTGACCATTCCAGCACGGCAAGCTGAGTTCCCCGAATTCGCCGCCGAGATTGCGGCTTGGAAGACGGACTTTGCCGAGATGATCACCGGCGAAATCACGGGTTCTACCCAATTGGTGAGCGAGCTGGCAGCGGCCAACATCCCCCAATATGTCTTGACCAATATGCCCAGCGAAATGGTGGAGACTTGCTTTGGGCCGTTTGATTTCCCCCGTCACTTCAAGGACATCATCGTGTCGGGCGATGAAAAGACCGCCAAGCCGTTAAAGCCAATCTTCGACATCAGTTTGAGGCGCATGGGTGGCCTTGCAGCGGAAGAAGTCTTCTTCACCGACGATTCGCCTGCCAATATCGCTGCCGCCGCCTCTTTCGGCTTCGTGACCCATTTGTTTGAGGGGCCAGAGGGCTTGCGCCAAGCGATGCGCGACGCGGGCCTTCCTGTTTGACGGACTTGACGGTTTAGGTGAAAGCTAAGCCCATGCGGTTCTTGCGACTTTTGCCTCTTCTTTTGCTCCTGCCGGCGGGTTCCGTCCCGGTCACGCCGGGCGTGGTGGTTCCTGAGGTCGATAATCCAACCATTTATGACCCACCCCCTGCTCAAAAGCTCAACACCTATTTCGAGGCCTTGGCGCGCAGTGGCTCCGCTGAAGAAGCCGCGCGTTTTGAGGGCGAGATCTATTTGATCATGACGCGCAATGCCTCGCCCACCATCACCTTTTTGTTGGAGAGCGCCAGTGTAGCGCTAAACGCGCAGGACACAGAAGCCGCACGCACGGCCTTGACCTCGGTCACTGAGCTTGACCCCAATTTCGCAGAAGGTTTAGCGCGTTTAGCGACCATCGCGTATGATGATGGCGACTATGCGCAGGCAGAATCGCTGTTGAAGCGGGCGCTGCGCCTAGAGCCCCGCCACTTTGCCGCTTGGACGGGCCTTGGCCTTGTGCGCGAAGATTTGGGCGACTTCCGTGGCGCACAAGCGGCATATCGGGAAGCGCTTTTCTATCATCCCTATCTGGACGGTGCCAAACGAGGCCTGATCCGCATGGAAGCCCGATTGGACGGTTTATCCCTGTGAGCCCAGACTTTTTCGCCCGCCTCATGCCCTTTCTAGTGCTGGCCGCAGCACTGTTGGTATTCACGCTGATCTCCATACTTTTGCGACTGGCGTTGATTGAACGCTCGTGGCCGGCCCTCGGTCGCTTTGTCACGGCGCGTGGCGTCGAAGCCCATGTGATTGAGCAAGGCAGTGGGCCAGAAGTCCTTTTGGTGCATGGTGCGGCCTCAAACGCGCGCGAACTCATCTCCGCGCTTGGCCATCGTCTGACAGATATGCGCTTGATTGCGCCAGATCGCCCAGGTCTTGGCTATTCTGGGCGTCCAAAGAATGCAGCCACTTTGGGCGAACAAGCAGCCTTTCTCGCAGACATTTTGCGCCAGACCGCCTCTGGCCCAGTTGTCGCTGTTGGCCATTCTTGGGGATCGGGCGTGATCTTGCGCTTAGCCTTGGACCATCCAGAGCTCGTCAAAGCCCTCGTCCTCTTGGCCCCGGCCTCACACCCATGGCAGAAATCGGCAAGCTGGCTGAACCGCATCGCGGGCTGGCCAATCCTTGGCGACCTATTGGTTTGGACCTTGCCACCCCTAATCGGTCCCAAGCTTGCCCCAACGGGCATTGCGCGGGGCTTTGCGCCGGGCCCTGTCAATCCACCCGATTATGGCGAGAAGATTGGCACCCCGCTATTTTTCCGACCTAAAGCCTATAAGGCCAATGCGGCGGATATGGTGATTGGCAGCGCAGAAATGGGCAAGCAGGCCGCGCGCTATTCAAGCCTGACGCTACCCGTCACCATCGTGTCGGGCCAAGGTGATGTGATTGTTTATAATGCCATTCATGCAGCAGGCCTGAAGCGCGACATCCCCCATGCGCACAGCTTTCGCGTGCCAGAGGCTGGCCATATGCCCCATTGGGTTGAACCGGACTTGGTGGAAGGCATCATCCGCGCCTATGCGACCGACACTGTTTATGAGGGAAGTTCTGCCCAGTTTCGTGCAGAGCGCTGATTGCACCTTTAAGCAGGCAAGCTAGAAGGAGGGTTAAGACCAGCCCTGACGTGATGCTTTGAGGTTCCCACCATGTATGATGCCGACGACGACGACAACCGCGTTTCCGCCCCACAAGCTTTGACCTCTTCGTCAAAGGAAAAACTGCGTCAGTTTGTTGCCCGCATCGAAACGCTGGAAACCGAAAAAACCGAATTGGCTGAGCAACTCAAGGAAGTTTATGGCGAAGCCAAATCCTTGGGCTTTGACACCAAGGCCCTGCGCGCCGTCATCCGCTTGCGCAAGCAAGACGCCAATGACCGGGCTGAAGCAGAAATGATGCTCGACCTCTATCTGGAAGCTGTCGGCGAAATCTGAGGCCTTTTTGTCGCGACGGGTTGACCCTGCCCTGACCAAGCGCGCCCTGTCGGCCCTGAAGCGGGCGGCAGATAAGGCGAAGTTGAGTGAAGAGGGTTTGACCGAATGGGAAGCCGAATTTCTGGGCAGCGTCGAAGAACGCCTGACGAAATTCGGCTCTGCCTTTGCTGATCCCGATAAGGGCCAATTGAGCGCGCCACTCTCGCTGCGCCAAGGCTTGAAAGTTCGTCAGATCGGTAAAAAGGGCGAGGCCGAAGGCGACAAGAAGCCCCGCCGTGGCTTTACCGCGCGTGACAAACCTCAAGCCGCCCCTAAACCAAAGCCGGATAAGCCGCGCAAGCCATTAGCCCGCAAAACAGGCCTGACCTCCAAAGGATTCCGTCCAAAAAAGAGCGACTAGTTTGGAGGCGATTCTGGAGCGCTTGCCGCATCGCCAAAGCCACAAGTCCAAAGCTTGCGATCATGAAATTGCGCCCGCACGCCCAAGGTTGAGGCCAAGCTGCGGGCCTGCTGAGGTGCCCCCCGACGAAAGCCCCCCTCCCCCAACTTATAAATCAAATAGTGCGAGACGAATTGGTTGCGTGGAATCTTGGTCCGCGCTTCCATCTTGGTGAAGTGCCAGCCAACAAAATCTGCCGACAAGGCAAAGTTTGATCGCGAACCAGAGGTTCGGCCCGTATCGCGCAAAAACCAGGTCCATGTCCGAAGATTGGCTTGGGCAAAGCCAAAATTGCGGACTGAATTGGCATCAACCGCCCCTGCCCCCTTGGCATTCGCTTTGAAGCGACTTTCTTGGTCGATCACGGTCAGGATCGTGCCGGGGCTGACTTTCCAGGTCAAAGAGGCGGAGCGCACGGCTTCTGCCCAGCCCGGATTGCGCGCCATCAGGGCGCACATGTCTTGCGTTTGGGCGTGGGCAGCCGGGGCAGTTAGATAAAGGCCACAGGCCATCAAAAAGTCTAGCACCCGCATCCTAAGCAACCCCACAACACGGGCAGGCAGGATCAGCCTTCAAACTCACCGTCCGGCTTTGGCCACTCAACCCATCCAGCATCCAGAGCCGCCCCATCAAGGGCCTGCCGGCCTTTGTCAGCCATTTAATGGCCTCCAACGCCATCATGGAGCCCACCACGCCCGTCAAGGCCCCAACAATGCCCATCTCCGCGCAGGTCTCGGCTTGGGGTGGGACTTCTGGCACAAAACAGCGGTAGCAGGGCAAAGCTTGGCCGTGCGGGTCAGTCTTACTGAGGCCCGAACCAAAAACCGCCACTTGCCCATCCCAGCGCCCAACGGCACCCGATACCAAGGGAATGCCCAGCGCATGGCACGCTGCATTGACGGCAAAGCGGGTTTGAAACTGGTCCGTACCATCCAGCACAAGGTCGGCACCCGCAATCAAGCGCTCAGCATTGCTTTCATCCAAGCGCTGCACCTGCACTTCAACTTCAATCGCGGGGTCCAGATGCCGGATCGCGGCTTGGCCTGCGCGGACTTTGTCGACGCCAACATCTTCCGTTTTGAACAGGATCTGTCGCTGCAGATTGGAAAGCTCCACCACATCGGGATCAATCAGGATCAAGCGACCAACCCCGGCAGCCGCCAGATAAAGCGCCGCAGGTGCCCCCAATCCGCCAACGCCAACCAGCGCCACAGTCGCCTCTGCCAGGCGCTTCTGGCCCGGACCACCAATCTCTTTGAGGAGAATATGCCGCGCATGCCGGTCGAGTCGGACGTTACCTGTTTTCATAGCGGCATGATGACCGCCCCTGTGCAGGATGGCAAGATCGGGGTGGGGGTGGGGGTGTTGGTTTGACGCGCGCTTTGTCTAAATGCGCGTCGGTGAGCTTTCATTGCGCGAAGCAACGCGCTTTTGCGTAGAGACCCCTTCAGCCCGAAGATTGTCATCCCGGACGGCGTCAGCCGATCCGGGACCTTGTGCAGCAAAGTCGCGGAGGTCCCCGCTCGCAGCTCACGCTGCGGCGGGGATGACATCGTTTAAAAATAGGAATTTATCTAGAAGCGCTTTGGTGATCCCTCTGGTCCACCAAACCGCTTCCTCTAGCATGACCGGGCGTTTTGTCGCGTCAAGTCCAGATTTCCTTTGGAAATCTGCCGCGCAGCGGCGCGAAGCGGACTTGACCCGTCAAATCGCCCACCAACAATAAAGGCTGGCCTTTGGTGTAGGCAGGGCCTGCACCAAAGCCTTCCAGATAAGGAAGCACCACAAGACTGTCATCCCGGACGGCGATAGCCGATCCGGAACCTTGTGCCGCAAAGTCCACTGGGGTCCCCGCTCTCCGCTTCGCTTCGGCGGGGATGACGCGGGTAAGTAGGAACGCGCAGCACTAGCTGCGCATATTCAAGCGCTGACGTGCGCAGCTAGTGCTGCGCGGTCCTTTTGGGGGACAGATAGAAACTTATCCCCCACCCCCACCAAACCCCGCATAACCTAAGCCCATCTCCGACGAGAGGGCGTTGTTGCTGCAGCGGCGACACCGGTTGGGTGACAGGATCTTTCGAGCGGCATACGGGCGATTAAGGCTCAGTCGGAACGAAATCCTCAAAACTGTAATCATGACGGACGCCTGCCCCAACCCGCTTGTTTCTTTCGTCAATAAAACGCTTGACTCTCTCTGTATCAACGCCGCGTTCCTTCAACATCTTGGCGGCAATGGTCAGATTTTTGTACTCAGGCTCATGCCTTAAAGGTTCAGGATCTCTGGCCGACACAAGGTTCATCGCATTGCCATAAATAGCATATGCAAGACCCTCAAGCTCATGGGTATATCCTCTCTCCAGCAACTGTACAGCTCTGCTCGGGTATCCAACCGCCGCTGCGTAGGCGGCCATGCCGATGCCCCCCGTACTCGTCGGCGCATTTATATCCACGCCCGAGTCGAGCAGAAACTCGAAATTCTCCCATCTCCCGTTATATTGGCCCATGGAGAAAGCTTCCATTAGCGTTGTGCTTCCATTTTTTTTGGTTGAATTCGGATCACCTCCATATTTAAGCATCAGTCTGAGGTAAATCGGATCAAAATAAGTTATTGAGGCAAGAGTTCCATTTATTCCATCGCTGGCGGCGTGATTTGGGTCAGCACCGGCTTGAAGCAAAGCTTCTAAGGCTGCAGGCTGTTCGCACTTCAAGGCATAAAACAAAGGGACAATGCCGTCTTGCCCCTTAGCATTCACATCGACCCCTTCTGCAATCAATGTGGCAATTCTTGAAGTGTCGCCGCCGCATGCCGCCTTCGCCAACTTAGCTGCCTTGGGATCGCTAAAGACTTCGCTGATGGACATTCCACCAAGCTTGGGGTGGTTCATGAACAATCCGAGAATGCCTACCGAAACCAGAAACAATGCTGCAATTCCAGCTTTCAACATGGCGCGTTCCTTAGATGTATTCCTCAAAATCAACATTCACAATGATGGCGATACCAGATTGAATCAAGCGAAAGGCTTCACACGCTTTCAAAACTAAAGCTTAGAGTCATTTTGGTGATCCCTATGGTTTACGAAAATGCGTCAAGAGGGAGCAACGCGCAACTGCGGCGATACCCCTTCAGTCCCTCCGGGACAGCTTCCCCATGAAATGGGGAAGCGGCTACGCCCCCAAAGCTGCCGATGCCGCTTCCCCACTCGTGGGGTATCGGCGCATGCGCCGATGCCGGCGAAGCCGGTGAAGGGGTGTTGGAGCGCGTAGGGACTCTGTTAGTAGGGGGCTCTCCCCTCTCCTTCTGGGGTCGACCTATAGGTCGACGGGTGGGGGTGAGGGCTCACACTCACAAAACTTTGGTCAAGATTGCTCAGCTTTTGCCAAGAAAGATAATGAGCTTTTTCCCCCGCAAGCCCTCACCCCCTACCCCTCTCCCAAAGGGAGAGGGGAGAGCACAGATAAAAACTTATCCCCCACCCACCAAAGCCCGGATAACCTAGTCCCATCTCCAACGAGAGGGCGTTGCTGCCTCGTGTTTTCATGAGGATTAGCTGTCCTCATGCCCGGTGTGCTCAAGACCGACTGCCGTGTGAAGCCGGAGGTCAAGTCTTTCACTAGGCTTGGTCCAACCTCGCGGGTAGCCTTAAGTGTGTTTAGGCCTTTACGTACTAGGCGGGGGAAATGACACCACAGAGGAGGGCTCATGATCTTCCCTTGGCACACAGACTTACTCAGCCGGGGCGCATGGTTTGCGTCCTATTCCGGGCCAGTCCGTTAATCTGGCCCACCCCCTATTTGGCGCACACCACGCGCCCCGGCCCCTCATTAAGGTGCACCCCCGGTGGTTTTCCGCGCGGGGCTATGGGTGTTGGGGGAAAAGCCCCTCTCCCCTTGGGAGAGGGGTTGGGGTGAGGGCTTACACTCAGCCAATTTGATTGCTTGTCGCAGAACTTTTCATCCTATGTAAACCACCGCGTCCTTGCGCAAAGACCCCCTCACCCCCGATCCCTCTCCCCCTTGGGGGCGAGGGGAGAGCGCATGTTCAATCTAGATCCCCCCGCTCGCAGCTCACGCTTCAGCGAGGATTATCTGTTTGTGATGTGAAAGTATGGTTGGGCTGGTCACCCAAATCCAGCCAAAGGAGGTAGCGCATAAATCTCAGACACAAAAAATCCCGGCTGGTAGAACCAAGCCGAGATAAATTGCTTTTGCGAGAAGAAAGGAGCTTATGCGGCGCGGGTTGCCAAAGTGCCAGTCAATTTCTTGATGGCTTCTTCACGGTTAACGCTTTCGATTGCAGCTACTTCACGGGCCATACGATCGAGGGCGGACTCGTACAATTGCCGCTCAGAATAGGATTGCTCTGGCTGGTCGGTTGCACGGTGGAGATCACGAACCACTTCAGCAATCGAAATCAGATCACCTGAATTGATCTTGGCTTCATATTCTTGAGCACGACGGCTCCACATGGCGCGTTTGATGCGCGCACGACCGGTCAAGGTCTTCAAAGCGTCATCCATAATGGCCGGGCCAGACAGCGCCCGCAGGCCACCGGTCTTCACTTTCGACGTGGGAACGCGCAGAGTCATTTTGTCTTGATCAAACGCAATGACGAAAACTTCAAGGCTCATGCCTGCTACCGTTTGGGATTCAATCCCGGTGATCCGGCCAACGCCATGCGCTGGATAAACCACATAGTCACCTGTTTGGAATGTTGTCTTTTTAACGTCGCTCATCGCGAACTCACCCTCGCACCATGCCAACCCGTCAGAGACAAAAATCCACTTGCACCGCCACGCGCTTTCCTAAAAAAGATCGTTACGATGTTATGTCTGTTTGCTTCGTAAGGCTGGGGTCCACCAGAGAATGCTGTGCAGGACTGCGCCAGCATCATCCATATATCATAAATAATTCAGAAAGTGAAGCGTGTGGGATGCGACAGCCTCGGACGTTACCTCGCTGCTAACTCCCAGCAACAGGTTGCGTTCCACCAATTAGGGCCAGACGCTCGGGCGCAGTCAGCAAGCGCCATTTGCCTTCTGGCAAGTCACCCAACATCAAGCAGCCAATCCGGATACGGCACAAATCGACAACATAAAGGCCAACTGCCTCGCACATCCGACGGATCTGGCGATTCCGCCCTTCAGTAAGGATAAAGCGCAGCCGATAGCGGCCAATGACTTCCACCACGGCGGGCTTTAACTGGCGACCGTCCAGAACCAACCCATAGCGGAGCTTTTGTAGGGCCCACTCAGTAATGATCCCTTCAATCGCGACCAGATATTCCTTCTCCAATCCCGATTGGGGACCAATCAAGGCTTTGGCCAGCACGCCATCTTCGGAGAGAACCAGTAGCCCGCGTGAGTCCATATCCAGGCGGCCGACGGGCGCTAAGCTCATCTCATCGTCTGGGATGATGTCGGAGGCACCAATCAGATTTTCAGCTGTCAGCAAACGAATCGCCGGCACTTGACCGGGCTCGGGGTGAGCAGAGACAATGCCCGGCGGCTTGTTGATGACGATGGAGAAGCGATTATCCAATTGGGATTTACCGGCTTCGGCAATCGTCAAGGTCTGTCCGGGCTGAATCTTGCGGCCCATATCCGCAACCGTTTCGCCATCGATAGAAACGAGGCCCGCATCGATCAAGGCTTCCGCTTCACGGCGCGAACACACCCCGGTTTGGCCCATCCATTTATTGACGCGCATCGGCTCTGCGCCGTCATAGGTCTTGGACCAATTCATCGAACCAACTCCAAAGGCCTCGCGACCTTCTTGATAGCGGGCACTCAGGCCCGCCGCTTAATTGCCTTCGCCAGGATTGGGCGAGAAATACTTCTCAAACTTGCCTTCTTCTTTGGCAAAGTTGTCACGGTCCGCTGGGGGCTCGCCCTTGACGGTGATATTAGGCCAGATCTTAGCATAGTCCGAATTGACCTTCAGCCACTTGCCGTCGGGCTCATCTTCGGTATCGGGCTTTATGGCATCCACGGGGCACTCCGGCTCGCACACGCCGCAATCGATACATTCATCGGGATGGATCACCAAAAAGTTCTCGCCTTCGTAGAAGCAATCTACAGGGCAAACTTCGATACAATCCATGTATTTGCACTTCACGCAGGCGTCGGTCACGATGTAGGTCATGGTCCTAGCGGGGGCTCCTCAACTGTTTTTCGGCGCCGATGTGACCGCGCTGACCAGAAAGGTCAACCTCGTCCCGGCTGATTGCGGTGTTATAGAGCAGAACAGCCTCAGATGCTGGCCCTCGCCTCACACCTAGGGCGAGAATTTCTACATGGTAGGGTTGGCCTGCAATGGCAAAGGCCAAAGCGTCACCCGGCGCGATCGTATAGCCGGGCTTGTCGATCTTGCGCACGGCCAAGCCTCCCCGCGCAAGGCGAACGCCTTTCCGGGAGACAAATTCGCTCGCCAAGCTGCGGGTCTTAAAAAAGCGGGCGCGCCAGAGCCAGACATCCAGCCGGGCGCGATCAACCTCTTCGCTCATTCAGACTGCGGCTCCACGACGGGAGCAGGTGTGCCGCCTGCCTTCTTGGGCTTATTGCGGCGATGATCCTTGGAAGGCTGGCCACCCTTGGCTTGCTTGGCGGGCTCTGCCGTCAATTTTAAAGCCGCCAAAACAGCGAACGGATTGCTGGGATCAATCGCGGCACCACCCCCGGCATTAGGACGCGGAGGCGCTGCGGCAAAGCTGCGCCCTTCTTGGCCGCGATGCGGCGGACGACCACCCTCTGGCCGCTTAAACCCACCTTCGCGCGGCGGACGATTGCCATCCCGGCGCTGACCTTGAGCGGGTCGTGCCGCATCATCGCGAGGTGGACGGGTTTCGCGAGCCGGTGCCTCACCCGTCGCTTGTCCTTGTGGGCGCGGGTTGGGTGCCCGATTGGGTGCGCCACGCTTAAACGAACGCTGATCGGTGCGCGGTGGTTTGGCCCGCTTGCGACGCCACAGCGTAACGGTCTCCATCGACGGGGACTCGGCGATTTCGGCTTCAAGTGCTTCAGGCTCAGGGGCTATTTCAACAGCCGCTTCAATGGGTGCTACTTCTGGCGCAGGCTCAACGTCTGGCGTGCCACCTTCATTGACTTCAGCTTCGCTCTCGGCCTCGGTGACGGGATCAGCAGGCTCTGATGTAGGCTCTGGCGCAGACTCTGGCGCAGACTCTGGCGCAGACTCTGGCGCTGGCGCTTCTGGAGCTTTCACCGGACGCGTGGTCTCAAACTTCTCCCAGCCCAGCGCCTCGACAACGGCTTCAGCATCTTCGTTGGAAGCCCCGAGTAGCGACACGATCACCGCCGGGAACACACATGGGCCCTTGGCCGCTTCGGCGGCTTCAAACAAAGCATCTGCAATTCGGTCGACGATATCGAGGCGCACGGCGCGTTGGCCAAAGGCGCGGAAGCCCGCAGCCGCCAAGGGCTTTGCCTCAACTGGGCTCGCCAAGGTAAAGCTCGTGACGCCCAAAGGTGGCAAGAATGGTGCGCTGACGCTGGGGTCCCCGCCGCCAGCAAAAAAGGCAAACAAAGCATGCAGCCGCGCAGGCCGCGGCTTTAAAAGCGCAGGCGCATAAATATTGGCCCGACCAAAGCGCAGGCCCACAGCCCGCAGGGCTTTGCGGTCATCTTGCGACAATTGCTTCATGTCGGAATCCAACTCGGCCCGATCCATCACCCCGCCTGCTTCGGCCACCCGATAAGCCACGCCGCGGGCCAAGCCCTTCAAGCTCTCACCCTCAGCGGCTTCGGCCAAGGCTTTGAGCGGTGCCAAGTCGCGCGCAACAATCTCAAGCAACCAATTGTCAAGCCGCTCTTGGGCGCGCTTCATCACATCTTCTGGGGCCAATTCGCCGCCAATCATCACCGCGCGCGGTTTCAACAAAGGCTGGCGAGCCATCAACTTTGCAATCTCATCGCCGCGCCAAATCACCACACCAAGATCAGACAATACAAAGTCATTGATGCCGCCGGTCGCGATTGCCTCTAGTCGGCGCGTGAGCTCGGGTTGCAGCGCCTGGAACGCGGCATTTTTCACCGCACGTTCTTCAAGCCCAGTCGCTTGGGGATCTGCCTGAAAGCGCAAACCGACGAGGCGGCCAATCGCATGGCCCTCCACAGTCACTTCGCCGGTTTCTTTCACGTCAACTTCCATGGCATTTTCCCGTTTAAGGCCCTTCAATAGGGCGGAGGTACGCTTATCAATGAAGCGCTGCATCAAGCGCTCGTGGAGTGTATCAGATAGACGGTCTTCTATCACCCGTGTTTGGCCTTGCCAGTGTCTATTTTCATCAACCCAGTCAGATCGGTTCGCGACATAGGTCCAAGTACGAATTGCTGCCAATCTTTGTTGCAATTGTTCAATATCGCCATCGGTTCGGTCCAACTCGTTTACACGACGCGCGAACCAGTCCGATGGTACCAATCCTTTAGGCTTAAGCAGGTGTTCGGCCAATCCTTCAATTAAATGAACATGTTCATCTTGAGGGGCTTTACGAAAATCAGGTAACTGGCACGCATCCCACAGGCGGCGCACCCCGACAGACGACCGCGTAAGAGGCTGAACCCACTCAAGAACCGCCAAGCGGCGAAACGCTTCTTCATCAATCGCGCCACGAGAACGCTTAAGGGAAGGATGTGGTGAGGGCGCTTCAAGTGAGGCGATGAGGGCTTGGCAAGAGCGGTAATCAAGGTCAGACGTCCGCCATTCCAGCGCGTCAACGGGCTCAAATTGATGCCCTTCCACCCGCTCGACGGTCTCGGTGTCAAGATCGGGACAATCGGCGGTCTCACCAAACGTGCCGTCGGTGCGAAAGCGGCCCGCACGTCCGGCAATTTGGGCGATCTCATCGGCACGCAGAGGTCTGTGACGCCGACCATCAAATTTCGACAGGCTCGCAAAGGCCACATGGTCGACATCCATATTGAGGCCCATGCCAATCGCATCGGTTGCGACCAGAAAATCGACTTCACCCGATTGATAAAGCGCGACCTGCGCATTGCGGGTGCGTGGGCTAAGCGCGCCCATGACCACTGCCGCGCCCCCCTTATGGCGCCGGATCAGCTCGGCGATGGCATAAACTTCTTCTTGGCTGAAGGCGACAATGGCACTACGCCGCGCCAGCTTGGTGATCTTTTTGATGCCTGTATAAGTCAATGTCGACAGACGCTCACGTCGTTCAATCTCAATGCCCGGGATCATGGCGCGGATCATCGGCCGCATGGTGTCCGAGCCCAGGAACATCGTCTCAGCTTGACCGCGCGCGCGCAGCAATCGGTCAGTGAAGATATGTCCACGATCTGGGTCAGCACATAACTGAATTTCGTCGATGGCAATAAAGGAGAACGGCCGGTCGAGGGGCATGGCCTCCACGGTTGCCACAAAATAGCGGGCAGAGGCCGGCACAATCCGCTCCTCCCCCGTCACCAAAGCAACATGGCCAACGCCCTTTTGTTTGACGATTCGGTCATAGACCTCGCGCGCCAAAAGGCGCAGCGGCAGACCAATCATCCCCGTCGGATGGCCCAGCATACGCTCGACGGCCAAATGGGTCTTGCCCGTATTGGTTGGCCCCAATACGGCCCACACACGGCTATCGCGATCAATCAATCCAACCATAGGCTCAGACCTAGAGTTTTATTGTGTCAGGGGAAACCCTCAACTGCGGTTGCAAGCTAAAGCAGCGTGAATAGCCCCGCGCGGAAAACCACCGGGGGTGCACCTTGTTGCCCGAAGGCAGAGGGGCCGGGGCGCGTGGTGTGCGCCAAATAGGGGGTGGGCCAGATTAACGGACTGGCCCGGAATACGACGCAAACCGTGCGCCCCGGCTGAAATAAGTACGCGTGCCCAAGG
>VYLR01000035.1_pt1 | contig 106123 bp, 100 predicted proteins | sample 5114291 | NCBI WGS metagenome assembly VYLR01 (sample SAMN12291774, study PRJNA351875) | freshwater metagenome | isolation source: freshwater lake | place: USA: Michigan, Lansing Lake | collected 2013-08-14 | reverse complement strand
GATAATGTAATTAACAGTTAAGGTACAACCGTTTACATCCTGAATAACAACATTCTTAGGACCGGCTGCTTGACCGGTATTAATAGCTGAACCGGCGAAACCTGATCCGTTAAAGTTGTATTGATAAGCAGGAGTACCGCCTGAGATACCACTCACTGTTGCACTACCATTAGCATTACCGCAAGCGGCGTTACTAACTGTTACAATAGCTGAAGTTGGTCCGGCTACTGATGGAACGTTTGCAGTAACACTATAAGTACAACCATTAGCATCTTTTACTGTAATTGTTTTTGGTCCGGCTGCTAAGCTGTTGATCACACTTGTGCTGGTTACACCATTTAAGCTGAAAGTATAAGCCGGTGTTCCACCTGTTACACCTGTTACACCTAAAATACCCGTGTTGGCAGAACATGCCGTTGGACTGGTTGTAAAGGTAATATTGGTTGGGCCAGGGAAACTAGCAATGGTAACGGTTTTAGTAAAAATACAATTATTAACATCTTTAACGCCAATTGTGTAAGTTCCGGCAGCTAAGCCGGTTAGAGGAGGTGTTGTGGTAAATAGACCACCGTTTACATTATAACTATAAGTAGGTGAACCACCGGTAACTGCACCAAGGCCAATGATACCATTATTTAAACCACAAGTAGCATTAGTAAAGGTTGTTGCTAAAGCAGTAATTCCAGGAGAGTTACCAATAGGCACACTCATGGTAAAAGTACAACCAAAATTATTGGTTAAACCTATGTTGGCAGTACCTGCAGGAACGTTATTAACGGTTTGACCGGTAACAGTTCCAAGATTACTTGTATAACTTGTAATGGTTTGACCAAGCGGACTGGTATTATTAATAACTATAATACCGTTAGGATTACCACAGGTAGCATTTGTAAAGTTATTGGTGGCAGAAGGTTGTGGATTAACCGTGACCACATTTTGAGCAGTTGCTGTACAGCCTGCATTAGTAACAGTATGTACTACAGTGAAAACACCAGCAGCGCTGAAACTACCGGCATAATTGGCTGTTCCGCCAACAGCAGGAGCACCTGCACTTGGGTTAAAACTATAACTATGAACACCAACTCCACTCGCAGCATTAAAATTAAAACTGTTTCCACTTAAACATTGTGTAGGCGTAGGAATATTAAATAAAGCATTAGGTCCTGCATTAACGGTAACGTTTGTTGTAACAGTATGACTACAGACACCATTGGAGACGACATGCGTGACGACATATGCTCCTGGGTTGGCAAAGGTCATGCTGGGATTTGCTGCATTTGGTGTAGCATTTGTGACGCCGGCAGCAGGAGCCGCAGACCAAGTGTGTGTGACACCGGCAGAACCTGTGTGAGTAAAATTAATTGCATTTCCAGTACAAATAACGGGATTGTTTGGTGTAAATGCAGCGTTTGGAGTTACACCAACATTGATGGTAATTGTTCTGGTAACAGGAGTTTTACAAGTAGCACTCATGGTTACTGAGTAAGTAGTGGTTGTTCCCGGGCTAACAATAATACTGGAGGCAGAAGTTGATCCACCCGGACTCCACAAGAATGAATTAACACCACATGAGCTACTTGCAGTATTAGTAATAGCAATGGTTGTAGCGCCCGGCGGGCAATAGTTAGGCGGAGTAGCAACTAAACTAAAATTTAAAGGTGTTGCTACACCGGGCACAACAAAAGACTGTACGGCACTCCATGGTCCAGTGGGTGGATTAGCAGTAGAGCCCCCGAGATATTCCCTAACTGCAACAAAGTATGTTTGACCCGGACATAAATTAGCAAAGGGTATAAAAATGGAGTGGTAGGGCTCCAGAACACAATTATCGCCATTCCAATTACCGGTAGTATATGCAGGTATGTTTAATAAGGAGTTATACCAAGGGTGTGAATTGTAATTAACGATAGCGGGTGTTGACCAGCCATCCAGGATTGCTTGCAAGGTAGCTGGAGGGATAGCTGTTAAACCACCTGCCGTACAGGCAATTTCTGCCTGCATCCAATAAGGCCCGCAACCACAAGTACTTCCATCTGAAGAACCATTGATAGTTACACCGGTTGCACCAACGGTAATGTTTAAGCCAACAATAGGCATACCATGGCAAGCCTTAGACGTGTAGTTGAATAAGGTTAAAAGGAGAATTACTGAGGGGATAAGTTTTTTCATCACAATAAAATTTGCCGTAAAAATAAAAGGATTTAGCCAAATACCGAGTTTTTTTACTCGTTTAAACCCTACACTCACTCAATTACTAGAAATAGTTTTCAATAGTAATTTAAAAATGTTAATTAAATGAATTTCAGCTAAATAAAGTTAGTTTGTTGGAGTGTGAAAACCTATCCTTTTTTGAAAGGGTAAATCAACTGACCTAAAAAACTTTTAGGAACATCGTTTTTATCAACACCTAAAACAGGTGATTTGTCTTTTGGTAAGTAAAAATACCCAAAAAGCAAATCCCAAATGTTTAAAATGGATGCGTAGTTAACACCATATTTATTCGGAATGTTTTTTGCATGATGCCAAGCATGTGTTTCAGGTGTATTGATAATATAATTTAAAAATCCCCATTTAACTTTAATGTTACAATGGGTAAAAAATCCCCAAACATTTTGAACTGTTATTTGGAAAAGAAAATAATCAACAGCACTATAACCAATCATTGCAAATGGAAGATAAATAATTGGCTTAAACACACACATTTCCAGAAAGTGAAAATGTCTTGTTGATGCAGCGCCAAGTTCCTCCTGAGCATGGTGGATTTTATGAAACTTCCATAAAAAATTTGAACGATGAAGAAGAATATGTGCAACGAACTCACAAAAATCTTGAATTATAAACATGATTAAAACTTGCAATAAAGGATTCCAGGATTTAATGTCAACTACCATTAAAGTATGAATGTTGAATAAACCTAAAAATTTAAGAAAGATAAATTCTGTTACTGCGCATAATGCAAAAAACCCCAGAATGTATATCAATAGGTCGTTGAATAATACATAGAAAGTATCTTGCCAAAAATATTTACGATTCAATAAACCATGCTTGCGTTGTTTGGGTAAAACCACCTCCAGAAAAAAACAGAATAAATAAGCAATTAAAACGCAATAGTACACATTGGTAAAAGAAGGATTTTTAAGACTGTGTTTTACGAACGCAACAACGGCCGTTTGCTGGTTATGAAATTCAGTAACTATTTCTTTAAGAAACGACATTAATTGATTTAAACAAAAATAGTGCTTCTATATTTAATTTAAAAGAAATCAATTAATAATTACTTTTTTTGATAAGCTCGCTGAACCGTTAGACATTCTGACAATGTATAATCCTGATGATAAATCGTGCATCTTAAATTCTTCTGATGGATTAATATTGGTGCTTTTGATAGATGCGCCTGAAGAATTGAATAATTCGAATTCTGCCGGTACTTCATTTAAATTTTTTATAATTAATGTATTATGTATTTGTTTTAAATGAAAGTTTGCTTTTAATTTTTCATGTTCCAATAAGTAAACAGGTTGTTGATTAATAACTCCAACAGCATCTAAATCAAAACCTCCACTTGCAAATGGTGTTGTAAAAGGATCGTTGATTGCCTGGTTGTTTTTATCCAATGTTTTAAAGTTACAATTCACACATCCAACAACATCTTTAATTTTAACATGAGTAATGGAATTAATATTTAATAAACTAGTGCCTGCCAGCTCTTGCAAATCAAATGGAGTGCCATAATTCGCAATGTACTTTCCGGCAAGGTTGTTTAATTTGGAGGCATCTAAAACGGCATCAAAAGGACCAACTTGTGTTAGTGTTGGTGTATTTGAAGTAGGAGGGAAGGTGAAAAAATTAACCCCATCACTGCTAACAGAAACAGTTGCTAATTCCAGAAAACCAGGAAGGAAAGCATTTTCAAAAACACAAAAATCAGCACCCGGCCCGTTTGTAATGACAGTACTAAAGGTAAGAATGGCTTCACCCGCATCTCCTAAACTAACAACACCCGAACCATCGGCCGGCCCTATTGCAAGGCTTGAGTCACCGGTATTGGTGAATCCTAAACTGGTGTTTGTAATGTCCTGATAACCTCTTGTGATTATGCAAGTAGCTGCCCAGGATTTGATTATGGAACTATCTTTGTGGATGGCATTACTTCCTGCAATTCCAGCCTGAGGATGAAACTGAGCTGAAGCCAAAAAGGCAATCAACTGAAAAAATAAAAGTGAGTATGTTTTAATTGAATTCATGTATCAGCACGATACATTAATAACAAACAAAGTATTTTGTTTGCAACTATTGCTGTACCGCGAGCAAGAGTTTTTTGCTAAACTTAAGTATCCCGACTCAGTAATATTACTTTACGGTTGCGCGCCAGCTCTTGAATTTCACAAGATTCCTTAAAATGTTAGCAGTGCAAAGCTATTAAATTAATCCTGATCTTCAAAATCAGTTCTCTCTTCGTTTTCGTATGCGCTTAACAGCTTGTTTTGAAGTGATATCATTTTTACAGCAGTTATAGCCGCTTCGTGTCCTTTGTTGCCATGCTTTCCGCCGGCTCTATCAAGTGCTTGCTGAAGGTTGTCGGTTGTCAAAACACCAAAAATACAAGGGATGTCATAACTAGTATTTAAAGTGGTTAATCCTTGAGTTACAGCACTGCATATATAATCAAAATGTTTTGTTTCGCCTTGTATTACACAGCCAATCGCGATTAGCGCGTCAGGCATTTCCATGTCAAGAATTAATTTTGATCCGGCTACTAATTCAAATGCACCCGGCACTTCGTGTATATGTATATTGGCAGATGAAATCCCAAGCTCAATCAACTTTTCTTTCGCTCCATTCATTAATGGCACCGTTACTTCTTCATTCCATTCGGCATAAACGATGGAAACTACTTCGTTCCCGGTAATATTATATTGGCTGCTGCCTTTAACGATTGATAAATTGTTGTTTTGTGTGGACATAAAATATGATTGTATAAAAAAAGGCTGACCGTTAGTCAACCTTTTTTAAAGTTTAAAAATAGTTTAGATGTTTCCTAACGCTTTTAGTCTTGCAATTTCTTTATCAGCATCTTTTCCTTCTTCAGAGCGATAGTATTCCTTTTTAATACGCTCAAAAATTTCAATTGATTGTGCGTACTGGTTTTTTAACTCATAACCAAATGCTGCTTTTTTTAGATAGAAAGGTGCTGTAAACGAATTACGACTTTTATCAGCTGCTTTTAAATAATAATTAATCGCATCATCTGTATTTTTTAATTCCATATAGCAATCACCAATTGCACCAACAGCTATTGGAGCAACGATTTCATCATTGCCATTAAACTGTTTTAAATGTTCAATTGCATCTTGATATTTACCTGTGCGTAACAAACAAATACCAGCGCAGTAATGAGCTAAGCTACCTTGTTTAGTTGAACTAAATTCTTCTGCGATTTGTAAAAAGCCCATCATTTGCTTTTGACCGCTTGGCGCCATTACTGGTACACCACCGTTTAAGGCAATGTTAAAGCTGTCTTTTTCAAAATAATTTTGTGCCCAAAACATTTCGTTAGAAGCAAGTTTTTCTTGTTCAGGTAAATGGTAAAATTTATAGTAAACAACAGCTACAAGCAGTAAAAGAAAACCTCCACCGATGTACTGCACAGCTTTTTTATTGTTTTCATAGAACAATTGTATACCTTGTAAACTAGGGTCTACAGCCTTTTTTGCTGTACTACTTTCTTCAACAACAGTTTCTTCTACGGTTGTTTCATTATTCAATTCAGACATTGCTTTCAAAAAATTAGTCAGCGAAGATAAGATTTTTTTATAAAAAAGAAGCACTTAGCATTAAAAAAGCACAATTTTGACTTAATTTTACCACAAAATAATGTATCTAAACAGTTTAACCTTATTAAATTTTAAAAATTACGAGCATTTTGAGGGTAGTTTTTCACGTAAACTGAATTGTTTTGTAGGTCAAAATGGTATTGGTAAAACCAATTTATTAGATGCAATTCATTATTTAGCCTTCTGCAAAAGTTATTTTAATACGGTTGATAGTCAAAATATAAGACATAACGAACCGTTTTTTATGATACAAGGTGTTTTCGAAAAAAACAATGAAGAGGTTGAATTGCAATGCAGCGTAAAGAGGAATCAAAAAAAGGTATTTAAAAGAAATCAACTTGAATATGAGAAACTAAGTGATCACATTGGTTTTATTCCTGTTGTAATGATTTCTCCGGCGGATAACGAATTAATTTACGAATCAAGTGAAATTCGCAGAAAATTCATTGATAGCATTATTTCTCAATACGACAGGCATTATCTCGATCAACTGGTTCAATATACTCATGTGTTGAAACAGAGGAATGCCTTATTAAGAAATTTTTTTGAGCAAAACTACTTTGACAAGGAAACTCTGGATATTTGGACAGAACAGCTGATAAATTATGGGACTAAAATTGTTGAAACAAGAACCAATTTCTTGAAAGAATTTCAACCCTTATTCAATAAAAACTATGAATTTATTAGTTTAAGTAAAGAGCATGTTGCTCTTAATTATTTGAATAGCGTTAAAGGTGATTTTAAACAAGAGTTGGAAAATTGCCTTGCTAAGGATAGGATGTTAAACTATACAAGCGTTGGGCCACATAAAGATGATTTAGAATTTTTAATCAATGGATTCCCACTAAAAAAGTTTGCGAGTCAGGGTCAACAAAAAAGTTTTTTATTGGCTTTAAAGTTGGCACAATATGAGTTTATTAAAGCAAAAAAGACTGTTAGTCCTTTATTGTTATTGGATGATATTTATGATAAACTTGATGAGTTAAGATTTAACAGGTTAATTGAATTAGTTGGTGGGGATGAATTTGGGCAAGTGTTTATTACGGATACACATCCTGAGCGTATTCATTATTTGATGAAAATTAAATCAGTCGAAAATAAAGTGTTTGAATTCTAGGCCTTATCAAGTACTAACTGCATGTCAGTAATCAGTTTTATGACATATTCAATTTGTTGTTCTCTTGAAAGGTCTGTATTATCTAACACAATTGCATCCTTTGCTTTGGTTAGTGGATTTTCTTTTCGATGTGTATCATCATAATCTCGCGACATCAAATTTTGTTTCACTTCTTCATGCGTAAAATACTGGCCTTTACTTTGTAATTCGTCTTGCCGCCTTTGCGCTCTTACGTCATAGTCTGCCGTCATAAATAATTTTAATTCTGCATGAGGGAAAACATTGGTGCCAATATCTCTGCCATCTAAAACAACAGCTTTATTTTTTCCCATTAAGCGTTGTAATGCAACCATTTTTTCTCTTACTGCTTTAATGCTACTAATTTTACTCACTATATCGTTTACTTGCATGGTGCGAATGTCTTTTTCAACATTTACTCCGTTTAAAAGTGTTTCGGATGATTTAGTATGTGGGTTAAATGAAAATGTTACATCAATGCTATTTAACTGCGAAATTAATTCACTTTCATTTATTTTTGAATTGCCATCAATTAGTTGATTTTGAAGGGCGTAAACAGCTACTGCCCGGTACATTGCGCCTGTATCAATATAATTGTAGCCTAGTTTTTGAGCCAATGCTTTAGCAAGGGTGCTTTTGCCGCAACTACTATAACCATCTATCGCTATTGTTATTTTTTGCACCGTTTAAAATTAGTAATTTTAACAGCATTAAACAAACCAAATTGTTATGACGAAAATACTTGTTATTGGAGCCGGTAGATCAGCAACAACCCTCATCTCTTATTTATTAAAACATGCTGAAGGTAATAGTTGGAAGATGACAGTGGCAGACATGGATGTTAAGTTAGCAGAACAAAAGGTTAATGGTCATCTTAATGGAGAAGCCATTTCATTTGACATAGAGAATGAGCAAACAAGGCAAGCGGTCATTGCTTCGCATGATTTTATTATTTCGATGTTGCCGGCTTTTATGCATATGCCTGTTGCGATGGATTGTTTAGCATTAAATAAACACCTTGCAACAGCAAGTTACGTGAGTCAGGAAATGAAATCGCTGCACGAAACAGCGAAACAGAAAAAATTATTGTTTTTAAATGAGTGTGGTTTAGATCCGGGAATTGATCATGCCAGCGCCATGAAAATAATTCACGAAGTTGAGAGCAGTGGTGGAAAGGTTATTTCTTTTAAATCTTATTGTGGTGGTTTAGTTGCGCCGGAGAGTAATACGAATCCGTGGGGGTATAAATTTAGCTGGAACCCTCGTAATGTTGTTTTGGCTGGGCAAAGTACGGCGCAGTATTTACAAAATGGCGAAACTAAATTTATTCCTTATAACCGATTGTTTAAACAAATAGAAACAATTGAAGTGAATGGGTACGGCAAGTTTGATGCATACGCTAACAGAGATAGTTTGAGTTACATAGATGTTTATGGTTTAGGTGAAATTAAAACCATGCTTCGTGGAACTTTACGTCAGCAGCATTACTGCAAAGCATGGCAAGTGTTTGTTCAGCTTGGTTTAACGGATGATAGCGCTGCTCTTACAGATTTAAATCTTAACACCTATGAAGATTTAGTTAAGGCTTTTTTACCGGAGTCAAAAGGAACTTTAATAGACTGTTTAGCAAAATTTATTGGCGATGATTGGGATAATGATATTGAAGTAATGTTTGATTATCTGGAGATATTGACAAAAAAACCATTAATCTTAAATAAAGTTAGCGCTGCAAAACATCTGCAAGCTTTATTGGAAGAAAAGTGGAAGCTAGAAAAAGGTGATAAGGATATGATCGTTATGCAACATTTGTTTGAATGTATAAATGCAAAAGGCGAGACCTACAAAATTATTTCCTCTTTAGTGGTGAAGGGAGATGATTCCGTTAATACGGCAATGTCTAAAACCGTTGGTTTGCCATTAGCTATATGCGTTAAGAATTTCTTAACCGGTGTTTTTGTAGAGCATGGTGTTGTTGTGCCTACAACAGAACCAATTTATACACCGTTGCTAAAGGAACTTGAAGAACATGGTATTTGTTTTGAAGAAACTTCAATCAACGCGTAAGTTCTTTTATAATAACTTCGTGTTGAGGGAATTGTTCGCTTAATAATTTTTGATCTGCCAGTTCAAAATCTGCAAAATCAAAACCGGGACAAACTGTGCACCCAACAAAGCTAAATTGGCCATTTTGAAATACTCTGCTGGCAAACCAGGTGTTGGCCTTTACGGTATATTGAAAGGTTTCGCCTTCTTTTAAGTTATTACCTATTCTTGTTTTTATTAATTCTCCGTTTTGATGAAGTTCAATTACTTCCAACGAATCTCCATGATAAAAATGCCACATCTCGTCACTCTTTATTTTGTGAAATGCAGAAAAATTTCCCTTTTCAATTAAAAAATAAATGCCGGTTGAGTTATTTCTTTTGCCTTGTAACTCATCAAAATAAGTAACAGCATCACTGCGGTAAGTTTCTTTATAATATCCACCTTCCGGATGTGGTAGCATATTATATTGTTGAACTAAAAATTCTACGGTCATTTTTTTAAATAATTATATATTGAAATTGGTAATGCATCTGTTTCAGCACTGCTATTTGTTAGCACAATAAATCCTGTGTTTTTTTCTTTGATTAAACCAATGAAACTGCTGAATCCTCCTGTAGCACCGTTGTGCCAAATTAATTCAGCATCTGTTTTGCGTTTAATGAAGTGCCAAGCAAGGGCAATTTTTTTACCTGAATCAAAGGTTGCGGTGTGTTCAATTTGTTTTTGAGGTGTTTTTTGTAAGTTGCTTTTTACATAAAGCATCATATCAAAAGGCGTTGAATAAATAGCGCCTGCCGCTTCCATTCCTTTAAATTGCCAGTTCAATACGTTGTTTCCGTTTTCGTAGCCAGGCAAAATATTGGCAGGTTTTATATTTTGTACGCCGGTATTTGTCATTTTTAAAGGTTCACATATTTTTAGTTTAACTAAATCAGAGAATGATTGTTTGTAAACATTTTCTAAAATTATACCAAGTAAACCCATTCCAAGGTTTGAGTATTCTGAGCTTGTGCCTGGTGTGGTAGTTAACTTAAAATCTTGAATGAACTCTAATAAAGATTGGTTGGTGTAATTGCTATATGGGTTTTTAAGATCAAACTCTTTTTGTGTAAATAAGTTTTCAGGCAATCTTGGCAACCCGCTTGTATGATTGGCCAAATGTTTAATTAGTATTGGTTGTTGACCATACTCAAGATTTTTGTAATTCCCCTCTAGATATAGCCTAATGTCATCATCCAATTTTATTTTATTTTCGGCAACTGCTTGTGCTAATAAATTGCCGCAGAATGTTTTGGTAATGGAACCAATTTCAAATAAAGAGCTTTGACTCGGAAGAATTTTGCTGTCTTTTTTTTCTTCGCCGTAATTGTAAAAATATACAGTATCATTTTTAATAATTCCTATGCATAATGCTGTGTGATCAGGATTTTGCATGTATGGTCTAACCAACCTGTCTATTGTTGTGTCAAGTGTCGATTGTTTTTTATTGTCTGACAAGTAAAATTCACGTTTTGGTTTAGCTTTTTTAGGAAATGGGACAAATTCGAAACCATCAATTTCCGAATTAGAATTTAACGTGATGGTAAGTTGTAAGCTATCTTCTTTAAAGCGATAACTGTAGGTATAATTTGTGTTTTCTGAGTGGATTAAGCGGTAATTAATGCATTCGCCGTAGTTTTTATAGATTTGGTGTTCAAGGAAAGCAGTGGTTTCCTTTTCAGGTAGTTGTTTTTTAGCTTCGCTGCTTAGCAAAGCATATACTTGTTTGTATGCTGTGACATTATAAAATTTTGTGAAGTTTGCTATAACCTCATTTACTTTGGTTTGGCTTTTCATATTAAAACTAATAAGCCAAAGAAGTGCCAGAACACTTAGTTGTTTATGCTTAATCATTTTTCTCCAGTTCAAAAATTTCATTTACACTAATTTTAAATACCCTTGCTAATTTTAAAGCAAGTACTGTGCTTGGCACAAATTTATTGCTCTCAATAGCGTTAATTGTTTGTCTGCTTACAGCAATTTTTTGTGCCAACTCTTCTTGTGTTAAATTAAGTTTGGCTCTTTCTACTTTAATGTTATTCCTCATGAGCCTTTTCTTTACTTAGTTTCTGTGAAATATAAGGAATAACTATTTGCAAAATGTGAAATACAATTATGTATACAAGTAACAGAAAGTTGATTTGAAATTGAGGCATCCAGTTTGTGTCTTGAAACCAAAACGCCAGACTTTTAAAAAAGATTCGTAATAAAACAATGATAAGAATAGATATTTGAAGTGCCTGAAGTCTTTTGTGAATCACAAATTCATCTTCTACACGTTGTTTTGAAAAAATGATTAGAACTAAGCTGAGTAATGTTAGCAGTTGTAAGATTAATCCGGTTGGTTTTTCTACATCGTCTAGGTCAAATGCATAATTAGAAATGAGTACGCCGGCAATAATATATCCGGCCAAACCAATCCACTTGAAATAAGTAGGTAAAAGTTTCATGCAGCAAATGTAATGACTATTTTACATAATGTAAAATAAACTTTACATTATGTCTGTTAAATTTTACAAATTATTGATTATTAGATTTGTTAAATTTCAGTTACTTTCGTGCTGAATGATAGAGATTCTAAAAAAAATAGCTATTTCAAACCTCATCAACAAGAACTCAATTAATAAGCCAAGTGCCTTTTTAAATTGGGATCGCATTTCAAGTATATTATTAATTATTGATGACAAACAACTCAATAAAAATCAATTGGATCTTTTTCTGCAAAGCTTAAATAAACACATTGAAATTTATTTTGTTGATTCTAAAGCAAAAGCACCTGTTTATAATGATTTTAAATCAGTTTTAGCAAAGGACCTGAATTGGCTAGGTTTACCTAAAAATGTAAAATCCGAGAATTATGATTTAATTATTAATGCCTGTTCTCAAAATAATTCAGCAGCAATTGCGTTATCAGTAATGAATAAGGCTAAGGTAAAATGTAGCTTGTTCGACTACCGAAATGTTTATAATTTAATGATCCAACCAAAAGCTAATCTGATTGATACTTTGAAAGAAATGGTTCATTATTTAAAGATGATTACAAATTAATGTGTGGAATAGCAGGTATATTTTTAAAGGGTTCTCAAACTATTAATTTAAAGGATTCAATTAAATCCATGACATGGGCAATTAAACACCGTGGTCCGGATGGAGAAGGATATTTGTTAGGAAGAACCGAGGAATATCAACCCTTCTTTGGAGCAAATCAACACTTTACTCAAACATTTAAGTTTATACCTAAAGCATCTATTGATGATGCAAATGAGGGATATGCTTTTGCGCTTTCTCATGTAAGATTAAGTATACTTGACCTAACTGATAGTGGTCATCAACCTATGTGCGATTTGCTGGAAAATTATTGGATAACCTATAATGGTGAAATTTATAATTACCTCGAACTTAAAGAGGAGTTGCGTTTATTAGGTGTTCAGTTTTTTGGTTATTCCGATACTGAAGTAATTATTAATGCCTACAAAACCTGGGGCAGCAAATGCGTTGAAAAGTTTAATGGCATGTGGTCCTTTATCTTAATTGATAAAACAACAAATACAGTTTTTGCGAGCAGGGATCGATTAGGTGTTAAGCCATTTTATTATATAAATAATGATAATTTGTTTGCCTTTGCAAGTGAACAAAAAGCATTTGTGAAAGCTAATATAGTTGAAGCAAAGGTTTCATTAAACCATCAATTTGATTACCTTATTAATACTTCGCTTGAAAAAGACGCAACCAATTTTTTCGAAGGAATTAATGAATTGCTACCGGGATATAATCTTTATTATAACCTAAAAACGCATCAATTACACACTGAACAGTATTATTGTTTAAGCAAGAAAGTCAACTTAGAAAACAATCATTTAAATGACCAACAACTAATTCAAAAAATACAGGAAACATTATTTAATGCTGTAAAATTAAGACTAAGAAGTGATGTGGAAGTAGGCACCTGTTTAAGCGGTGGAATTGACAGCAGTGCTATTTCAGTCATCATGCAGCGGTTTATGCAACAACCATTAAATTGTTTTACAGCTCAGTTTAAGAACACCTCAATTGATGAAAGTATGTATGCTAGATTAGTTACCGAGCAGTTGAATGCAAAACATTACTTTGTTGAACCAACAATTACAGAATTTGAAAAGGAAGTAAAATCGTTGATTTATTCTCAAGACGTTCCAATTTGGAGTACAAGCACATATGCACAGTTTAAGGTTATGGGGTTGGCTAAACAACACCAAATTAAAGTTGTGCTTGATGGTCAAGGAGCCGATGAATTATTTGCAGGCTATCACCATCACTTTGTAGCTCAATGGTTACAATTAGTAAATGAAAATAAATGGAGTAATTTAAACTCCGCGTTAAGTGCTTCGCGAAAAAGCATTGATTCGCCTTATCTTTTTTTCATTAAAGATATGATTAAGAGTAAGCAAACACTCAATGGAGATAGTTTAGCTAAATTTTTTAAGCAGGATTTTTTAAAAACTTCAGCAATAGATAAGTTGACACTATTTAAAAATGTTAACTCCCAACTAATTCACGATATAGAGATAAAGAGATTAAAATCGTTTTTAAAATGTGAAGACCGTTGTGGCATGTGGCATGGCGTAGAGAGCAGAACGCCATTTAGTGACGACATTCATTTAATTGAATTATTATTTAGTTTTGATGGTAAGCGAAAAATAAAAAACGGCACAAGTAAATATTTTTTGCGCGAAGCAGTAAAGGATTTGTTACCGGAACCAATTTATAAACGTTACGATAAAAAGGGATTTGAAACACCTCAGGGTGCCTGGATTAAGCAACTTTTCCCAAGCATGATAGAGCGCATTAAAGCAGCGGACTTTGATTTTTTAAATACAAACTTTGAAAAAAACATCAACATTAATAAGGGAATAGATGAAAAGTTAATTTTTAAACTCTATGTTTTATCAGTATGGAAAAAGGTTTTTGTCGAATAGGCTTGACCCCAATTTATCAACAGATTCAACTCCTTTTCTCAACAATTTCTTTTTATTTAACATTTATTTATTGTATATTTATGTAATATTAATATATTAGATAGCTATGAAGAAAATAAAAATTTATGCAATTTTAGCGCTTGTAGCAGGTGCAATTGCTTGTAAAAAGACCCCCCCCCAGTCGGAAAATTTAAAATCTGATACCACTGCATTAAACTATGAAGCCATTATTAATGCTAAAACAATTAATGACAAAACTATGTTGGATTTTGTAGATTTTCCTACAGACCCCGAAATGACAAAGATGAACAAAGGTTTGTATCTTTACATGGAGGGAATGGCAGAGGTTTTTAAATTAGCTCCTCAACAATTAAGTTATGTACTTAACAAACTTAAAACAACTGGTAAAAACACAATAGTAGTCACTAATTATTTAACCCACTTTGGCGTTTGTAAACAACGCTTTAACACAAAACTTACTGAACTTTGCCCCGAAAAACCAATAGGCAATGACCACGCGAACTCTATAGCCATGGAATTAATGAATTTTAATGGGCAAACGCAATATACCCCAGTAATGCTTTTGGGTAATAATTGTGCTCAAATTTCTAATTTAGATTTAAACAATGGTTTTAGATTTGCTTTAGGAACAGATGCAGAAGAAAGCTCCAATAATGGAAATGGTAATGGTAAATTGATACCAAGTTGGAACTTTAAAAAAAATGGCCAAATAAAACTTGAGTTAGTATCTGAACAGCAAGTTCGTAATTCGAACATTCCTGTTTTTATATTTACTCCAGGCTATGTTGCCAATGGTATAAAGCCAAGTACACCAAGTCCAGGCTTTCAACCCGATTATGCTGATGTTAACGACGGTGATGGAGGCGTATTTATTATTAATGGCGGTTGTGCAACATTTAACACAGGAAATGGTAATAATGGTGGTAATGGTGGATCAGGCAACTCAGGAGGAGGGAATCCTAGTACAAGTCCAGCATATCAAAAAGTAGTGCTACCACCTTGCACTGCAAATTGTATCTCTCCAAAAATTACTCTGGATGGAGTTAATTGTAATTATCATTATGAAGCTTATGGAGCAAGTGAGTTGAGAATATCATCTAGATATACAACATTAAATTCAGGAGTTATGAATATGCTAAGTACTCATGATGGGTGGTTTTTAGATAAAATACCAAGTAACTATATAGATTGTAATTGTTATTACCCAATGAATAGGGCATTTGCTGATAATGTAGCTGATCTTATGGGGATTAATTTTGTTACCTATGAACACGATTGGTATGCAACAATAAAAAATTTGTATTATGTTGAAGCCCTTTCTGGTGATACACCTATTGTTCCTCTTCAAGTTCAAGCAACGTTGGCAACGGAAACATATCAAATGCAGTTTTTTGTTGTTCAGGATCAGTTTCCTGTAACACCATTTTCTGATACTAAGTTTACTGCTTTGACATACGGACTTAATGTTCAAGGCATGACTAGACAACCTTAATATGAATAGTAAAAAAAACAAGACAAATACGCTTATTATTATAAGCGTATTTGTTTTTATGACCAAAATCTTAGCGCAGCCGAATATTGATAGTTCTAGATTTGTATTGTGTTTTACACCAGGTTTAAAAATTTTTCAATATAAAGAAGTAGGTCCGAGATTTGCTTCAAACTTTGGTTTAGAATTAAAAAAAAACAAAAGTCGGGTTGAGTTTTTTTTTCGAAATTATACTTATTTATTCCCAATTGTACCTGACTCAAATTCTGTTTCGAAAATAATTAACTATAATACATTTTTTGTTTTTGGAATAAATAAATATTCGAAAAATAAAAAAATAAAATATGGCGTTGGTATTTTTCATGAAAATAATTATTTGCCAAGTCAACAAACATTGTATTTTTTTCCAAGCCATGAGGCTGGTGTCGAATTCTCTATTTACAGTAACTTTAGTTGGTTTAATGTTTCTTTTAAGCAAAAAACACAATTAGTAGGTCGTAGTATAAATAATAAATATAGCTTTCCAGTAGTTTCAGTTTTCAATAATTACAGATTTTATATATGTTTAGAATTTCCTTTAAAAGTAAATTATTAATATTAGTTTTATTTTTTTGTAACTATACATTGTTTAGTCAGCGAAAAGAAAAATTAATGAGTTTTTCACTCGACTTAGGATTTAGCGTTTTTAAAAATCCATTTTATGATAAAAACGCATATAATTATTTGCCAAATTATAACAAAGCAATTTATACTGGGTTTGAAATAAATTATAATAAATTAGATTTAGCGTTGAAATACAGTAAAACCTATTGGTTTATTTTAACACCAAGTAACAAAGTATCTCCACTTAGTAGCTTGATGAGTTATGATTTTATTACATTAAAAAAATATTTAAAAATAAATAATAAAAGAAAAATATATTTCACAACTGGTTATGGCTATAACAGAGAGTATTGTTATGGTAAAGTTGATTTTACATCTAGTAGAATAAATTCTAGAAATACAATCAGCAAAAGATTAACTTTTAAAAGTGATGTTATAACAAGCACCAGCGAAAGCATAGTTTTTTCAACTGGGGTTAACGTAACCAAATCTGTAAATGTTGAACTTTTATTTAATTACTATACAGTCGTTTATTCTAATTACTTTAAAAAAGGTATATCAGATCATACAATACAATTAAACTTTTTATATAAAATAAGAGGCTCTAAAAACAAAAAATAATTAAAGTCTAATGTCTGATTTGAAAAATTTACTGGTTTCAATAAATAAAAAACTGAGATTATCTCATAATTTTAATATTTAATTACTGTGCAATATAAGAGCCAAACACCTAAAATCATTTTATAACTAAATTCTTTTTACGATAGTTGAAAGCATCCATGGTTACAATTAAAGTGCAAGTATAATTTAAGCTATACGTGCTTGCCGTTTGGAAAGAGGTTTTTTGTTAATACCCCAAAATCTTTAACATGCTCTTGTAACTTTGTTCTTTAGCAAACAAGCGTGTTGTAATTTCTCCATCATCATCAACATCTATTAAAACATGCTTTGGTGCAGGAATCAAACAATGTTGGGTTCCACCATAGCCGCTTAATGCTTCTTGATAAGCTCCGGTATGAAAAAATCCGATGTATTGCGGTGTTTTATCACTTTTGTTCACTACAGGTAAAAACACCTGATTGGTGTGCGCTTCAGTATTATAGTAATCCATACTATCGCAGGTTAAGCCCCCTAAATTAGTTGGCTGGTAAGGTTTATCCCAATTATTTACAGCTAATAAAATAAAACGCTGATTAATTCCCCAGGTATCCGGCAAAGTTGTAATAAAACTACTGTCGATAAAATACCAGGTCTCACGATCGTTTTGTTGTTTTGTGTCAACCACAGAATAAAGCGTTGCGCCGCTTTCTCCAACTGTATAACTCCCAAATTCAGTAAATATGTGCGGTTCAGGTAAATCATTCTGTTCGCAAAACATTTTAATTTGACTTACAATTTCTTCAATCATGTATTCATAATCGTACTCAAATCCAAGTGATGTTCTGATTGGCATGCCACCACCTATGTTTAGGGAGTCTAAAGTTGGACACACGGCACGAAGTTCTTTGTAAATCTGTAAACATTTATTCAGTTCAGTCCAGTAGTATATTGTGTCTTTAATGCCGGTATTAATAAAAAAGTGTAGTAGTTTTAATTCAAATTTCTGGTTAGGTTCAATTTTTTCATTGTACAAATCCATTATCTGTGTGCTACGCACCCCTAGTCGTGATGAATAAAACGAGAACGAAGGTTCTTCTTCGGTACTGATTCGAATCCCTAGTTTTACTTTATCTGCTTTAGCATGTTTTTTATAATAGTCAATTTCATCCAAATGGTCTAGCACCGGAATAACGTTAAAGCCATCGTTAATTAAATCACAAATGTTTTGTTTGTATAAATTACGCTTATACCCATTACAAATAATATATGTATCTTTGCTTAAAGCATTTTTTTGATATTGTTCTTTGATTATTTGTATGTCAAACGCGCTGGATGTTTCGATGTGAACTTCATTTTTTAGCACTTCATCCAGCACAAAACTAAAGTGAGAGCTTTTGGTGCAATAACAATAAACGTATTTACCTTTGTAGTCTACTTTTGCCATGGCAACGTTAAATAAACGCTTAGCCTTTTGGATTTGAGAGCTGATTTTTGGTAAATAGCTTATTCTCAATGGCGTACCGTATTGTTTGATAATGTCCATCAAGGGAATATCATTAAAATACAACACATCATCCTTCACTTCAAAACCTTCCTGAGGAAAGTTGAAGGTTTGGTTAATTAAGTTTGAATACGAATTGTTCATTATAAATCAATGTAAGTAACTTACTTTGGTAATTTTATACAAATGTAAGTTAATTACTTAAATGCTTTTTATTTGGAATGTAAATAATTTGTTAGTTTTTATATGATTAAACCAATTAAAATAATTGAAGTTAAAAGTGAAATAGGTGCCGGAACCAGAGGAAGCAGTATGGGTGTAGATGCAATTAAAATTGCTGCTTTGGACTTTGGAAGCCCGTTTTTTAAGCGTTACAAAAGTGTTGAAGTACCCAACGAGAACCAGTTGTTATTGGAGCCGGTAGTGCATGATTACGCCAAACGGATTAAAGGAATTTACAGTTTAAACGAGCGTATTGCCAAAGAAATCCAAAAAACATTAAAGGCTGAGGAGGTGCCAATTGTATTAGCCGGCGACCATAGTTCTGCCTTAGGAACCATAAGTGGGATTCGTATGGCCTATCCAAATAAACGACTTGGTGTGATTTGGATTGACGCGCATGCAGACTTGCATAGTCCTTACACTACCCCTAGTGGAAACATGCACGGCATGCCACTTAGTTGTGTTTTGGGTGAAGATAATAAGGATAGGCAGCAAAATAAACCTGACGATGAAACAATTGAATACTGGGAAAAATTAAAAAACTTAGGTGGTATTTGTCCAAAGATTAATTATAATGACTTGGTTTTCATTGCTCTACGTGATTTTGAACCTCAGGAGGATTATTTAATCAAAAAAAATAAAGTGCGCGTTTTTAATCTCCAGGAAATTAGGAAAAAGGCTGTAGAACGTGTGGCTATAGATAGTTTGAATTACCTGGATCATTGTGATTTAATTTATGTTAGTTTTGATGTGGATAGCATGGATAGCAGAATAAGCAGTGGAACCGGTACACCTGTACCTAATGGCATTTCCGAAAAAGAGGCAGGAAACTTGATCTACTATATCATGAGAAGCAAAAAAATTATTTGTTTTGAGATGGTAGAAATCAATCCAACACTGGATAAGGAGAATTTAATGGCTGAGAATGCATTCGAAATTCTACAAAAAACAACAAATCAGTTGAGTAACGATTTTTAATTTAATCAATTGGGCAATCTCAAACCACTTAACGCTTATTTTTTAAAATACAAATGGCATTTTGGTGCAGGCGTTTTGTTTGTTGCCTTATCTACTATTTTTGGGACTTACCAGGGTGTGATTGTGAGGGATGGCACCAATAAAATTTTAGAACTTATTCGATTAAAACAAGAAATACCAGGGATGTATTTCTTGATGTTGGCAATTCAATTAATTGGTTTTGCTTTAATAAGTGGTCTGTTTATGTTCTTAATGCGACAGACTATTATTGTTATGAGCAGACACATTGAGTATGATCAAAAGAATGAAATTTACCAGCACTATCAAAGTTTGCACGCTTCTTTTTTTAAGCAAAATACCACTGGTGATTTAATGAATCGCATAAGTGAAGATGTGGGTAAAGTACGCATGTACACTGGGCCAGCTATTATGTATATTGCCAATACAATTGTTACTACATTAACAGTTTTGGTTTTTATGTTTAGTGTAAATACCCAGTTAACCTTACTTGTTTTTTTACCGCTACCAATTTTATCTTATATCATTTATAAGGTAAGCGATAAAATTAATAAACAAAGTGGTATGGTACAAAAAGAGCTGAGTAACCTTACAACACAAGCGCAGGAGAGCTTTAGTGCAATAAGAGTTATTAAAGCTTACGGCAGAGAAAATTTCTTTGAAAACGAAATGCAGGCAAAAGGCCTGGACTATAAAAGAGCGGCTTTAAAGTTAAATGCGATTGAGTCGTTGTTTCATCCGGTAATGATTTTAATGATTGGATTAAGTGTGCTTGTAACGGTTTGGGTCGGTGGTAAGTTGACTATTAACAAACAAATTGAAGCAGGTAACATAACAGAATTTATTTTATATGTGTACAAACTTACTTGGCCATTTGCATCTTTGGGGTGGGTAACTTCGCTAATTCAGCGCGCTTCTGCATCTCAAAAACGCATTAATGAATTTTTAACGGTTGCAACTAATATCAAAAACACAAATCAGGCCGTTTATGATATTATGGGTCAAATAGAATTTAAGAATGTAAGTTTTACATATCCGGAAAACAAAATACAAGCATTAAACAATATTAGTTTTAGTGTAAAGGCAGGCGAAACACTTGGCATTACAGGTCCTGTGGGTTGTGGTAAAACAACCTTATTAAATTTATTAACGCGAAAGTACGATTCTACTTCCGGTGAAATAATTATTGATGGAGTTTCAATAAAAGAACACAATCTGAATTTATTAAGAAAAAATTTAGCGGTTGTGCCGCAGGATGTTTTTTTATTTAGCGATACGGTTTACAACAACATAGCGTTTGGTGTTGAATCTACTTCAAAAGAAGAAGTAGAAGCGTATGCAAGAAAAGCTGCAGTTCACTCAAATATTATTGAGTTTAAGGATGCATACGAAACAGTGGTTGGGGAAAGAGGAGTAACCTTAAGCGGAGGGCAAAAGCAAAGAATTTCTATAGCCAGAGCTTTAATTGTAAAACCTAAACTATTAATTTTTGATGATTGCCTAAGCGCTGTTGATACTGAAACGGAGGAAGAAATAATTAAGGAGTTGAAATCTGAAATGAAAGATAAAACAAGTATAATTGTGAGCCACAGATTAAGCAGCATACAACAATCCAATCATATCATTTATTTGCAGGATGGAGCAATACTAGAGCAAGGCACACACGCAGAACTGATGGCTTTGAACAAGTCCTACGCTAAATTATATCAACTACAGAATAATTAATTTCTAATTATTCACCCTTAAATAAAGGGAATTTAACCATCATGGTATTCACCTTCTTTTTAACTTTTGCAAGTTCTTTAGGGTTATCCTTATTCATTAACACATGGTTAATTAATTCCACTACTTTTAAGCAATCTTTTTCTTTCAAACCTCTGGTGGTAATGGCCGGGCTACCAATTCTTATACCTGATGTAACAAATGCTGATTTATCATCAAAAGGCACCATGTTTTTGTTTACTGTTATATTAACCTGCTCTAATGCGGCAAGCGCCTCTTTACCATTTAAGTTTTTATTTCTTAAGTCTATTAAGAACATGTGATTATCGGTGCCTTTGCTAACGATGTTATAACCTAAATCCATAAAACCTTTAGCCATGGCTTGTGAATTTTTCACTAACTGTATACAATAGTGCAAGTAATCATCAGTTAAAGCCTCACCGTATGCAACAGCCTTAGCAGCGATAACATGCTCTAAAGGTCCACCTTGTGTACCAGGGAATACAGCCATATCCAGTAAATGACTCATTAGTTTTAATTCACCTTTAGGTGTTCTTTCGCCAAATGGATTTTCAAAATCTTTACCCATTAAAATCATACCACCTCTTGGCCCACGTAATGTTTTATGGGTGGTAGTTGTTACGATATGACAATGAGGAATAGGATCATTTAAAATACCCTTTGCAATTAAACCACTTGGGTGAGAAATATCAGCTAATAAAATTGCACCAACTTTATCAGCAATACTTCTAAAGCGAGCGTAATCCCAATCGCGAGAGTAAGCGCTGGCACCACAAATTATCAATTTAGGTTTTTCTGCTAAAGCTATTTTTTCAATGGCATCATAGTTAAGGCGACCAGTTTCTTTATCAACGCCATAAAATGTTGCTCTATATAATTTTCCAGAAAAGTTTACAGGTGACCCATGAGTTAAGTGTCCACCATGACTAAGGTCAAAACCTAAAATTGTATCACTAGGTTTAATACAGGCCAACATTACTGCAGCGTTAGCTTGTGCGCCAGAATGTGGTTGAACGTTTGCCCAAGCTGCACCAAATAAACTCTTAGCACGATCAATAGCAAGTTGTTCAATCTTATCAACTACTTCGCAACCGCCATAATAACGCTTAAAAGGTAAACCTTCAGCGTATTTGTTAGTTAGCACACTACCCATAGCCTGCATTACTTGTTTACTAACGTAATTCTCGCTGGCAATTAATTCAATTCCTTCTGTTTGGCGATGCAATTCTTCTTTAATAAGTTTAAAAATGCTTGTGTCTCTTTTTATCATAATTCTGTTTTTTTATTGAGCGTATTGTTTAATTCGTTTGCTGCTACCAGGAAAATAAATACAATTGGTGATTGGGCAATACCTAGAAGCCATCGGCTTAAGGTGTACTCATCATCTTGTAATCTGTTATTAACTAAATAACCGTAAAGCATGCTAGCAGAGGCTAAAGTTAATAAAAGCAAATAACAAAAGTTTAAAAATTTGATGTTTTTTTTATAATTCAAAATGTTTAACGACAAATAGTTTAAGCCATAAAACAGGCAAACTGAAGCAAGTGTAAAGATGTATTTTGAATAATACAACGTTGAATAACTAAATTGATTAAAGCGTTCCATAAATGAGGATATTGAAATGCCTTCATTTATTTGATTATAATATTTTTGATAAAGGATAGCGTTAAGTTGCACAAAAAAAAACTCTCTGAAATATCCTACAATTCCAAATAGCAGAAAAAGAACAAGGAGTTTTAATTTAGTGTTCATTTTAGTTTAGAAAATTTATTAGCCCAAATCATCCAAAAGTAAAAAATGAATGCATAAACAATGAATGTAAATGTGTAGGTGTGATTAAATTGTATGGTTTGAGGAGCTTTAAGCGCTATAATAGCAAGTGCAATAACCCTTAAAACATTCAATAAATGAATGATTAAAAGACCGAGAGGTATATACCATAGTTTATGTTTCCACTTGCCGGGATAGGCAATGATAAAACTAACAAATAGGTTAAACAATGATATTGCATTGCAGTTAGAGCCCACCCAAACGCCACTAGAACCGTCAATTCCTACTACCTGCACATCTCGATCCTGCATAACGGTAAAGGTTTTGAATCCAATAAAATTTAAAATACTTTCTGCAGCTTGTATGATTCCTCCAATGAATTTTTGATCATAATAGGTATATCGTTTAATAACAAATGTGTGGGCAAGATATAATGTAAGATAAGTGAGGCCAGCAATTATTAAAAATCTTACAAAAGCATTTTTAATAAACAGATTTGTCATTAATTGTTAGAGGGAATTTTTTTCGAACTTAACATTTTTTTAGCGCCATACGCTACACCGGCTGCTACTAAAAGACCAATACCCCCATCAATCGGAACGCAAGGCGGAGGCCAACAACTAGGGCCACCTCCAGGAGGTGGCGGAGGTGCTGCATTTGATAAAAAATGAAAACCTAAGGAAAATATAACAATAAGTATGATTTTTTTAACCATAAGCGCAAATATATGTAAAAGATTCCTGTTTGACAAACAAATTAGTCTAAATAGGCCAATTAAAAATAAGAAAATATCAACTATATTTGAACCTCGTGTCTGCGCCGAAAAGTTCAATAGTTAGCCAAAAAGACCTTAATTTATTAATTAGGATTATTAAGGATAATTGGTGGGTTCCAGTTATTATCCTACCTATCATTTATGGAATTGCTCAATTTTACAGTTACCGGTTAACGGATGTATATGAAGTTAGCACCCAATTGTTAGTCAAGGTTAATGATACTTACTATAACAGTAATGTTGTTAATGAGAAAAGTTTTTATGACTATGGAAGTTACGTTGATAATTTGAACGAACAAAGAATTCTTCAGTCGTATGATTTAATCGGTGACGTAATTGACAAGAATTTGGATGCAATTCAGGTTTCCTATTACATTGTTGGTAAAGTAAAAAAGAAAGAGGAATTTACCGGAATGCCTTTCAAAATAAAGGTTAATGCAATCAGAGACGATTTGTATGAACAGTTTATAGATTTAAAAATTGTAAGTCAAGAGGACTATGAACTTTACATTGGTACCGGAGCAAATCAAATCGTTAAGAAGGGTAAATTAAATAAGCCTTTGGTTGATTTAGACCTGAGTATAGAAATTCATAAGTCAAGTGAGTATTCAAATTTCAACTTTGCAAACTTAAAAGATGTTTTTTATCAAGTTGTTTTTCATTCACGAGATTATTTGATATCAACAATGCAAGCCAATCTTTCAATTCAAAATCCTGATTACACGAATATATTAGTTATTAACCTTAAGGACTACATTCCGCAAAGAGCTGCAATTCTGCTTGATACGTTAAATGATGTTTACAAAAACGCGAGAATTCAAACTAAGATTGATTTAAATAATCGAACCATTGAGTATATTGATAAGCAAATTGATGAAATTAGTTTTTCGTTAAACAGCATTGAAGATACAATGCAAAGCTACAAAATACGAAAAGATATCATAGATTTAAACTGGCAGCAAGCTGATTTTTTGAATAAAATCTCTGGTTATGACGCGGCTAAAACAACATTAAATTTGGAGATTGCAGCACTGAATGATCTTGAAGAATATATCATAAAAGATAAAGACCCGCAGTTTTTGCCGCCTAGTGTATTTATAACTGAAAAGGGCGGTTTTATGACAACAGCAGCAATGGATCTTTATGCCAAACAAATAGAATTAAACAAACTCTATAATTCCACAAAAGAGTTAAATCCTAATATTGTTGACTTAAAGAATTCAATCAAAAAGACAAAGCAAGATTTATTAGTTTACATTAACAATACGCGTAGCGCTACTAATGGAAAAATTAAAGATGTTGAAAATCAAATAACGAATTATATACAAGGAGCCAGACAAATTCCGGAGAAATTAAGAAATGTGAACAGTATTCAAAGGAAAGCAAGTGTTAACGAGGCTTTGTATAATTTTTTACTAGAGAAAAGAGCGAATACAAAAATAGCAAAGGCCAGTATAATACCGGATGTTAAAGTAGTTGAATCTCCACGTGAAACAGGAGTTGTTGAGCCAAATAAACCCCAGATCGTAAAATCTTTTTTGAGTTTTGGAATTCTTTTATCTATTGCCATTGTTTTAATGAGAGCTTTTTTCTTGTCAAAAATTAAGAGTATTGAACACTTAAAAGAAATTACTGAAATTCCTATATTAGGTATTTTGCCAAGAATCAAAATCAATGAAGGCATCATTGTTCATGAAAAGCCTAACTCTCATGCCGGTGAATCTTTTCGAAACTTGCAAACCAACTTACGTTATGCGTCCATTGATAATGACTCAAGATCCTATCTGGTAACTTCGTATTTGCCGGGAGAAGGTAAAACCTTCACAAGCGTTAACTTAGCTACCTTATTGGCAAAAAGTGGAAGGAAAACAGTTATTTTAGAATTAGATTTACATAAACCGAGGGTTTATAAGGCATTTAACCTCAACCCGCAAGTTACTGGCATCACTACATATGTTGTCGGGAATTCTACTTATGAAGAGATAGTGAAAGAAACTAAAATCGACAATCTTTATGCGGTTTTTAGTGGGCCAATTCCGCCAAATCCATCAGAATTTGTTCTTTCAGATCGATTGAGGCTATTAATAGAAGAGTTAAAAGGAAAATTTGATTATATTGTAGTAGATACGCCTCCTGCCGGATTGCTTTCTGACTCGTTATATTTGATGCAGTATGTAGACTCAACCATTTTCGTTTTAAATGCCTCTTCATCTACTAAAAAAGTGGTTAAGTTTGTCGAAAACATTGTGCAGGAGAATAAAATCAAAAACCTCTTTTTCGTATTAAATGGTGTAACCAAGTCGCTTAAACGTTACTATTATCAAGGTTATGGTTATGGTTATGGTTATGGTTACGGATATGGTTATGGCTATGGTTATGGAAACAAGAAAGCAAATAAGCAAACCAATTAATTTAGACAAAAAACTTGCCTAGTTTCAAAAAAATGAGTAAAATTGTTACTCGTTTATGCTCGAAGCGCTTATAACTTCTAAGACTAGAATAAAAATTTTAGTCAAATTCTTTCTAAATCATAATTCATCCTCTTATTTAAGAGGTTTAGAGGAAGAGTTAAATGAATCAACTAATTCTATTCGGATTGAATTAAATCGGTTTGAAAAGGCAGGTTTTTTAAATTCCTTCACGTCGGGCAATAAAAAATTATTTAAGGCTAACACTGCTCATCCTTTGTTTTTTGATATACAAAACATTGTTAAGAAGATGGTAGGGATTGATTATGTGTTGGATTACACCCTAAAACGCATTGGTAATTTGGAGATGGTTTATCTTGTAGGTGATTTGGCTAGTGGGGTTGATAACAAAACAATTCAGTTAGTTTTGATAGGTGATATTAACAATGCTTATTTAGAAGAATTAGTGCCGAAGGCAGAGAAAAAAATTAATAAAAAAATTATATTAGAAGTGGTTAAAAACCACGAAGAGTTTATCGAAAAACATACTCAAAATCCGAAGGCCGAAACCTTGTTGGTGTGGCGTAAATAGTGGGATTAGAGACATTTTAGCACACTTAGTTCATGTGACTGAGGTGGCGAAGCCTTAAGTAAAATGAACTGGAGAGCCTTATATGTTCAAAGCAGAAGAGAAAAACAAATCGTTAATCGTTTAATTAAGGACGGTATTGAAGCGTATATTCCTTTAAAAACTGAATTAAAACAATGGAGCGACAGAAAAAAAATGGTAACCGCCCCTATGCTAAATGGTTATGTTTTTGTAAAACTGCCAAACACCAAACGGGACCTTGTGTATAGTGTAGAAGGCGTTTTAAATTATGTTCGCTACAACGGGGCTGATGCCATTATTAGAGACAAAGAAATTGAGGTGCTAAAAATGATTGAAGAGAGAGGTTATTATGTGGAGTACAAAAACTCCATCGATATTAACGAAGGGGATTTAGTGGAGATTAAAGCAGGTAGGTTTAAGGGACTCAATGGAATAGTGGAGAAGATTGGCAATAAATCGCACTGTATTGTTATTATAAAAAGTCTGGATTTTCAGTTTAAATTAAAGCTTAACAGAGAAGTATTGCAGAAGTCGTAGTTTTAAGAATGACGATTGATGGAATAAGGCAGACGTTAGAACAATTTACAGATCCGTTTAAAGGAAATAGTTTGAATTCACAAGAGAATAAAATTTTTTTCGAAGGCTTAAATGCGCTTCGCTTCTTTGCCGCTCTCGCTGTAATTATTACTCACATTGAATTATCAAAAAACAGTTACGGAATTGAAAATTGTTGGGCAAGTTCAAAAATAGTGTTTAACCTTGGAGGGCTTGGTGTATACTTTTTTTTCGTACTCAGTGGTTTTTTGATTACTTATTTGTTAATGATTGAAAAAGAAAAGACCGGAACAATTGCCATAAAGAAGTTTTATATGCGACGTATTTTAAGGATTTGGCCACTTTATTTTCTACTGGTATTGCTTGGTTTTTTTATTTTACCAATGTTTGAGTCACTTCACATTCCATTTTTGGAGCCTTCCTTTCATAAAAATTTTTATTTCAATTTGTTCTTTTTTTTAATCATGCTTCCCAATTTAGCTTTTTCTCTATTTCCTGCTGTGCCACATATTGGTCATCTTTGGTCAATTGGTGTTGAGGAACAATTTTATATAGCCTGGCCTGTTATTATTAAAAAAAGTGCTAAGATTTTAAAAACCTTAATTACCCTAGTTGGTCTTTTAGTTATTGTTAAACTAGCAGTACTTTATTTATGCCATAGTTATCCAAATTCGGATTCGTTGAGGAGTATAAAAAAGTTGATTGCTATGTCTAAGTTTGAATGCATGGCCATAGGAGGAATTGGAGCATATTTATATTACCACAAAAAAAATGTAATTTCATTCGTTAAAAAACCTATTGTTTCTTTAATAGCGCTAGCTGTTACTACTTTGATTGTATTGTATATTCCGGAGAAACTGCAGGACGGACAGCATTTAATTATCTCAGTATTATTTTTAATTATTATACTCAACGTTGTTTCAACTCAAATCAAATGGTTAACTACTAAGCTATTTGATTTTTTAGGCAAAATTTCCTACGGAATTTACATGTATCATTTTATGGTTCTTCCTATTGTAATTATTTCGCTAACAAGGTTTATTCAACCTACAGGTAATATAGTTTTGTTTAATCTTTTACTTTATTCACTGTCAATTGTAGTCACAATAACTATTGCATGGATTTCTTATTATTTTTTCGAATTAAAATTCATTCAATTAAAAAATAAGTTTACCATTATTCATTCAGGAAAAGATTAATTAGTATTAAGAATGATTGTTATTGTAGATTATGGAATAGGAAATTTAGCCTCTGTGTTAAACATGTTCAAGAAAATTGGAACAAAAGAGGTTATCATTTCAGGTGATCCAAATCAAATATCTAAAGCAGATAAAATATTATTACCGGGTGTAGGTGCATTTGACACCGGTATGACTAATCTTGAAAATTCAAAGTTAATCCCTGTACTTCAAACTAAAGTTTTGAACGAAAAAGTGCCTTTACTTGGAATCTGTTTAGGTATGCAGTTACTTACAAATAAAAGTGAAGAAGGACATAAAAATGGTTTAGGTTTTATTGATGCAGAAACGATAAAATTTAAATTTAGCCCAGAGCAAAATTTAAAAATTCCACACATGGGTTGGAATTATATAAAAGTACAACAACCAAACAAACTGATTGCACTTGATGCCAGACACCGTTTTTACTTTGTACATTCATATTACGTAAAATGTAATAACCCTGCCAATAGTATCGCAACTGCTAATTATGGACACGATTTTACTTGTATGATTAATAAGGAAAATATTTTTGGCGCACAGTTTCATCCAGAAAAGAGTTTGAAATTCGGAATGGAGATTCTGTCTAATTTTTCAAAGATTTAATAGTTCATTAAACGCTAAACATTTAACAAGTTCTAATGGCACTTAAAAGAATTTTACCTTGTTTGCTTTACGACGGGAGTGGATTGGTGAAAACAGTAAAGTTTAAAAATCCTTCTTATGTAGGAGACCCAATTAATGCTATTAAAATATTTAACGAAAAAGAGGTTGATGAACTTATTCTTATAGATATTAATGCAACAAAACAAAAACGGAGACCTAATTTTAACAAGATTGCTGACATGGCAAGTGAAGCATTTATGCCATTTGCATATGGAGGCGGTGTAAAGACGATGGATGATTTTGTTCAACTGTATAAGCTTGGGGTAGAAAAAGTAATTGTTAATTCGTTGGTTCAGCAAAATCCATCTCTTATTAAAGAAGTTATCAATTCTTATGGAGCCCAAGCAGTTGTTGCATGTATTGATTATAAAAAATCTCTTTTTGGTGGTTTAAAACCATTTTCGCATTGTGGTGAGAAAATTAATGGTACAATTGTAGAATATGCAAAATATTTAGCCAATGAAATTGGAGTTGGAGAAATTATGCTTTATGGTGTGGATAACGATGGTACTTGGGAAGGATACGATGAGTCAACAATTTCTGAAGTCGTAAAAAGTATTAATGTTCCGGTAATAGCTTGTGGAGGTTGTGGTAAAATAGACCATCTTAAATCGGTGTTATACAAGTCTAATTCTAATGCCGCTGCTATAGGTAGCATGGCGGTATACAGCAAAAAGGGGATGGGAGTATTAATTAACTTTCCGCCTCGCGATCAGGTAATTAAAGAGTAAATTAATTTTTTTAGTGAAAGACGTTACTGAGTCAAACTCTGGGATAAATACTTTAATAATACTTAAAAGGTTTATGATTGCGAAGATTATGGAAAATTTGGAAGATCACAAAAACACTGAATTCTATTGCATGTAAGCCTAAAAACGATTTAAGAATGGAACCAAGAGTTATTTAAAACGCTATTGAAAAAGGAAATAAAAATGACTGAAAATTTAACATTATCTATTGTTATTCCTGCCTATAATGAGGGTAAAACAATACATCTTATCCTGGATAAAGTAAGGTTAACAACACTTTCCAATAATATGTCCAAGGAAGTAATTATTGTAAATGATTTTTCAAAAGATAATACAACCGAAGCAATTAAAAATTACATGAGTTTACATCCTACCATGAACATCAAGTATTACGAGCATACTTACAATCAAGGCAAGGGTGCAGCACTTCATACTGGGATTCAGCAAGCAAAAGGAGATTATGTGATTATACAGGATGCTGATTTGGAATATGACCCAAATGAATATAATGTACTATTAGCACCAATATTAAATGGTTCCGCAGATGTTGTTTATGGATCAAGATTTATTGGGGGCAAACCTCATCGAATCCTGTTTTTTTGGCACACAATTGGAAATAAATTTTTGACATTTCTCTCGAATATGTTTACTAATCTTAATCTAAGTGACATGGAAACATGTTATAAACTATTCAGAACAGATATTATTCAAAAAATAAAATTGAAAGAAAAAAGATTTGGTTTTGAGCCTGAGGTAACTGCGAAAATTTCGAGAGTACCAAACATCAGAATATACGAAGTTGGAATTTCTTACTATGGTAGAACTTTTGAGGACGGAAAAAAAATAGGATGGAAAGATGGATTTAGAGCAATTTATTGCATTTTAAAATATAATATTTTCTCAAAATGACAGAAAAATTCGACTACAAACCTATTGATAATGAAGGAATGGATATTTTATCTGTTATTGAAAAGGCAGATAAGTTTAACTATTGGATGTATGAAACAATCAAGCCATATTGTAAAGGAAAGATACTTGAAATCGGAAGTGGTATTGGAAACATCTCTCAATTTTTCATAAATGAAAAATACAACATTACACTTTCTGATATTAGAGATAATTATTGCGAGATTTTGCGGAACAAATTTAAAACCAATCAGAATGGTATTGAGGTAATAAATGTTGATTTAGTAGATAAGGATTTTGATTCCAAATACGCAAATTTTTTAGGGACTTTTGATACTGTATTTGCACTAAACGTTATTGAACATATCCACGATGATTCGCTGGCACTAAAAAACATTAATAAATTATTATCGAAGAATGGTGTCGTAATTATTCTGGTTCCTGCTTATCAGGCATTGTATAACGGCATAGACAAAGGATTAGAACATTACCGGAGGTATAACCAAAAATTAACGAATCAGATACTTATTAACGGTAACTTTAAGATAATAAAGGAACGTTATTTTAACGCAATGGGAATTTTGGGATGGTATATATCAGGTAAAATCCAGAAAAACGATACCATACCTGCTAATCAAATGGGACTTTATAACAAGTTTGTACCTATTTTTAAAATTATTGATGTACTTGTTTTTAAAAAAATTGGTTTGTCAAACATTGCGGTTGGCATAAAAGAATAACTAGAAATTGTAATATTTGAAAAACAGTAAGTACATACTTATATTTCTTGCACCTTTGCTTAGTTATTTATTTGTAACGTTTTATTTTGATCAATTAAAGGACTATGATACTTCTATTTTCATTGGGGATCAGGGAACTTACTTTGAGTCTGGAAAATATTTTTATAATCAGTTTGATGCACATCCATACCGATGCATCGGGTACCCATTATTATTATGTTTACCTGAACTAATTGGTCTTAATGCGCCATATGGCTATTGGCCGATTATACTTAACATTATGTTTTTAATAGGCATATTATACTTTTTAATTAGGATTGAAAATGTGCTTGGATATGCTATTGCACTGCCGGTATCAATACTGTTGACTTTTTGTTTAGGATTTATTTCGTCGATCAACTTGGCTTTAACAGAATTAGGTTTCGTTTTTTTCATGATTATGGCATTATATTTTTTACTTAGATTACTTAATTCAGAAAGTAGAGAAAAGTATATGTTTCTCTTTGTGTTTGCCCTTGGTTGTGCCTCCCTATTTAGGCCAGGTCTTTATCTTTTCAGTTTGGCAGTTTCTGTTATTTGTTTTTTCTATTTTGCGTTTATGGATATTAAAGCAGAAAAAAAACAATTTGTTTTTAAAAGCTTTCTTTCAATCAGTGTAGCTTTACTTATTACATTAGGTGGTCAATCTTTACTGATGAAAAAAACATATAACACATTTCGTTTAAGCTACATTGATGATTTAGCATGGTATGTATATATTGGAGCGCTTGCTAACGCTATCCACGAAAATAATTGTTTTACCTCTGAATGTTTTGCTGACGAGCGTAATAAAAGAGAAGAGCTTCTTATTAATAAGTCAGGGGATGAAATGTCACTAATAGCTAAGGAAGACAGAAAAAACACACTTCAAAATAAAAGGCAAGCACTATTTAAGGCATACAAAATTAATTTAGCCACCAATCTCGTTTCTTCAAGCGGTTGGGATAAAAATGAATACCCTGGGTTTCATAATTTTTCAGTCTTGGTTAATAAAGTACTGACATTGTTGCCATTCTTAGTTTATTTTTTGTTTATGGTTACTAAACTTAGAAAAGGATTAACGAAAAACGAGCATTTATTTTTGCTATTCATTATCGGATACATTTTCTATATTTTTTTCACATCTGGTATATCAACTTATCAGGGTGATAGATTTCACGTAGTATTTTATCCTTTCTCATTAGTCCTATTAACTTTTCTTTACCTTAAAGGAAAGATGGCTTTTAAAGTAAGGTAAATCGGTAAAGTCGTAAAATAAAAGCTGTTTTAAGAATAAACATCATCATTTGGAGCAAGATAAAAATAACTGGGACATTGTTGTAAGACCAAAGTCAAATTTATATAACCTCAATTTGAAGGAATTATGGAGGTATAAAGATTTGATATTGTTATTGGTTAAGAGGGATTTAGTTGCTGTTTACAAGCAAACTATCCTCGGTCCTATCTGGATGCTGATGCAACCCGTTTTTACAACCCTAGTATATTTATTTACCTTCAGTGCAACGGCTAAAATAAGTACTGATGGGATACCTCCAATTTTATTTTATTTAACGGGACAGGTTTTTTGGAATTATTTCTCAGATTGTTTTGTGAAAACATCAAATACTTTTATTGCAAATGCAAGTGTTTTTGGTAAGGTTTATTTTCCAAGATTAGCTGTGCCAGTTTCAATAGTAATTTCGAATCTACTTAAGCTAGGAATACAAGTATGTTTATTAGTTGTTGTTTTTATTTATTATTATAATAAAGGGGAGGTTGCTTTAAATATTTCCTATTTATATTTGATTCCGTTCTTAATTATTTTGCTTGGTTTAATTGGGTTGAGTTTTGGAATATTATTTTCATCAATTACAACTAAATACCGTGACTTCACTTTTATTGTTGGTTTTGGTGTTCAGTTAGTAATGTTCGCAAGTTGTGTTGTAATTCCATTATCATTTTATAATGAGTCAACCCAACAATTATTCCTTTTTAATCCGTTATGTTCAGTTTTTGAAGCAATAAAATTTTGTTTAACCGGACATGGATATTTTAATTGGTTGAAGCTTCTTTATTCACTATTGTTTGGAGTAATTAGTTTTCTGTTTGCAATAATTGTATTTAACAAGACTGAAAAATCCTTTATGGACACTGTTTAATATTTGAAGAAAGTAATAGAAATAAATAATTTAGGGAAGCAGTATAATTTAAAACAAGTTGGCACCGGAACTTTAGCTAATGACTTGAAGAGATGGTGGTATACTGTTAGAGGGAAAGAAGATCCTTTTTTGCGAATAGGAGATGTAAATGATAGGACAAAGAAAGCTGATTCTGATTTTGTTTGGGCTTTAAAGGATATTAATTTTTCTGTCTATCAAGGTGACGTTTTGGGCATAATAGGGAAAAATGGTGCAGGAAAATCAACTTTGCTTAAAATACTTTCACGTACCACCTCTCCTACTTTAGGTGAATATAAAATAAAGGGAAGAGTAGCTTCTTTGTTGGAAGTTGGTACAGGATTTCATCCGGATTTAACTGGAAGAGAAAACGTTTTTTTGAATGGAGCGATATTGGGAATGACTAAAAACGAAATCAAAAAGAACTTTGATGAAATTGTTAATTTTAGTGGAGTAGAGCGTTATATTGATACACCTGTAAAGCGTTATTCATCTGGTATGTATGTCAGATTAGCTTTCGCTGTTGCTGCTCACCTGAATCCTGAAATCTTAATTGTTGATGAAGTGCTGGCAGTGGGTGATCAGGAGTTTCAGGATAAGTGTATTGGAAAAATGAAGGATGTTAGCGCAGGAGGTAAAACGGTTTTGTTTGTTAGTCATAACATTACCGCTGTTAGAAATTTGTGCAACAAAGGATTATACCTAAAGAATGGACAGGTATTGATGGAAGGCGCAATCAATAAAGTTACAGATGCATATACATTTGAAGGCCTCAATAATTTGGCTGAGAGAATATTTATGGATTCGGAAATGCGAATAGATAAATATGCAAAAGTTAATTCAATTTGTTTATTAAATAATCAGGGTAAACTAACTAATGAATTTGAAGTAACAGATACAATCAAAGTAAAAATTGCTTACACTGTTTTTGAAACAAAATATTCCTTTACATTACATTGTTATGTAAAAAATTCTCGTGGCGAATTATTATTTGTGAGTATGGATAATAAATATTCACCATTCATCAATAATCCGCAACAACCAGGACCTTACATAGAAATTTTAGAACTTGATGCTAACTTTTTTAATGAGGGTACCTACTCAATTGAATTATTGATGTGCTCTTTTCCAACTGTAGTTGATGATAAATTTTGTACGTATGATAATGCAATTACGTTTGTTGTTAACGACAATTTAAATGAACTTGGTGCAAGAGGAAGTTGGAATAGGGAATGGCCCAATGCTTTGGTTAGACCAGATTTTAAGTGGAAGTTCTTGTGAGCGATGAGTTAGTATATAGGATAGCACTCTATGGTGATTCGCTTGCTTGCCCTAGACAGGGAGTAGTTAAATCTAACCAACGATACATTGCCCTTTTGGAAAAATACATTCGTTCACATTATAGTTTCGGATACCTTGAAATAAGGGATAAAGCCATTGGAGGCGCAACAATACAAAGGTTGCAAAATGAGTTTTTTGAGGATAATACGTATTTTGAACTTCCGGGGGATGTTTTTATTTTACATTCTGGGATAGTTGATTGCGCGCCAAGGCCAGTTAACGATCAAATAAGAGGTAGGATAAGTAAGCTCCCAAATTTTGTTCGCCGGCCTATTATTAAATACATTCATAATAACAGAGCAAAATTATTGCAAAAGAACGGTGGATTTGTTAAAACAGATTTAAACGTGTTTATGGAAACATTCAACAAAATACTAGATCTAGCTTCGAGCAACTATAAAAAAATATTTGTTGTTAATATTTGTCCTACCTTAAAGCAATTTGAAGACAGGTCCCCAGGTTTTACCAAGAACATCAACTTATATAATGAGAGTATTAGTAATTCAATAAAAAGATTTTCTAATGTGCATTTAGTTGATATTAATACATTCATTAATAAAAACGAAAATCAAATCGAAAAATACATTGTCAAGGAAGATGGTCATCACATTCATCCTGTCTCCCATCAATGGATTGCTGAACAAATAATTAGTTACCTATAATGAGTAAAGTTACCATAATTGCTGAAGCAGGAGTTAATCATAATGGCTCAATAGAGTTAGCAAAAAAACTAATTGATGCTGCTTCATTGGCTAAGGTTGATTATGTTAAATTTCAAACATTTATACCCGAAAATGTTATTAGTAAATTTGCAGTTAAGGCTGATTATCAGAAGGCGACAACAGGTTCGGATGAAAGTCAGTTGGATATGGTAAGGAAACTACAGCTTTCCAAAGAGCAGCATTATATCTTGAAAGATTATTGCAAACAAAAACAAATCAAATTTTTGAGTACTGCATTTGATCTAGATAGCATAGATTTGTTGGTGGAATTAGGCGTAACTATTGGTAAAATCCCTTCCGGGGAAATTACGAATTATCCTTACCTGGTTAAGATGGCCAAGTCATTTAAATCAATCATTATTTCAACCGGAATGAGCAACTTATCAGAGATTAAGGATGCTATTAATGTTTTGGTTAATAATGGTCAAAGCCTTAGTTCTATAACAATATTGCATTGCAACACAGAATATCCAACCCCAATGGTTGATGTGAATTTATTGGCCATGCAAACTATCAAAAATGAATTTAAAACAAATGTGGGGTATAGTGATCATACTTTAGGTGTGGAAGTGCCAACTGCTGCTGTAGCGCTTGGAGCTACAATTATCGAAAAGCATTTTACTATAGATAAGAATCTTGAGGGTCCTGATCATAAGGCATCGTTGGAACCAAAAGAATTAGTGGCAATGGTTAATGCCATTCGCAATATCGAGAGTGCTTTGGGTACTGGAAATAAAACTGCGAGTGATTCTGAAATAAAAAATATGGCAATTGCACGTAAGAGTATTGTTGCGAAAGTTAATATCAAAAAAGGAGAGGTATTTACGGAGCAGAATATTACAGTTAAACGCCCAGGAAATGGAATTAACCCTATGGAATGGAAAAATGTGCTGGGAATGGTTGCAGTTAAAAATTTTGAAGAAGACGAATTAATTTCATTATGAAGTTGTTTGTTATTACAAGTTCTCGAGCAGATTATGGTTTATTAAGGCCTTTGCTATTGCGGCTAAGAAGTGATAATTATTTTGATTTAAAAATTATTGCTACCGGCTCTCATCTTTCAAAAGATTTTGGATATACTTACAAAGAAATAACGAATGATAAGTTTCAAATTTTCAAAAAGATAGACATTGTTCAGTCACATGATCGTCCAGTTGACATTGCCAATTCGTCGGCAATAGCGATTAAAAGTTTTGGCCAATTATATACAAAGAATAAACCAGATGCCATTTTTGTTTTGGGAGACCGCTACGAAGTTTTTTGTTCAGTTTTCGCTGCTTTATTCTTTAAAATACCGGTAATACATTATAGCGGTGGAGAAAAAACTACAGGAGCTTACGATGATAGTATCAGGCATTCCATTACAAAAATGAGCCACTTGCATTTTGTTAGTTGTCTTGATTATCGAAAGAGAGTTTTACAACTTGGTGAAAATCCTAAACACGTTTTTAATGTCGGCTCTCTTGGGATAGATAACATTAAGAATTTGAAATTGCTCTCGAAATCAGACTTGGAGAAATCATTAAATTTAAGACTATCAAAACCAACATTTTTGGTCTCATACTATCCCGAAACACTTTCGAAACTTAGCGCTAAACAGCAATTTCAACAAGTATTAAAGGCATTATCATTTTTCGAAAATCATCAAATTATTTTTACTAAATCTAACGCGGATAATGATGGGCGAATTATTTCTAAAATGATTGATCAATTTGTCCAAACTAATCCGAATGCATTTGCCTTCGAAAGCCTTGGAGTGGTTCGGTATTTATCAGCTATCAAACATGTTGAATTGGTCATTGGTAATTCATCAAGTGGTTACACAGAAGTTCCCTCTTTTAATGTGCCTACAATAAATATTGGAAACAGACAAAAAGGTAGAGTTAGGGCGCAGAGCATTATTGATGTTGAAATAGATGCAATTAAAATCAAAACCGGGATTAATGCAGCATTAAAGAAGGAGTTTAGAAGTAAACTGAAAAATCACAAAAGCCCTTTTGGTAATGGTGATAGTTCTAAGCGCATTATAAATCACTTGAAAAAGTTTGATTTTAATAATGTTATTCAAAAGGAATTTAATGACCTAGTTTAATCGATGTATTTTTTAAAAAATATAATCTCGTTAAATACTACTTTGAAGCAAGCTTTAGAGAAGCTCAATAATCTTCCTTCAAAAGATAGTTTAACTCTCTTTGTAGTTGATGATTCCAAGAAATTACTAGGATCATTAACGGATGGGGATATTCGTAGAGCTTTAATTAATAACTTGAGTATTGAAGCGCCAATAGACAGGGTGATGAACAAAAGACCTAAGTTTATTAGGTTAAATTCATTTACAATCGATGAAATTGATTTATTCAAGGAAAAGGAAATTGATTTAGTGCCTATAATAGATGAGAATGATTTACTAATAAAAATAGTTGATTTATCTAAAAAGAAAACTATTCTACCGGTTGACGCATTTTTGCTTGCAGGTGGAGAAGGTAAGCGCTTACTTCCTCTCACCAAAGATACACCTAAGCCAATGTTAGTAGTAGGTGAAAAACCAATTATTGAAACTAATATTGATCGTTTATATAGTTTTGGAATTGATAATATAAGTTTAAGTGTTAATTATTTGGCACCAGTAATTGAAAATTATTTTGGCAATGGGCACTCTAAGGACTTGAATTTAACTTATGTAAAAGAACCAATTCCTCTTGGAACAATTGGCTCAATAAAACTATGTAATTCATTTGCAAAGAATGATATTTTGGTTATGAATTCTGATTTATTAACTACTATAGATTTCGAAGATTTATATAAAACATATAAGAACTCAAATGCAGATATTATAGTAGCTTGTATCCCTTATCAGGTTTCACTTCCATATGGTGTAATTGAAACTGATCAAAGCAGAGTTGTAAGTATTAAGGAGAAACCAACGTATACTTATTATTCTAATGCTGGAATATATTTATTTAAAAGAGAATTAATCAACAACATTCCTTTTAACGAGTTTTACAATGCTACAGATTTATTGGAAGATTCGATTAAAAAAGGATTGAATGTGATTAATTATCCGGTTTTAAATTATTGGTTGGATATTGGGAAGCATGACGATTTTGTTAAGGCTCAAGAGGATATTAAGCATCTAAAGTTTTAATGGGAACACTTTTTTTGATAACAGCTCGAGGTGGTTCTAAAGGAATTCCTAAGAAGAACATCAAAACATTAAATGGTAAACCTTTAATCCAGTATAGTCTGGAAATAGCACGGCAATTCGTTGGAGACTCTGATATTTGTATTAGTACCGATGATAAGGAAATTATTGATTGTTGCCTTGAATTAAATTATCAGTGTCCTTTTGTTCGGCCTTTTGAATTGGCAACTGATGAAGCCTCAAGTAAGGATGTTATTTTACATGCCTTAAATTTTTACAAATCGAGAGATCAAATTTATAAAAATGTTGTATTGTTGCAGCCTACATCACCACTTAGATTAAAAGAACATATAAAATCAGCGTTAGATTTGTATAACGAATCAATTGATCTGGTTGTAGGGGTAAAAGTTACTAAGTCTAATCCATATCAATTGCTTTACCAACTTAATCAGCAAGGTAATTTAGAAAAAGTCATGAATGCTGGAGATTACAGTAGGAGACAAGATATGCCTACGATATATGAAGTTAATGGGGCTGTTTATGTTTATAATTATAATTCATTAATGAATAAAAATGAATTAGCAGTATTAAAACCATTAGTTATGCCAGCTATTAATTCAATTGACATTGACGAACCATTGGACTGGAGTTGGGCGGAATTTTTAATGGAAAAGAAACTAGTTAAATTAGATTATTAATGAATAAAAAAGTTTTAGTTACCGGCGCTGATGGCTTCATAGGAAGTCATTTAGTAGAGCACTTATTAGAGGAGGGATACGATGTGAAGGCTTTTGTTTTGTATAATTCATTTAATAGTTATGGTTGGTTAGATACCCTTCCAAAAGAAAAGCTTAAACAAATTGAAATATTCAGTGGTGATGTGCGCGATCCAAATGGCGTAAGAGTTGCCATGCAGGGTGTAGATACCGTTTATCATTTAGCAGCATTAATTGCCATTCCTTATTCCTATCACAGTCCTGATAATTATGTGGATGTTAATATTAAAGGTACTTTAAATATTTTGCAAGCAGCCAGGATGTTAAGTACTCAAAGGGTATTAGTTACTTCAACTTCAGAAGTGTATGGCACAGCGCAATATGTTCCTATTGATGAAAAGCATCCGTTTCAAGGTCAATCACCTTACAGTGCAACAAAAATTGGAGCAGATAGAATCGCGGAAAGTTTTTACAGGTCATTCAATATGCCTGTAACCATTGTTCGCCCATTTAATACCTTTGGTCCTCGCCAATCTGCTCGTGCTGTTATTCCAACAATTATTACACAATTATTGAATGGCGAGAAACAAATTAAATTAGGTGATATAACTCCAACCAGAGATTTGTTATTCGTAAAGGATACCGTTAAAGGTTTTACTGTAATTGCAAATTCAAAAAACACTATAGGTGAAGAAATTAACATAGCAACTCAAAGTGAAATTACTGTTGGAGATTTGGCTCAAAAAATAATTAATCAAATCAATCCAGAAGCTAAAATAATTACGGACGAACAGAGGCTTCGCCCAGAAAAAAGTGAGGTAATGCGTTTGTTTGGAAGTAATCAGAAATTAATTCAATTAACCGGGTGGAAACAAACCTATTCACTTGATGAAGGATTAAAACAAACGATAGATTGGTTTAAACAACCCGATAATCTAATAAAGTACAAACACGATATTTATAATATCTAATGATTCCTCTATCAGTTCCAAATATTTCAGGTAACGAATGGACTTATGTTAAGGAATGCCTTGACACAAACTGGGTTTCTTCTGTTGGTAGTTATGTGGATAAATTTGAACAATCACTATGTGATTTTACAGGCGCAAAATTTGCCGTGTCAACTGTAAATGGTTCTGCAGCATTACATATTTCAATGCTTTTGGCAGGCGTAGAACAAAACGATTATGTTATTGTTCCAAATATTACATTTATTGCAAGTGTAAATACAATTACTTATTTAAAAGCATCTCCAATACTGATGGATGTGAATAAAGATACTTGGCAAATGGATTTAGATTTGTTAGAAGAATTTTTATCAACTAAAACTGAAATCAGAAACAATCGCTGCATTCATAAAGAAACAAATCGGGTAATCCGCTGTATTATACCTGTTCATGTATTAGGTAATATGTGTAACATGGAACGTTTAATGCAAATTGCAAACAATTTTCAAATTAAAGTAGTTGAAGATGCAACCGAAAGTTTAGGTTCATATTACAACAACCAACACAGTGGTACCTTTGGTTTGTTTGGATGTGTTAGTTTTAATGGTAATAAGATAATAACTACCGGTGGTGGCGGAATGATTTTAACCAATGATGAGAAGTTGGCTAAACGTGCAAAACACATTACTACACAAGCCAAGTCAGATTCATTTGAGTACATTCATGATGAAATCGGTTATAATTACCGTTTAGTCAATATATTAGCTGCAATGGGTGTGGCTCAAATGGAGCAGTTACCCAAATTCCTTATTCGCAAAGAGGAAGTTTATAATTTATACATTAATGCATTTAAATCAATTTACGGATTTAAAGAGCAAGTAATAACTGAACATGTAAAACAAAATAATTGGTTGCAAACGTTTGTATTTCCTGATTCTAAAAATTTAATGAAAAAGTTGACTGAGCAAAAAATTCAAGTACGTCCGTTTTGGGTGCCCATGAATCAATTACAAATGTTTAATGAAGAAATATATGTATCTAACAATGATATAGCTGGTGGTATTTATAATACTTGTGTCAGCATACCATGTTCAACAGGAATTACTAATCAGGAAGTTGAAAAGGTTATTAGTTCAATTTTAGGTTTTTATAGATAAATGCTTTATAAAAAATATTTAGATATTTTATATAACGACACCTTTGTGGACATGCACATGCATAGTACCTGGACAGATGGTGAGGGAAGTATTGAGCAAAACATCAAACGTGCGCAAGAACTAGGATTGCACTGCATTGCTGCAACCGATCACATTCGAATTGATTCAACTTATTTCGATGACTACTACAATGAAATAAAAACCCTTTCTGACAAGTTAAGCTTTAATATTAAAGTTGGTTTTGAAGCAAAGGTTAGTAATTTTAATGGCGATATTGATGTGTCTGAAAAAAATTTAAGGAAATCTGAGGTTAGTATATGTAGCGTACATCGATTTCCAATTGGCCGAAGATTAATTCCGGCCAAAGCTTTTTCATCTAATGTTTCTCAGGAAATCGAATTAGAGTTATCAATTGCCGCATTAACTAAAGGTGGGTTTAATACTTTAGGTCATCCTGGTGGAATGAGTTTGAGAACGCATGGTGAATTCAAATTGGATTATTTCGAAGAAATCATTTCAACTTGTGCTAAGGTTGGAATTGCTTTTGATTTTAATGCCTCCTATCATCAAGGGGTTAAAGAAGATTTAAAAGTGCTTTTTGAAAAGTATAATCCTTACATTTCAATAGGGTCTGATGCGCACCGTATCGAGTTTATAGGCAATGCAACTAAAACACTTTTTTAAGTGAGTAATAGTATAAATATTGGCATCACCGGTACTGGCAGTTTAATAGGTCAGGCAATTATTAAATGTATTAAATTATCTGGTTTAAAAAGTCAAATTAATTTGGTTGGTTTTGATTACATCCCCGGTTCAGTTGGTGCTTATTGGTGCGAAACCAATTATTTATTACCTGATATTTTTAAGAAAGATATTAATGAAGAAATCTGGCTTTCTTACTTAATTGAAAAAGTGAAATTTCATAAGTTAAATGTACTGTTCATTGGTATTGATTTTGAGTTACCGGTTTTTGCTAAGCATAAAGATTACATAGAAAAGGAAACAAATTGCCATGTTATTGTAAGTAACGAAAGGGTAATTGAAATTGCTGATGATAAGTATTTAACAGCCTCTTTTTTAAAGGAGAATAATTTGTATCACCCGCAGTCCTATACATTGGAGGGGTATAATTCACAATTAAATTTTCCAGTGATTGTTAAACCAAGAATAGGTTTTAGAAGTGTTGGGTTTAATTTAATTATGACACAGGAGGATTTTGATAGAATTGTGCCAACAATTAAGGAACCTGTTATTCAGGAGTGTATTGGTACAATTGAAGATGAGTATACTTGCGGGGTTTTGTTTTTAGATGATGAATTAAAGGGAAGTATTGCACTAAAGCGTACATTGAAGGAAGGAAATACATCCACAGCTATCTATGATAAAAATACGCCGCAAATCATTTATGATTATTTAAAAGACGTTTCTTATAAGCTAAAACCTTATGGTGTATTAAACTTTCAATTAAGATTAGATAGTAATGGCCTACCAAAAATTTTTGAAATAAATGCAAGGCATAGTGGTACCACCTATATGAGAGCGCTTTTTGGATATAATGAAATCGAATACATTATTTGTAACTGCTTAAAACTGCCTCTTCCAAGTTTAACCAATTTGAAGGAAGGAAAAGTTGTACGCTTTTTCGATGAGTTTTTTACTAATAATTGACTAAACAAAGAATAATTATAACTGGTGCAAATGGATTTATTGGATCTCATTTAGTATCAAAATTCAGCAATGAATACCATGTAATAGGTATAGATCATCATTCAACAGGGAAATCAGAAAATTATTATCAAATCAATTTATTGGAAGTTGATTTTGAAAAGTATCAAGGTAAATTGGAGGTTGATGTGTTTATACATTTAGCATCGGTAATGGCCGATGCTCAGAACCTAAATGATATTTCGATTATCAACCAGAATAATACAATGTCATTTAATGCTGCAAACCTCGCAGTTCAACTCAAATGTAAGCACTTTATTAACTTGTCAAGTTCATCTGTCTATCCAAATGTAAATGGAGTTTTTACAGAGGTATCTACGATAGATCCTTCACAGAATCCTGATGCATTCTATGGTTTATCTAAGTTTAATTCTGAGGTAATCATTGATAAGTTACTTAAAGATCAACTAAAAGTTACCCATTTGCGAAGCTCTATGATTTATGGCGAAGGAGTAAATTCCAGTCGCATTTGGCCGGTAATGGAGAAAGAGCTTATGGAACAAAACACTGTTACTGTATACGGAAACGGCGAACGTTTAATAAATCAACTACATGTTAATTCCTTATCAACTATCATTTCAAAAGTTATTGTTCAATCAATTACCGGTAAGTATAACATTAAGGATGAGACGATTTCCATAAAAAGATTGGCAGAAAGAATTATTTCCCAAAAGGGAAATCCGGAAAGTAAAATTGTATTAAAAAGCGAAGGGAATAAGAACAAGTTTGAATTGGACAATTCAAAATTTAATAGTTTGTAATACATGAGCACGTTGAAGCACCTAAAGTACATTGCAACCTTTCCAAAAATTGGACCAGATATGTATTTTACCCATTGGCTTTTATTTTTTAAACCATTTAGAGTTTGGTTCCAAAAACAAAAGTTGGGGGCAATAGGTGAGGGGAGTGAAATTAGGCCATATGCTATTATAGATGGGACAAAAAACGTTTTTATAGGAAAGAACGTAATTATACCGGAAGGTGTTCGTCTCGTAACAGATGCATCTGACCCTGAAGCAAAAATTATTATTGAAGATTCAGTTTTATTTGCCCCAAATGTTGCGGTTTACTCAACAACACATACATATAGCAATATAGAGATACCCGTAAAAGAGCAAGCATTGCTTAATAAAACTACTTTAATAAAGGCAAATTCTTGGATTGGAGTAAACTGTGTTATTATGGCTGGCGTAACAATAGGTAAAAATGTTGTAATCGGTGCAAATAGCTTTGTTAACAAAGATATTCCGGATTTTTCAGTAGCAGTTGGCAACCCCGCTAAAGTAATTAAAACATTATTAAAATGATTGCAACACGCATCATTCCGCGATTAGATATAAAAGGACCTAATTTGGTGAAAGGAATTCATCTTGAAGGTTTAAGAGTTTTAGGAGACCCGGCAGAGTTTGCAAAGTTTTATTATGAACAAGGTGCGGACGAATTAATTTATCAGGATGTAGTAGCAAGTTTATTTGAACGTAATTCCTTGCACGACATTATTTCAAAAACTGCAAAACAGGTATTTATACCGATTACAGTTGGTGGAGGCCTTCGTTCCATTGAAGATATAAAACATGTATTGCGTGCCGGTGCAGATAAAGTTTCTCTTAATACAGCTGCAATTAGAAACCCTCAATTAATAAAAGACGCAAGTTTGAAGTTTGGCTCTTCAACAATTGTAATTGCGATCGAAGCTATTAAACAACCAAATGGAAAGTATCATGCATATATTGATAATGGTCGAGAAGAAACAGGAGTTGAGGTGTGCGAGTGGGCGAAAAAGGTTGAGGAATTAGGTGCGGGCGAAATAAATTTAACTTCTGTAGATAGAGATGGGACAGGATTAGGATTTGATATAGAGTTGATAAAAATGATAACGGATTTAGTTTCTATCCCTGTTATTGCGCATGGTGGACCCGGTAATATAAATCACACAGCAGAGGCAGTAACTAAAGGAAATGCCCATGCGGTTGCATTAGCATCTGTTTTACATTATGATGCAATCAAGAATAACTTTAATTCACAAAAAGTTAATGAAGGCAATTTTGAGTTTCTAAAAGCGAATAGAAATTATTCAAAAATTACTCCTTGTAATTTAGCGGAAATAAAAACTCATTTTAAGCAGAAAGGATTAGTGGTAAGATAGATTATGAAGAAGATTGTTATAATTGATTATTCATTAGGAAATTTATTTAGCGTAAACCAGGCATTGGTAAACTGTGGTGCTAATGTAATTTTAACAGATAAACCAGAGGATCTCCTGAGTGCTGATGCTATTGTCTTGCCTGGCGTTGGCGCATTCAATGAGGCGATGAATAATCTTAGAAAAAGTAAATTAGATGAAGCCATACTTGATTGTATTAAACAAGGTAAACCTTTTTTAGGCATTTGTTTGGGTATGCAATTATTATTCAATAACAGTGAGGAATTTGGATCTACAGATGGGCTTGGTATCATTGAAGGGACAATAAAAAAGTTTAAATCCTCTAGTAATAAAAAAGTTTTAGTACCACAGGTTGGTTGGAATACAATTTCACTGCCAAAAAATCTGGATTGGGAGAAAACAGTTTTAAAGGGAATAAATGAAAATACTTATATGTACTTTGTTCATTCTTTTTATGCATTGCCAAAAAATGCTGACAATGTGCTATGTGAAACAACCTATGCTGATATTAAATACTGTTCAGCGGTTATTAAAGAAAATGTAACAGCAACACAATTTCATCCCGAAAAGAGTGGTGCGGAAGGACTCAAAATATACACCAATTGGTTAAACACAATTTGAAATGACAAAACACGAAACATATTACGGATTACCTCATGATGTAAAATTTTGCAAGAAATGCATTATGAGCAATCAACGTCCTGCTTCAACAGTAGAGTTTAAGCATACAAAGGATAGCAAAAAAGTAACCATGAATTTTGATGAACATGGTGTTTGCGATGCGTGCAGAGCTAATGAACAAAAAGCCTCTATTGATTGGAAAGATAGAGAAGAAAAACTATTACAGCTACTAGATAAGTATCGCAAAAACGATGGGACTTATGATTGTTTAATCCCAGGTAGTGGTGGTAAAGATAGCGCTTATCAAGCACACGTTTTAAAGTACAAGTACGGAATGAATCCTTTAACTGTTACTTGGCCTCCAATTTTATATACCGACTATGGTTATAAAAATTTTAAAAATTGGCTGGATGTGGGCGGATTTGATAACGTAAGCTTTAACCGTAATGGTAAAGTAATGAAATTACTAACTAAACTTTCTATTGAAAATTTATATCACCCATTTCAAACGTTTATTTTAGGACAAAAAAATTTAGGACCTAAACTGGCTGCTAAGTTTAATATTCCATTAGTGTTTTATGGAGAGAATGAAGCTGAGTATGGAAATCCAATTGCAGACAACTCTTCCTCCTTAAGAGACAAATCATTTTACTCATTTAATAATATTAATGATATTTATCTTGGTGGAGTTTCTATTGCTGAGCTTCGCGAGAAATATAATGTTCGCTTGTCTGATATAATGAGTTTTTTACCACCAACTGCGGAAGAGCTAAGTAAAAATGATATTCAGGTTCACTATTTAGGGTATTATTTAAAATGGACTCCTCAGGAAGTATATTATTACGCAGTAGAAAATACTGGCTTTCAGGCAAGGCCATTTAGAACACAGGGAACGTACAGTAAATACAACAGTATCGATGATAAAATCGATGATTTACATTATTACACAACCTACATAAAATTTGGAATTGGTCGAACAACCTATGATGCTTCACAGGAAATTAGAAATCATCACATCACCAGGGATGAGGCCGTGGCGCTTGCCAAAAAGTTTGATGGAGAGTTTCCTGATAAATATTTTAATGAAATTATGGAGTACCTGGAGATTAATCCTGAGTATTTTAAAAATGAATTATGTGATAAATTTCGTAGTCCGCATTTATGGAATAAAGTAAATGGTGAATGGAAATTGCGACACAACGTTTGGGGTGGAGGTACAGATGACAAATAAAACGAATTTAGCAGTTATAGGCGCCGGCCGAATGGGATTAAGGCACTGCAATGGAGTATTAGATTCAAACTTGATTAATGAGTTATTTGTTGTTGATATTAATGAAGCTGCACTTTTAAATGCAAAAGAGCAATTAAAAAAGCATGAAACGCAAAAAATAAATTATTTTTTGTTAGATGATTTTTTAAAACAAAATACCGACATTGACACAATTATTTTGGCATCAACAGCTGGTGATAGGATTGGATTAAGTAATCAACTTTTAAAATTTAATACTAAGTACTTTTTAGTTGAAAAACCACTTGGTCAATCAATGGATGAAGTAAATGATTTGCTAAGTTTTTTTGAAAAGCAAAGTAATTGTAAGGCATTTGTTAATTTAAATACGCGTTTATATCCTTCATACATAAAACTAAAGAAGGATTTGAAATCCTTGTCGCAATTTAATGGCCCTTTAACTATATCTATAAATACTGGTACTGTCGGTATTGGCGCCAATGGAATTCATTACATCGACTTGTTAAAATATCTAACAGACGCTTCACAGATTAAAATAAAACATGCATCAATAGATGATTTTGTTATACCTAGTGGCAGAGGAAAAGAGTTTGGTGATTTTGGAGGGTACGCTATTTTAGAATATCTAAATTCCAAAAACGAAGTATTGGCAACCGCACACTTGATCTTAGGTTCGCAAACAACAGTTCTTGGCCCTTGGGAAATTGTTGGGCCACATGGAAGAATTTTGATAGATGAATTTGAACAAACACGCTTTAATAAATACAGAAAAGCAGACAGTGAGTTGCCAATAAACAGATATGCAGGTGATTACTTGCCAATTGAAACCGAAGCGTTTGAAATACCTTTTCTAAATGATTTAACGAAGCAATGGTTTATTCAATTAAACAATGGAGAATATATTTTACCAACTTTAAATGAAACAAAAGTAGTCCATGAAACAATGTTTGACTGGTTAAATCATAGTTCAAAATACAAAAACAATTTTCCAATCACATAAACAATGAAAATTGCAATAATTGGTACCGGCTTAATGGCTATTGAATATGCGAAGGTTTTAAAAGGACTCAATGAATCGTTCATAGTTATTGGACGAGGCGAAAAAAATGCAAATACCTTTTATGAAGCAACTCAGATAAAGGCCTTCACCGGAGGTTTAGCTTCTAATCTGAAACAATTAGAAAATATAGAATATGTAATTAATGCTGTAGGTATTGAGTCCTTGAAAGAGGTTACTATAGATTTGTTAAATGCGAATATTGAAAACATATTGCTTGAAAAACCTGGTGTTGCATATCCTAACGAAATAAATGAAATTACTGAGTTGGCAAATAGGAAAAAAGCGAATATTGTTCTCGCTTATAATAGACGATTTTATCAATCAACTATTAAAGCTAAGGAATTGATTGAACAGGATGGCGGGGTTGTTGCTTTTAATTTTGAGTTTACTGAATGGGCACATCAAATAGAAAAGATAAAGCATTTAAAGACAAGAGCTGAATTAGAGAATTGGTTTTTAGGTAATTCAACTCATGTGATAGACTTGGCATTTTATTTAGGAGGTACGCCGAAAGAACTAAATTGTTATGTTGCCGGTAAAGATAAAATTGAGTGGCATCCTAAGTCGAGTAGTTTTTCAGGTTCCGGGGTTTCGGATAAAAACGCCTTGTTTGCCTATAGTGCTCATTGGCAAACCCCAGGCAGATTTGTGCTGGAAGTTTTAACTACAAAAAACAGATATATATTTAAGCCACTTGAAAAACTTCAGGTTCAAAAGTTAGGCACTGTGGCTGTTAATTTTTACGAGGATATTGATTATGGTTTGGATGAAACCTACAAGGCCGGATTTTATTTACAAACCAAAGCTTTTTTAGAAAATGATTTAAAGGATTTTGTTTCGCTTGCTGAGCAAGCCAAACTAATAAACGGGGTTTACAAGCAAATGAGCGGTTATTAATGAATTACATCACTCCTGATATTAAAATAAAAAAGCTGTTCATCTCTTTAGAAACGAATTCTAAAATTACAGAATTAAAGGTAAAGAATGATTCTATTTATTCCATGTTTCGATATCATTTAGAGATTATTGTGCGAATCGCTTATTCAGAAGTAATTAATAAAATTGAGCAAAAAGAGAAGCAATCTGTTTCTATAGCTCCATCACGTCAATCAAAAATTATTGAGCGAATCAAGGTACGAGTTAATAGAAAGCGTTATTACAGCCAGTTTGATAATTTGACTGATTTTCAAGGAAACGCTAAAATCGTTTTCGTTGCCACATCTCCGCAGGTTAACAATAAGAATCACTCAATTGAATTAGCAGATTTAATTTCAGATTGCAATCAAAAAAAAATAACAAGTGCTTTTGTATTACCTGAGTATAACTATACAATTAAGCGAAACAAGACAATTCACCTAAAAAATTATTTTGCTCTGAATGAATATAGCGACAATGATATCCATTTTTCCAAGGAGGACTTGAATAATTTAGAGTTGTTTAAAGAATTGGTTTGTTCTACAATCAAGTTTATATCACCTAAGGATTTAACCGGCTTAAATGGAGTGGTAGCCTGGCAATTGAAAAATGCAGCCGCGCTTCAAAGAATATTAAAGGTTGTAAAACCAACTGCAGTTGTTGCAAGATCTTTGTATTCTGATAAATGGGTAGTAATGGCAGCAAACCGTGAAGAGATTCAAACAATTGAAGTTCAACATGGTGTTTTTACCAAGGATAATTTTTATTTCCATTCATTGAGTAGTTTAAGTTTAAAAGAATTACTGGTTCCAACAAAAATAGTATGCTTAGGAAATGAATGGTTATCAATTTTAAGAAAACAAGACCAACACTGGACCAATTTGAATTCAGCTACAGTAGGTACTAGGAACTTCTTCGAAAATAAAAAACAAGATGTGTCTAAGCCAGTATTTTTGATTGCCTTGCAAGATTTGTCTGTCGAATTGTTTAACTTTTATGATTTTATGGTGAAGCTCATTGCAGAGAATCCGGAAATCTATGAACGATACGAGGTAGTTATTCGTCCACATCCGATAGATGTGGATTCTAAACAAATAAGAAACACAAAACTTGAGAACTGTCGAATCAGTCATTATAATCAAGAGAGCGTTGCGTCTATTTTGTCAAAGGCTAACATCCTCTTAACGGCATCATCAATGATGCTTTATGAGGCTCAAGCTCTTAACGTTACTGCTGTTTCATTAGAACAATATCGTTATTTGACTATTGATAAGAATATTTTGTTTTTAGAAGATACGGCTAACTTCATTCAAAAATTAGAGCAATTCGAAAAGACAAAAGTTAGTGTAGAATACCTGAATAAGTATGATTTTAATGCTTTTGAGCAATTAGCATGTTAACTAAAAGCCAAAATCAAGTTTGTAAGCGCTGTATAATGGATACAACAACTTCATTAATAAAATTTAATGAGGAGGGTATCTGTAATTTTTGTATTGAAAATGACCGGATTAAAGCTTCATTTAACTTCTATGATAAGGGACATCTTAAATCTAGCCTGGATAAGTTAATTAAGGAAATTAAGGAACGGGGTGTAAATGAAAAATATGATTCTTTAATTGGAATTAGTGGAGGATTTGATAGTACTTATGTTACCTATATTGCCAAAAAGAACGGCTTACGCCCATTATTAGTGCACTTCGATAACGGATGGAATACAAATGAAGCTACCTTAAACATTAATAATATTGTCAAAAATTCCGGATTCGATTTATATACTTATGTAATAAACTGGGAACAATTTAAGGATTTACAAATAGCATATTTTAAAGCTTCCGTTATTGATATCGAAGTTCCAACTGATCAGTTAATTTTTGCCGCTTTATACGATGTTGCGAAAAAATACAATATAAAGTCAATATTAACCGGAGAGAATGTTTACACCGAAACAATTATGCCAAGAGATTGGGCATTTGAACATAAATTGGATTATACCAATTTAGTAAACATTCATAAAGCTTACGGGAAAAGTAAATTGGTTAACTTTCCAAAGCTTAGCTTAAGTTACCAGCAAAAATTAACCAGACTTGGTTTTAAAAAGTATTCTTTGATTACTTATTGTCCGTTTAATTATAATGAATTAGTAAAGGAAATGAACGATGTGCTCGGCTGGAAAAATCCAGAGGATAAACATTTCGAGTCGGTTTTTACCAGGTTTTATCAAGGGTATATTCTTCCAAAGAAGTTTAATGTGGATAAACGCAAGGTACATTACTCTAATTTGATTAATTCTGGTTTTCTCACACGGGATGAGGCTTTGGATAAAATGAAAAATCCACCATATTCCTTAAAGATGCAAAATGAAGATTTGGAGTATATTCTCAAAAAATGGGATATGTCATTGGAAGAATTCGAGGAGGTTATGAAAAAACCTGAAGTTAACCATGATGTATTTGGTTATGATAAGGAATCTAAATCTGAAAAATTTATCGAATATTTAAAACTAGTTTACAAATTTAAAATTGCTTATCCTTTAGGAATAGAAAAGAGGCCTGTATCTTGAAAACAATTGCTATTATCTGCTTAACGCCTTTTTATAAAGAACCACGAGTACTCCGAACCATTCAAGCTCTGAAATCAGATTATAACTTGCTTATTTTTTCTGACGGTAGCAGCTTTGATGGTTTTAATTCTGTAAACATTTCTAAGTTTAATACGGATTATGAATTTGTTTATAGTGAGAATAAGTTGCTTGCCAAATTTCAATCAATTCTTCTGACGTTAAAAGGTGAAAAATTTCCTTCCGGATCTTACTTTAAAAAGAAGTATTGGCATTATAGGATGGAGGCACTGAAATTAATTCAAATGAGCAAGTTCGATTTAGCCATTGCTCATGGTATTTATGCTTTGCCTTTAATTAGCGCTTTAAATTGTAAAAAAGTATTTAACGCCCACGAGTATTATTTAAGAGAATTGGAGGATAATCCCACCTGGCTTAAATACACAATGCCCTATTATGATTATGTTTTAAATAATCATCTTAAGAATTGCGACTTGGTTTTTGCTGTTAACAAACCAATTGGTGATGAGTATGAAAAAACTTATGGTGTAAAATATGCAGAGATTACTAATGCAACGGACTTTGTTGATTTGAAACCTAAAGCAGTCGCCACTGAAATTTCAATTATTCATCATGGTGCAGCTATAAGAAACAGGCAATTGGAATTAATGATAAAGTGTGTTAGTCTTCTTCCCGATAATTATACTTTAACATTAATGCTAGTAAAAACTGATGAGGTTTATTATAACGAACTTCAGAAATACAAAAGCAGTAAAATAAGGTTTATTGAACCTGTAGAGGTTAGTTTGATTTCAAAGGCAATTAATCAGTTTGATATAGGTTTGTTTATTTTGCCTCCTGTAAATTATAATTGGCTGAATGCTTTACCTAACAAATTGTTTGAGTTTATTCAAGGTCGTTTAGCAATTGCAGTTTCTCCTAACCCTTTAATGAAACAAGTTGTGAACGATAATCAAATTGGGATAGTGGCGCAGGATTATAGTGCCGAGGCTATGGCAGCCTCTATTGCCAGTTTAAGCATTGAGCAGATTATGGGTTATAAGAATAACGCTGATCTTACTGCCAAAAAATTAAATGGAGGCATAACAGCTGAAAGAATTATGAAATCAATTGAAACATTATTGAACTAATGTGCGGAATTGCCGGCATAATAAAACTAGACAATACTAAAGTAGATTATAATCAGTTAAGAATTTTTACTGATTCTATTGCGCATAGAGGTCCTGATGGCTTTGGTTATGAGCTTTTGGATGATGAGAGAATTGGTTTTGGGCACCGCCGACTATCTATTTTGGATTTAACAGAAGCTGGTAAACAGCCAATGTACAGCAACGAAAACAATTTGTGTATTACATATAACGGTGAAATATACAACTTCATTGAAATACGAGATGAGCTAAGTAAATTAGGGTATCATTTTAAAACGCAGACGGACACAGAAGTAATTTTAGCAGCATTTAAAAAGTGGGGTGAGTCTTGTTTAGATAAGTTTAATGGTATGTTTGCTATAGCTATTTATGATGCTCAAAATAAATCAGTGTTTATAGCAAGAGATAGATTTGGAGTAAAGCCATTTTATTATTTGTACTTACCTGATCAATTATTTGCCTTTGCAAGTGAAACTATAGCCTTTAAAAATTTAGGAGGGTTTAAACGTGAATTGAATCAAGATGTGTTTAGGATTGCTTTACATCAACCTGAAATAATTGAAGGAACTTCATTCACAATTTATAAAAATATTTATCAATTAAGGCCAGGACATTTTCTTAAGATTAAGGCAGGATCAATAGAAATTAAGCGTTGGTGGACCACTCAAACAAACAATTTAACTATTCCGGCAAGTTTTAAGGAACAAACAGAGCATTTTAAACACTTATTTTTTGATGCTTGTAAACTGCGATTGAGAAGTGATGTACCTATTGCAACTGCGCTAAGTGGAGGTTTAGATTCAAGTTCTGTTTATGCTACACTATTGAACATATTAAATTCAACCAAGATTGAAAGAACGAATTCCAACAATCAAAAGGCCTTTGTAGCAGTTTTCCCAAACTCAAAAGTAGATGAAAGAAAATATGCTGAAAGTTTGATTAAGCAACTAAATGGCAAAGCAGTTTATATTGAACCAAATTATTCTAATCTAACACAGGAAATAATACAATCTACTAAACTTTTTGATGGACTAATTGGCACACCTATCTCTGCAATCACAGCAATTTATAAGGCTATGAAGAACAATGGAATTACAGTTTCTTTGGATGGTCATGGTGTAGATGAAATGCTTTATGGTTATAATTCATATATTAATATGAATTTTCATCATTATATCGCAAGCGGAAACAAAAAACAAGCCCTTAGTCATGCCAGAATTCTGGGAGGTTTAAACTCACCTAACAATCAAACTTACTTTGATAAATTGGTGAATGATTCGATGCTGAATAATTTTAAAACTCTCGTCAAAAAATTTGTTCGTCCATATAAAAAAGCGCCTATAAGCTATTTTCAGGGGTCTAACTATTTTGTAGATAAAGTAAACGAAAATGTTTTAACTGAAATATTAAACGAGTTAAATATTTGCTCTCATGAATTGCCAGGCGAAGAATACTTATATTCAGATTTCCATTCGCTCACTTTACCAATTAATTTAAGAGACTTTGACAGAGCGTCCATGCAAAGTGGAATTGAAATAAGAATGCCTTTTATGGATTACCGCTTGGTTAATTTTGTGTTTAATTTACCGGTTGAAGCCAAATATGGTAATGGGTTTACAAAATTGATTCTCAGAGAAGCTATGAAGGGTATCTTACCTGAAGACATTAGAACCCGTACGCACAAAATAGGAATAGCTGCACCTTTACTAGAGTGGTTTAACAAGGAAATTAAGGAGTTTGTGTTAGATGAGACGCATACTACCACCTTCAAAAATTCACAATTGTGGAATGGGAAAAATGCTTCTGAGAATTTAGCTTCTGATTTAAAGAACGGTGAACTTAACATGAATAAATGTTCAAAATACTGGAGTTTAATTAATGCAAATTTAATTTTGAATAACTAATGACTGTTGTTACTTGTAAAACTTGCGTATTAGACTCAACATCTACTCATTTTAAATTAAGTGAAGATGGTGAATGTAATTATTGTAAAGGTTTTCGAATAAGAGCAGAAAATTCTATTTGGCGACCATTAGAGTTAAGAACAAAATTGTTTGAGGAAAAAGTAAAAGAAATTAAGCGTGAAGGGGAAAACAAAAAATACGATTGTATTATTGGATTAAGTGGCGGTGTTGATAGTACATACGTAGCTTATCTGGTTCAAAAGCATAATTTGAGAGCATTAGCTGTTCATTTTGATAATGGATGGAATAGTGAACTTGCTGTTAAAAACATAGAAAATATTATTTCCAAAACAAAATTCGACTTATATACATATGTAGTTAATTGGGAAGAGTTTAAGGATTTACAGAGAGCTTATTTAAAAGCCGGTGTTGTGGACATTGAAGTACTCAGTGATCATATGATCGTTGCCTCCCTCTATAAATTAGCCAGTAAGCATAACGTAAAATATATTATTGGAGGAACAAACACTGCTACTGAAGGAATAATGCCTCATGATTGGGTTTATAACAAATCTGATTTAACCAATATACTTGATATTCACAATAAATTCGGGCAGAAAAAACTTATAACATATCCAAAAAACGGATTTTATCAGCGACTATATTATAAGGAAATCAAAAGTATTGAATTTGTAGAATTATTGGATTTAGTTAATTACAATAAGAGTGAGGTTAAAAAGTTTATTGTTGACTATTTTGAATGGAAGGATTATGGTGGTAAACATTATGAATCTACATGGACTAAGTTTTATCAGGGTTATATATTGCCTAAAAAGTTTAACATCGATAAGCGGAAAGCGCATTTGTCTAATTTAATTTTAACTGGGGAAATTAAAAAGGAAGAAGCTTTAGAGGAATTAAAAAAATCTCCAATACCAATTAACGAGGAGAAAGAACTAATAGAATACGTATGTAGAAAATTAGATTTATCAATTGAAGAATTTACAAGAATAATGGCTGAAAAGCCAGTTTCGCACACTTTTTACAGAACGGAATATGATGTTAAGTTTTATAAATGGTTTTTGAAAATTGTAAATTTTTTCTTGTGGAGAATTTCCAGAAAATTAATCAAGGTTTAATTTTATGAAAATTCTTTATGTTGGTTTTTTCGGTGATTTGAGTTCTCAGTCCAACGGTGTGACGAAAAAAATCGTTACAAAAATTAAATACTTAAATACCGGGGATACAACTTGTAAATTAATTTCATTTTCAGATCAAATTAAAGAGGTAAAAATATATAATGAACATATAACGATTTTACCTGTCCATCAAGGTAATAGTTTAAGATGGTTTGGTAGCATCGAGCAAATAAGGTTAAGTTGTTTAGCGGCTTTGGATTATTTAAATCAGCATATAAATAGTTTTGATGTGGTAATTTTTCGCTACCCATTGGCAAGCAAGTATTTTTTAAATATTTTGAAAGCACATGCTAATAAAATTTTTATTGAGCATAATACTATTGAATTGGATGAAATAACGGTAAACTCAAGAATATACCGGAAAAATATCCCTTTTAGTTGGAAGCCAGGTTATTTTGTTCACTATGCTGTAGTTGGGGTTTTTCCAATTTGGCGCGAAAAAATTTATAAAGAGAAAATTTTAAGATACGCTAAGGGAGGAATTTGTGTTACGAATGAAATTGGTGAGTTTTTAAGAAGAATTTACCCAAATTATAATTATGTTGTTGCTTCTAACGGCTACGAGTTCGATGGAGTCGAACCCTTAAAGTATAAAGAAATAAAGAATGAAGTTAAACTAATCATGTTAGTAGGTTGTTGTTCACCATGGCATGGAATCGAAAGAATTTCTAATTCAGTTAAACAGTATAAAGGCAATAAAAAAGTCGTAATTGATGTTTATGGAATCAATTCGGATGATGCATATGCTAAAAAGTTCGCTTTTAAAAGTGAGATGGTAGAGTTAAATTTTCTTGGTTATTTGAAGGTAAACGAAGTAAAGTCAAAATTAGTTGATTATCACGCTGGGATGAGCACCATGCAATTGTATTTGAAAGGATTGAATGAGGCTGCGTCTTTAAAAACACGGGAATATTTAAGTTATGGTTTACCTGTGGTTTATGGTTATTCTGATTCAGATATTGAATCTAATGAAATCATGAAAAAAAACTGCATTCAATTTCCAAACAATTCATCCTTTATAGATTTCAACCGAGTGAATATGACTTTGGAGGATTTATACAAGAATAAGAATATTTATAATGACATTAGTTTAACTGCCAGGCAAACCATTAATTATGAGGTTAAAGCCAGGGAATTGATTAATAATTTAAAAAATTGGACAGACAAAGTGTATTAAGGTTTTATCTGGATATTCTTTAATTTTTTCGATGCTGTTTTAATGATGCATACCTTCAATGAAATGTGAGACTTTAAGCGCTGATGTTTTAAAAGGCCTGCGGATAGATGAATATTATAAAAAGAAAATTTTGTTTAATTAAATTGTAAAAGTGTATGAGTAAAGTATTAGTAACAGGTGGCGCCGGATTTATCGGATCACATCTTGTAAAACACCTTGTTAACCAAGGTAACGAAGTAATTGTTTTAGATAATTTATTACGAGGTAATAAAATTGAAAAATCTGTATTTGAAAAAATAACATTTGTAAAAGACGACGTACGTAATTATGAAGTTGTAAAAAACTTGTCACAGCATTGTGATTATATTTATCATTTTGCTGCCGTATTGGGTGTTGATGTTGTAGCGGATAATCCGGTAGAAACCATGGATACCGAAGTAATAGGTATGAAGAATGTTGTGGATGCGGCTTTGCTTAATAATGTCAAAAAAATCATTTACGCATCAACTAGCGGTATTTACGGTCATTCGGCTATTGAGCGCTCGGTAACCGAAAACATACAGGTTGATCCACGCACTAGTTACGCTATGGCAAAACGTTATAACGAAATTTATTTAAAGGCAGCATATGAAGAAAAGGGATTAAACTCTATTTCTGTTCGATTCTTTAATGTGTATGGATCCGCACAGGATAACCGAATGGTAGTGCCACGGTTTTTTGAACAGTGTCTGGCAGGAGAGCCTATTACAGTATTTGGTAATGGTAATCAAACCCGCGATTTTACTTTTATCGATGACACAATTAAAGCTTGTTTATTGTTAACAGAAAAAGTTAGTGGTTGTGAAATTTTTAATGTAGCCAATGAGAATGAATTCTCTATTTATGAGTTAGCCAAATTGATGAAAGAAATCACTAATTCTAAATCGGAAATTACATTAATTGATGCACCAAAAAAGCGTTACGATTATGAGGTAGAACGTCGTTTTGGCAGCTCGCAAAAGTTGTTTGAGGCGGTCGGTTTTAAACCAAACACAGATTTACGAGCAGGACTTACTCATATTTTAAATACATGTTATAAATAAATGAAGCCTGTGTTGTTGCTTCTCACTAATCAGTTTCCTTTAGCAACCGCTAAAGCAGAAAATTGGTTATACGATGAGTTGAGTCATACACACACATATTTTGAAAAAATAATTATTGTACCGGACTCCGCTAAGGAGACATGTAACGCATTGCCAACTAATTGCCAAACTCAATTTTATAATGATTTACCGGAAGTAAAACTAACTACGAGTGAATTAATAAATAGTTTGAGAATAGTGCTGTCAGATTTTTCCGCTTATCCTAAAAAAAGTGCTTACTTAAAGCAGTTTAGATATAATTTTTCTTTGGTGCGTCAGCTACATTTGAAAGCAAAGCGTATTGCACAGAAGCAGGAATGGTTTAGTAAATCTACAATTATATATCCCTATTGGGCTGATAATTTGTGTACAACTGCTTCTTTGGTTAAGCAACGCTATCACAATGCAGTTAAGATAGTCACACGAGGGCATGGCTACGAAATATTTGAGGACCAAACCTTGCATAAAGTTATCCCTTTTCGACATTTTCAGTATAGGTTTATTGATGCCATATTTGCCGACTCAAAACGAGGGCGAGATCATCTGATGAGCAAGAAGGAAAATATAGCATTCAAACATAAAAATGAATATGCGTATGTTGGCACTAAAGACTATGGTTTTGGTGCCTGGCAGCCTGATTCGGAGTTTACTATTGCTACCTGCTCATTTGTAAGAAATGTAAAACGCTTAGATCTAATGCCTGACATTTTAAAATATATTCCATTTCCTTTAACTTGGCATGTATTAGGAGGTGGCGATGATTTGGAAAAATTAAAAGGCTTAACCAAATCTCTGTCTTCTAATATTAAAGTTATTTATCACGGTGAGTTAAGCAACGAAGCTATCCTAAAATTTTATAGTACCCATTCAATCAATCTCCTTGTTAGCTTAAGCTCATCAGAAGGCTTACCGGTTACAATGATGGAAGCACAAAGTTTTGGTATTCCAATATTGAGTACAGATGTTGGTGGTTGCAGAGAAATTTGTCATGAAGAAACCGGCTTTTTAATTGATAGAGATTTTAATCCTGAAGTGGTAGCAAATAAAATGGAGGCGTTTAAAAACTCTTCAAAGAATACGGAAGTATTCAGAAAGCAATGTCGCCGCCACTGGGAAGAAAATTTTAACGCAAAAACGAACTATGCAAATTTTGCGAATCTACTGGTAAATTGATAAATAAAAGATCAATTCTGATAGCATATAATTAATTAGTTTATCAATAGCATCAAGAGCCAGAATAAAGATGGAAGTATTTGCCAAACAAATTTTAATACAACAATCCCTAACTAAGGTTTATAATCAGTTAATTAGTAATTAAATGTTATTTAACTCCATAGAGTTCTTTTTGTTTTTCCCAGTTGTAACATTGCTGTATTTTATATTACCTTATAAAACACGATGGTTTTGGTTGTTAGCTGCAAGTTGCTATTTTTATATGGCCTTTGTTCCTGTATACATCCTTATTTTATTCGGAACAATTGTAATTGATTATTTTGCGGGTATATTAATTGAAAAAAGCGAAGGTAAAAGCAAACGGTATTGGTTAATAATTAGTTTGGTATCTAATATTGCCATTTTGGTTGTATTTAAATACTACAATTTTTTTATTGATAACATTAATTACCTTTTCAATCTGAATGGAACTACTTCAGCTTTGGGTTACCTTGGAATATTATTGCCTATAGGATTGTCATTCCATACTTTTCAGGCTATGAGTTATACAATTGAAGTATATAGAGGAAATCAAAAGGCAGAAAAACACTTTGGTATTTACGCACTCTATGTTATGTTTTATCCTCAGTTAGTTGCTGGTCCAATAGAGCGCCCTCAAAATGTAATCCATCAATTTAAGCAAAAATTTGATTTTGATTATAACATTGCGGTAAGTGGTTTCAAACTCATAGCATGGGGATTTATTAAAAAAGTTGTAATAGCCGATAGATTAGCTCAAATGGTTAATTTCGTTTACGATCAGCCAGAAAATTTTAACGGAATTTCGCTTATTGTAGCAACTGTTTTTTTTTCATTCCAAATATTTTGTGACTTTTCCGGTTACTCAGATATTGCAATCGGAACAGCAAGAGTTATGGGTATTAATTTAATGATGAATTTTAATAAACCATATCAATCACAAACCATTTCGGAATTTTGGAGCCGTTGGCATATTTCTCTTTCAACCTGGTTTAAAGATTATGTTTACATACCATTAGGTGGTAATAAAGTGAAGGTTTCTAGATGGTATTTTAACCTTGCAATTGTTTTTTTAATAAGTGGTTTTTGGCATGGAGCAAGTTGGAATTTTGTTATATGGGGAGCCATTCACGCTTTTTACTTAATATTCGCAATAGTTACAAATGATCTACGAAAAAGGTTTTTCGATAAAATATTTGTTAAGTCAATCGCTTTAAAAACTGGTATTACAGTTTTTACAACATTTGTTTTGGTTGCGTTTGCATGGATTTTCTTTAGAGCTAAAACATTTAATGACGCAATGTATATTTCAACACACTTGTTTTCTGGTTGGAGCAAGGATATAAAATTAATTATTGAGAACAAGAATTTCTCACGAATGGACGTGTTATATCTTGGTCAAATGAAGTTTGAGTTCTTCTTTGCTATCTTTTGCATTATTATAATGTCATTTATTCATCGTTTACAAAACACTGTATCAGTTTCAGAATTGATCACAAAACGTCCTGCTTGGCAACGTTATTTGATTTATCAAGCTGTAATTTTAGTTGTGCTCTTATATGGAGTATATGAAAAGGAACAATTCATTTACTTTCAGTTTTAACTAAATGGGTATAAAGTTTATTTACAAAATTCTATTACTGATTTTACCCTTCACGCCAATAGTGTTTTTATATACTATTTTAGATCCATTTAAGGTTATTTATAAAAGGAATGATTATTACGTAAACGACGGAACTGTTAAGAATATGGATTTTATAGCAACCGAAATGTTTCTCAAACATTATGATGAAAAGAAATTCGATTCATTCATTTTTGGAAGTTCACGAACGGAAGCTTTTAAAGCTGTTAGATGGAAAAAATACATTAGCGGGACACCTTTTCATTTTCATGCTTCCGGCGAAAATATTTGGGGAATAGCAAAAAAGTTAGAGTTCTTGCATGAAAGAAATGTGTCAATTAAAAATGCACTTATACTTCTTGATAAATCCGTACTAGAAAGCACTGTAAATTTAAAGACTATTATAGGGATTAAACATCCAACTTCCACTAAAACTTCCTGGGAGGCTTTTCACATAAAGTACTTTAAGGCATTTTTTAAAGATGCTTTTTTTATCAAATTTCTTAAATTAAAGTACTTTGGCGGATATGATGATCCCAGACTCTTTGATATGAGAAAGTTCATATATGATGAGTCTACAAATGATGTTTATTATGAGTGGTTTGATGAACAAATCCGAAACGATTCAGTGAAATTTTTTACCGACAATTTTGAATTAATTTCAACTAAAACGAAAGGTACTATTTACGAGAAGCCTGCTATTAATGAAGTAAACAAAGCCTATTTAGATCAGATTGCAAAAATTTTAAAGGAAAATAATACGAATTATAAAATTGTAATCTCTCCCTTAAAAGATAGATTTTTCTTTAATAAAGCCGATTTAAAAATCTTGGAAACTATTTTCGGTAAGGAACACATTTATGATTTTTCAGGTATTAACTATTACACGTCACAAGTTTATCATTATTACGATGGGGCATCTCATTTTAGGCCGTTTATAGCGGACTCTATGTTAAAGGTAATTTACAATAATAAATAATTTATGTCATTAAATATTGCAATAATAGGTTACGGTTACTGGGGACCTAACCTTGTTAGAAATTTTAGCAACGCAGTTAATAGTAAAGTAACTCATGTGGTAGATTTCAGGCCGGAGAGACTGAGCATCGTTAACAAAATGTATCCGTCAATTGAAACAACAAATAATGTTGATGAAGTAATTAATTCTTCAAAAGTAGATGCAGTGGTAATTGCTACACCTGTTTTTACACATTTTGAACTTGCTAAAAAAGCCTTACTAAATGGTAAGCATGTGTTGTTGGAAAAGCCGATGACATCAACAGTTGCAGAGGCCAAAGAATTAATAGATCTGGCTGATAAAATGGGTTTATTGCTAATGGTAGATCATACATTCTTGTATACTGGAGCGGTTAGAAAGATGAAGGAATTAATCGAAAAAAAGGAGTTAGGTACAATAAATTATTTTGATTCAACGCGTATTAATCTGGGTTTGTTTCAGCCTGATGTTAATGTATTATGGGATTTAGCGCCACATGATATTTCCATTTTATTGTTTTTAATTAATGAGAAGCCATTAAGTGTTAATGCAACTGGCGTATCACATACTAATAATGGGATAGAAAACATAGCCTATTTAACAACAAATTACAGTTCTAATTTGTTAGCACATTTTAATTGCTCATGGTCTTCTCCTGTAAAATTGAGAAATACACTTGTTGGTGGTGATAAAAAGATGGTTCTCTTTAATGATCTTGAGCCCTCTGAAAAGTTGCGTGTTTATGACACGGGGTATAATTATAAGACAGATGAAGAAAAGAATAAACTTCTAGTAGATTATAGAACAGGAGATGTGTACATTCCAAAGTTAGAAATGAAGGAGGCTTTGTTAGAGATGGCCAATGATTTTGTTCAAAGCGCACTTAATAAAAAACAACCTGTATCAACTTGTTTATTAGGTTTAGAAGTAATAAAAATATTAGAAGCATCACAAACTTCTATTAAATCAAATGGTAAAGAAATTAAATTGTAATTATGGAAATATTAAATTTAGAAGAACCCGGAAAGAAAATTGTTAATGTTAAGGTTGGCAGTAATGTGAGATTGTTTGGATTTGTAAATGCATATGGCTGCAGCATAGATGATAATAGCAAAGTTGGCACATTTGTAGAAATACAGAAAGGCGCATCCGTTGGTAAGAATTGTAAAATATCATCGCATACTTTCATTTGCGAAGGCGTTCATATCGAGGATAATTGCTTTATCGGTCATGGTGTTATGTTTACGAACGATTTATTCCCGCGTGCAACTAATGAAGATGGTTCTCAACAAACTGATGCTGATTGGGTTTTAGTTGAAACTTTTGTTAAGAAAGGTGCTTCAATTGGAAGTAATGCTACAATTTTATGTGGCGTAACCATTGGGGAAAACGCCTTGGTTGGTGCAGGGGCAATGGTAACCAAGGATGTGCCGGCTAATACCGTTGTGGCAGGCAACCCTGCAAAAATTATCAAATACTTAAAATAAAGAAAATGGAAAAAATTAACTGTCTGGATTTAAAAGGTCAGCACGAACAAATTAAAAAGGAAATATTCGAAGCCTTTGAAAGGGTTTACGAAAAAACTGCATTTAGCGGAGGACCATTTGTGGAAGAGTTTGAAAAAAATTTCTGCAGCTACATCGGTTCAAACTACGCAGTAGGAGTTAGCAATGGCACAATAGCACTGCATTTGGCGATGTTGGCCTTAAATATTGGTTTTGAAGATGAAGTGATTGTTCCTGCCAATACATTTATTGCAACAGCATGGGGAGTAAGTCATGCAAATGCGACTCCTGTTTTTGTGGATTGTGATAACGATACCTGGCAAATTGATTTATCAAAAATTGAAGCAGCAATTACCCCAAAAACAAAAGCGATTATTGGGGTACATTTGTATGGTCAACCATTTGATGTTGATGGAGTAGTAGCTATATGTAAAAAACACAATTTGTATTTGATTGAAGACACAGCACAAGCACAAGGAGCACGTTACAATGGAAAAACTGTTGGTGTTTTTGGTGAAATGGCATGTTATAGTTTTTACCCTGGAAAGAATTTAGGCGCATGTGGAGAAGCCGGCGGACTAACTACAAATAATGAAAAATATTATAAGCATCTTCAATCGCTGCGAAATCATGGTAGTGTTGTAAGGTATTATCACGATGAAATTGGTTATAATTATCGAATGGGAGGTTTAGAAGGCGCTTCGTTAACAGTTAAATTAAAATATTTAGAAAATTGGAATAACAGAAGAAGAGAAATAGCGAAAAGGTATCAGAAAGAAATTATAAATCCAAAGATAAAAATGCAAAGTAAGCCATCTTACAGTGATGGAATTTATCATCTGTTTGTTGTAACAACGGAAAATAAGGATGCATTTGTGAAGCACTTAGCAGACAATAATATTAATGCAGCTTATCATTATCCTGTACCATGTCATCTACAAAAGGCCTATCAGCATTTAAATTATAAGGCAGGTGATTTTCCTAACTCTGAATACTTAGCTTCGCACTGTGTTAGTTTACCTATGTATGCAGAATTAACTGACGCACAGGTTAACCATGTGATAACAACCATTAATCAATACAATGGCTAAAATAAAACTCTTAGTTTTCCCTTATAATGGAAATGGATTAGAGGCATTGGATTGTTTGGGCGACCAATATGAATTTATTGGTTTTGTGGACGATACGCCGGAAAAGCAAGGGTTAACGAAATATGGACATAAAGTTTTTTCAAGAACGATTTTCGATGAATTGCCTCAAGCTAAAGTTTTAGCAGTACCTGGAAGTCCAACTAGCTATAAAATTAGAAACGAAATTATTTCTAATTTGAAACTCCCTGTTGATAGATTCACGACCATTATTCATCCAAAAGCTTCAGTCTCGGCTTTGGCAAATATTGGGCATAATTCTTTAATTATGGCCGGTGTTGTAATCACAAGCAATGCAACAATTGGCAACCACGTATGTGTCTTGCCAAATACAGTTATTCATCATGATTGTGTTATTGGTAACTATACTTTAGTAGGTTCTAATGTTTCTGTAGCTGGTAGTACGATTATTGGGAATAATTGCTACATAGGGAGCGGAACAAAAATTATTAATAATGTTTCAATTGGTGATCACACATTAATTGGTTTAGGAAGTAATGTTATTAAATCAGTCGAATCCAATTCAAAGGTAGTTGGCAATCCAGCAAAAAGTATTTAATGAATAAAGTAAGTATAATCATACCATTTTTAAACGAAGCAGACAATGTTGAAGGTTTAGTTTCAGCTTTAAATCAGTATTTTGCTTCCAAACAAAATTACCAAACAGAATTAATATTAGTTAATGATGGATCAACTGATGATTCGGTGCAGAAATTTTCGAAAGCAACGTTTGATAATGTTGATGCAAAGTTAATTTCACTTTCTAAAAACTTTGGATCACATGCTGCCCTTAGGGCTGGAATTTTAAACGCAACAGGCGATTATATTTGTTTTATGTACGCTGATTTGCAGGATCCTCTAGAATTAATTGATCGCCTTTATGAGAACGTAACCAAGCAGAATGACATTGTTTGGGCTACTCGAGAAGCAACTAATAACGGATTATTAGAAAAAAGTTTTTCAAGCATGTACGCATACTTAATGAAAAAATATGTTGTTAAGTCTTTTCCGGATAAAGGTTTTGATATAGTAATGTTTAATAAGAAAGTTCAGCAACAACTTAATAATAACATTGAGGCTAATTCTTCCATCTTTCTTCAGATACTGACCTTAGGTTACAAACAAACAAACATATATTATCAAAAGCAGGAAAGAAAAAAAGGAAAATCAAAATGGACATTAAGCAAAAAAATTAAATTGTTTATTGATTCGTTTGTTGCTTTCTCCTATGCTCCAATTCGTTTCGTTACCGTTGTTGGTATTTTATTGTTTGTAATTGGGTTATTATTTTCAGCTTACCTAATTATTCGTAGGTTGGTAGCTAATGATTTAGCAAGTGGTTGGCCTCTTTTAGGTTCACTTATTTGTTTGGGTTTTGGTATTACAAACATCTCACTTGGAATAATTGCTGAGTATTTATGGAGAACGCTTGACGCAAGCCGAAAGCGCCCCGTGTTTGTTATTGATCAAATTATAGATTTAAAGAATAATGCAAAGTAAAATCACAAATTCAAAAATTTTCATAACCGGTGGAGCTGGTTTTATTGGATCTTACGTCGTTGAGCAATTGTTGGAGCATAGTCCCGCAAGGATTTGCATCCTTGATAATTTCATACGCGGTAGTCACGAGAACATGAAAAACTTTTCTAATAATCCGATAGTGAAGTTTGTGGAAGGGGATATTAGAAATGAAGCTTTGCTTGAAGAGTGCATTAAAGATTCTGACTATGTTTATCACATGGCCGCCTTACGCATAAATGCTTGTGCTGCAGATCCAAATGAGGGTTTTGAAGTAATGATCAAAGCAACATTTAACTTAGCAAATCTCTGTGTTAAACATAAAGTAAAAAAAGTTATTTATTCCTCTACTGCATCTGTTTATGGCTTAGCTCAAAATTTTCCTACTCCGGAAAGTGATAATCCATACAATAATCAAACATTTTATGGAGGCGCAAAAATCTGGGGAGAGCAATTGTTTCGATCATACAAATTCATGTATAATTTAGATTATGTTGCATTACGTTATTTTAACGTGTATGGCTCTCGTATGGATACCGATGGAAAATATACAGAGGTGATGATAAAATGGTTGGATTGTATACGAGACAGCAAACAGCCAGCGATTTTCGGTGATGGTTCCGATAGCATGGATTTTGTTCATGTGAAAGATGTAGCAAAGGCAAATATTCTTGCTTTGTTGAGTGATGTTAGTGACGAGTCGTTTAATGTTGGAGATCAGGTGGAAACTAATTTAAAAGAAATGTTGGCAGCATTACTAAAAGTTAACAAGGCTAATTTAAGTCCGGTTTTTAAGGAGGCTAATTCTGTAAACCCTGTAAGTCGCCGCTTAGCGGATATTTCAAAAGCAAAAAAATTATTAGGTTATACGCCAGATGTTACATTGGAAGCTGGGTTAAAGGAACTTTCAAATTGGTATTTTGACAAACAGAAACAAAAAGTAAATTAAATGATAGCTATAGCAAAACCTTATTTAACAGAAGATGAAGCCAAGGATGCTTACACAACCATTTTATCTGGTTGGGTAACTCAGGGCCCAAAAGTTCAGGAATTTGAAGAAAAATTTGCAAACTATGTAGGTACAAAATATGCTGTTGCACTATCTAATTGCACAACTGCATTGCATTTAGCTATGATAGTTGCAGGTATAAAGGAAGGTGACGAAGTTATTTGTCCAAGTATGAGCTACGTTGCCACTGCTAATTGTATTAAATATGTTAATGCTACTCCAGTATTTGCTGAAGTTAATGAGCATTTTAATTTGGATATAGAAGATGTTAAAAAGAAGATTACCCTTAACACAAAAGCGATTTTGTTAGTTCATCAGATAGGAATGCCTGCTGATATTGACGCCTTCAGATTGCTCTGTGAACAGCAAGGACTTAAGTTAATTGAAGATGCCGCCTGTGCTGCAGGTTCTGCCTATAAAGGCCAAAAAATTGGCTCGCATTCAGAATTGGTTTGTTTTTCTTTTCATCCTCGTAAAGTAATTACCACAGGTGATGGAGGCATGATAACCACCAATAATGAAGCTTATTACAAACGACTTAAGTTGCTTCGTCAGCACGCGATGTCTGTTAACGACAGAGAAAGACATAATGCTGGTAAAATAATTTTTGAAGATCATTTAGAAGTTGGATATAATTATCGAATGACAGATATTCAGGCCGCTGTTGGGATTAAGCAACTTGAAAAACTTGATGACATTGTGAACGAAAGAAGAAAAGTAGCTCAGCGATACAACACAGCCTTTACAAAACTACCTGGCATTAAAGTGCAAACGGAACCTGATGGTTATTTTACAAATTATCAATCGTATACTTTGCTGTTTAGTGATGAAGCTAAACTAAAACGAAATGAGTTTATGGAAAAAATGCTTCAGGAAGGAATTTCTACTAGGCGAGGTATTATGACAGCTCACAGAGAAAGTGCTTATAATAGCGAAAAATATAGCTTGCCTATATCAGAAAAGTATTCTGACAACAGTGTTGTGATACCATTATTTTACCCGATGAAGGAAGAGGAAATTGAGAAGGTAATTGCAACTATTTTAAAGTTTTTAGGTTAGGAGTGAGTGTTCCATTAAGTAATATGTTAATCAAGGAGAAAACACAGTTTTTTCTACTTGCATTGGGAATTAAAATTCTCATGTATTGCTTTTTGTATTTGGGCTTGGTAAAAGAAAACAATCCTTATTTAGTGGGACTAAACTATGCATATAAGGATTTTGGAAGCTACATTGGACCGCCCGCAAATCTTGTAAACGATGGAACATATTATGAGTTTAATGAAAAGGGAAAGTTGTATGCATACAAAACACCAGGCACATTGCCTCTATACGGGCCAATGTATTATTTTCTGGGTGAATTCAAGGCTCAGAACCTTTTGATTCTAACTCAAATTTTATTGGAAGGCATCGCAGCTTATTTATTAATAATTATTGCTGACTATCTTTTTAGGAATAAACGAATTAATTGGTTGGTGTTGATTCTCAATGGTATTTCTGCTTATGTTTCTTATTATACAATCCAAACAACAAGCGAGTGCTTAACCACGTCTTTTCTAATATTTGCGATTTATTTCTTAATACGGTTTTATCAGAATTATTCATTTAGAGATTTATTTTGGTGTGGGTTCTTTGCAGCCTGGGCTTATTTCATGCGTCCGGTCAGTATACTAATATTCTTACCAATTTTGATTGTAATTTATTATACTGCAAGAAAGCATGGTTTTAGTTTAATAAATTTCACTAAAGCTGCGTTGGTTGTTTCTGTAACTTTTATTGTTTCTGAAAGTGCATGGATTTACAGAAATTATAAATTATTAGGGGAGTTTGTGCCGGTTGATCAAAGTCAAAAGCAATTTGGCTCTCCAAGTATGCAAGCAATGTTTAAGTTGATAACTTCATGGGGTGGTAATAACCAGGCATGGATTGAGAAAGGTGAAGCGCATTGGTTTTTTCAATATCCATATAATGAAGCCGTAACTCAAAATGAAATGAGTTTTCATTGCTTTCCTAAACATGTTTTAAAGACTATTCCAGCTGACTCGTTAAACGAAATAAAAAGTAATTTCTTAGTTATAAATGGAAAAAAATTAGATAGTGCTTTAACACCAATATCAAATCAAATTATTTCAAAGTGTAATTATTTTACAGCTAAATATAAATCAGATCACTTTGTTCGTTATCACTTCACTTCCAGATTAAGGGTATTGACCTTGTTTCTTTTTCCGAAGCAAACATTTAATTTAACATACCATCAGCCAGACATGTTGAGTAAGTTGATTAGGTTGTTTTTTTTAGCGCATTATTATTTTATTCTATTAATTTTTATAGTAGGTTTAGTTTTTCTTCGCCCGGATTTTATTTCTCGTAATCTCTTATTGTTTATAATTTCACTTATATTACTTTACAGTGTTGTAATGCGACTATCCGAAAACAGATATCTGGTAACAGTTTTCCCTTTAATAACAATGTTCAGTTGTTATACTCTTAATCAATTATTAAGTAAATTTAAAAAAGTAGAATAAATGGATCTAAATGGTAAAAGTATTTTAATAACCGGAGGAACAGGTTCTCTTGGTAAGCAATTAACGAAAACAATTATTGAACGTTGGCCTAATTTTAAGCGACTGGTGATTCTATCTCGTGATGAGCAAAAACAATTTCAAATGAATCAGGAATATCCTGATACGATTTACAAAAATATCAGATATTTTATTGGAGACATAAGGGATTATGATCGTTTAGTACGTGCATTTGAAGGTATTGAATTCGTTATCCATGCTGCAGCAATGAAGCATGTTCCAATTGCAGAGTATAACCCTATGGAATGTGTTAAAACAAATGTGTTGGGTGCAGAGAACATAATTAATGCTTGTTTAGCTACCGGGGTAAAAAATGTTGTTGCCTTAAGCACAGATAAAGCAGCGGCTCCAATTAATTTATATGGGGCAACTAAATTGTGCAGTGATAAGTTGTTCGTTGCTGCAAATAATATTAAAGGGCATCGTGATATTAAATTTTCCGTTGTAAGATATGGGAATGTGATGGGATCTAATGGTTCTGTAATTCCATTCTTTATAAATAAAGCTAAGAAAGATAAGGTATTACCAATCACCGATTTAAACATGACTAGATTTAATATTTCACTTCAGGAGGGTGTAGATTTAGTTTTACATGCCTTGGAAACGGCATGGGGGGGAGAAATATTTGTTCCTAAAATACCATCCTATAAAATAACGGATGTGGCAAGTGCAATTGGTCCTACTTGCGAACAAAAAGTAGTAGGGATTCGTCCAGGTGAAAAGGTTCATGAAGAAATGATAACTCAATCAGATTCCTTTACAACTTATGATTTAGGGAAATACTTTGCTATACTTCCGCAGGTAACAAATTGGGATATTAACAATTATGTTAAACACTTTAATGCTAAGAAGGTAGAGGTTGGATTTCAATACAACAGCGGGACTAATAGCGAGTGGCTCTCAACTGATCAGTTAAAGCAATTAATAACGAAGTATGTTGACGAATCATTTAAACCAATTTAATATGAGTAAGTATAGAAAGGAATTAGAAAGTCAGAGTTGGACCTTAATCAAGAATTATTTTGATAATGATTTTTGTGATCAATTAAGAAAAGATTGTTACGCAGCATCACAATCTAATAAGGATTATAGTGATATTCTTTCTAATCAGTATCTAAGTCATTTACTCACAAATGATAAATTTATTGAATTGGTTTGCCAATTTTTTGATACAAAACCTGTTTACTTTGGTGATAGTGGTTATCAAATTGCAAGTGTAGTAAAACGAATTTCGAATGGTTTTCACAAGGATAGCATTGATAGACAAAATCCGGATGGAATGGATTGGAAACAAGGTTACTCGTTAATCAGATTTGGTATTTATTTGCAGGATCATAAAAATTTTTCTGAAGGATTAGTTGTTAGAAGTAATTCGCATCATACGCCTGATTTAAAAACCGGAAAAAAAGTAAATGTACCATCTGAGAAGGGAGATGTTATTGCCTGGTATTTAACAACAACACATTCCGGTAATGCAAAACGAATTAAAGGTATCGACTTTCCTGTGTTAATGGGTGATGAAACTGGTGGTTGGTTGTCGCATAAATTATATTATCATTTACCAAAGTTTTGCATTCAAAAATCAGAAAAGGATAGGGTAGCTATTTTTATTACGTTTGGAACGAATGATTTACATTTAAAACGTTATTTAAGTTACTTAAAGCATAGACGCTACATGGTGGAATTATGGCAGAGACAAGATTTTGTTAGAGACACAGTAGATAAGATAAAAACACAAAATAAAATAGAACTACTGGATTTAAAGGAAGAATCTCTTAAGGTAGATATGCAAAACTTTAAGGAGTACAATTTTGAGAATTATAGAAATTTCAATATTTAATAATGGGTATATCTTACGGTAAACAATTTATTTCAGAAGAAGACATTCAGGAGGTTGTTAAAAGTCTAAGCTCAGACTTTTTAACTCAAGGACCCAAAGTTGCTGAATTTGAAAGCAAATTTGCAGAGTATATAGGGTGCAAATATGCGGTTGCAGTTTCAAACGGAACAGCTGCCTTGCACTTATGTGCGTTGTCGGTTGATGTAAAAGAAGGAGTAAATGTTATAACTACACCCATTACATTTGCTGCTTCAGCTAACTGTGTAAGGTATTGCGGGGGAAATGTTTTTTTTTGTGACATAGACCCTGAAACCTTTTTAATTGATATAACAAAATTAAAGACACTAATCGCCTCAAAACCAAAAGGTTTTTTTAGCGGAATAATACCGGTTGATTTTGCAGGTATGGCGGTTAATCTGGAGGAAATTAAAAAAATTGCCTTGGAGAATAAATTATGGATTATTGAGGACGCTTGCCATGCACCAGGAGGATATTTTATGGATTCTAAAGGAGTAAAACAGTTTTGCGGAAATTCTCAATTTGCTGATCTTGCAATCTTTTCATTTCATCCGGTTAAGCACATTGCAACAGGCGAAGGTGGAATGATCACAACGAATGACAAAAAATTATATGAAAAATTGATTTTACTTCGGACCCATGGTATTACAAAAAATGAAGAGTTGCTTACCAAAAATGATGGTGGATGGTACTACGAAATGCAGGAATTGGGATTTAATTACAGAATACCTGATGTTTTATGTGCGCTGGGGATTTCACAATTAAAACGTGCAAATGAAGGATTAAAAAGGAGAAGGGAGATAGCTAAGAAATATTTTGACGCATTTAAAAACCACGATGATATTAAAATTCAACCATTCGAATTGCACAGTGGTCATGCCTTTCATCTTTTTATTATTAGAGTTTCAAAGAGAAAAGAGTTATATGATTATTTGCGTACTAAAAACATTTTTGCACAGGTTCATTACATACCGGTTCATACGATGCCTTATTATAAAGGATTAGGATTTAAAGAAGGAGACTTTCCTGTGGCTGAAAGTTACTATAGGGATTGTTTGAGTATACCAATGTATCCTAGTTTAACCGATAATGATCAAGATATGGTTATTAAATCCATCCTTGAGTTTTATGGAAATTAAACGTTTAAATTATTTAGATTATTTAAGAGGTGCTGCTGCTGCAGGAATAATGCTGTACCATTATTTGTCATGGTCACGCGGTCCATTTAATTCAAGTGACGTATTCGGTAGAATTGGCATTTATGGTGTTTCTATATTCTATGTGTTAAGTGGTTTAACCCTTTTTCATGTTTATTTTAATCAAACGCCTGATAAGGTTGCTATTCTTAATTTTGCGATAAAGCGTATTTTTAGAATCGTACCATTATTTGCTGCCATTTCAATTTTATCTATGATCAGTCTCAAGCAGCCAATTCCAATATCACATATTATTTTAAATTTAACTTGCTTATTTGGTTTTGTTTATCCGGGCGCATATTATACAAATGGTGGTTGGTCTATTGGCAATGAAATGGTGTTTTATCTTTTTTTTGTTTTTTATTTTATAAGTTATCATAGAAGTAAGGTATTATTTAGCGTACTGAGTTTGTTAACCCTTGTTGCTTATGGTGTTTTTGCTCATTTAATTATTTTGCCTGAGCAAACAATTGATAGCCAGTGGCTTTTTTATATTAATCCATTTAATCAACTGTTTTTATTTTTAGGGGGAATATTAATCGGATTACTTTCAAAAGCCAAAACAGCCTGGTTTAATAACATAGCATGTGTAATTCTGATTTTACTTTCAATAATAGCCTTTGTTTTGATTCCTACTGAGCCAACAGATAGAGTATTAATTATAACAGGATTAAATAGGTGGCTGTTTACGATAGTTTGTTTTACAATTTGTTTAGCTTTATATAACTTAAAAATAGAATTGCCAAAGCTATTTCACAAAGTGGGGGTATTTTTTGCTGAAACAAGTTATTGCCTTTATTTAGTACATGGTTTGTGTTTTATGTATTCCCAAAAAATTCTAAATTCAGCATTAGAAAATTACCCTGAAAGATATCGATTTTTATTTGCTATAGCATTAACTATTGGTTTTAGCTATGTATCTTATATAACCTTGGAAAAATATTTTATAGGACAAGGGAAAAAATTAATTAATAAAGTAAATGGAAAATTTAAAACGTTGCACTAAGTGCATTACTCCTGAAACACACGAGACAATTGTTTTTGACGACAAGGGTGTTTGTAACGTATGTAATAACATCGCTGTTAAAGATGCTATAAACTGGACAGAAAAAAAGATTGAGTTAGGAGAACTCATTGAGCAATACAGAGGAAAGTATGATTATGATTGTATTGTTCCGTTTAGCGGCGGAAAGGACAGTGTCTGGACTCTCTATTACCTTGTTAAACATTACAAGGTAAAACCATTGGTTGTTAGATTTGATCATGGTTTCTTAAGACCTAATATTGAGGAAAACACTAAGCGTGTTCTAAAAAAACTAGGCGTGGATTTTCACCATTTCACTCCAAATTGGAATGTTGTAAAAAAATTAATGCTTCAGTCTTTTCTGGAGAAAGGTGATTTCTGCTGGCACTGCCATACAGGTATTTTTTCCTACCCAATGTGGGTAGCCTTAAGATACAATGTGCCTTTGATTTTTTGGGGTGAACCTTCAGCTGAATACACTGCTTACTATTCTTATGATCAGGCAGAAGAGGTAGATGAAAAGCGTTTTAACCGATATGTTAATTTAGGAATTAATGCGGAGGACATGCTGGTTCGTTTCGGAGGAGATTTGGATCCTAGAGATGTGAAACCTTATTCTTATCCGCCATTAAAAGAATTGAGAAAATTAAATTACAGGTCTGTATGCCTTGGTTCTTATATCCCTTGGAATGTAAAGGATCAAGTTAAAATTATTCAGGATGAACTAGGTTGGCAGGGTGATGAAGTTGAAAATGTTCCTGAAAATTATACATATGAGAAAATAGAGTGTTATATGCAGGGGGTTCGTGACTATATAAAGTATATAAAACGTGGTTATACTAGGCCTACACATTTAATGTCCATAGATATTAGGCATGATAGAATGAATAGAGATGAAGCTCTAGATCTTATAAAAAAGTACGAAGGAAAGAAACCTAAAAGTTTGGAAATATTTTTGAATTTTATAGGCTTAACTGAAAAAGAATTCTTTGACATTGCAATGTCACATCAGGTTTCCCCATGGAAATTTGACATGGATTCTACAAAAAATGAAAGTAAACGAATGGAAGATTTTGATGCATGGTATAAAGGTGATGGCTTAACACGTGCAGAGACTGAATTAGTTTTAAAGCGTTTTGGGTTACTTTAATGATAGGAATTATTGATTATGGAATGGGTAATCTACTGTCTGTAAAAAATGCAGTAGAGTATTTAGGATTTGATGCGGAGATTGTTTCGCATTCAAACGAACTTCATAATTTCGAAAAACTAATTCTGCCTGGTGTTGGTGCTTTCCCGGACTGCATAAATAACCTGTCAACCAAAGGTTTTGTAAGTGAATTGCAAAGTCAAGTAATTGAAAACAAAAAGCCAATTTTGGGAATCTGTTTAGGTATGCAGGTTATGGCAAAAATAGGTAACGAAGTTAGGCGAACCGAAGGTTTAAATTGGTTTGATGCTGAAGTTGAATTGATGAAAGTTTCGAAAAAGGAGTATCGCATACCACATGTTGGTTGGGCTGAAACATTTACTAAAAAGCACTTTATTTTTGATGGCATTAAATCTGTTCCGGAATTTTATTTTGTGCATTCATTTCATATGAATTGTAATGACCCGAATGATGTTATCGCTACTGTTAATCATGATAAAGATTTTACTGCAGCGGTTGCTAAAAGCAATATTATTGGGTGTCAATTTCATCCTGAAAAAAGTCAAGAGTTTGGATTGATTGTTTTGAAAAATTTTATTGCCAGAAACTTCAATGCTTAAAAAACGATTGATTCCTAAGTTGTTATTAAAGCCAATGCAGTTTGGTAACTTAACTAAGTTGGTTCTGGTTACAACGGTAGGTTTTGATAAAACTGTTAATGCCGGAGACCCTGTTTCTCAAGCGAAAATATACGAGGCACAAGCTGCCGATGAATTAATTTTTATAAACATTGATTCGGAAAACGCTTCTCACGAAAAAGTCATTCAAATATTAAATAAGATCAGTGAGGAAATTTTTATGCCGATTACGATTGGTGGCGGTATAAATTCTTTGGATTTAATTAGGGAATATTTAAAAAACGGTGCAGACAAGATAGCTGTCAATACCTATTCCTTTAATAATCCAAATTTTATAAAAGAGGCGAGTGATGTGTTTGGTGCACAATGCATAGTTTGTAGTATTGATTATAAAATAGAAAACAACGAAGCTATAGTTTATATAAACAATGGAAAGGCCAAAACTAATAAAACACTGCTTGTTTGGGCTAAAGAATGTGAGAGCTTAGGTGCAGGAGAATTATTAATTACGAATATTAATCACGATGGGTCAAACCTTGGATTGGATTTGGCTGAGTTAAAAAAGGTGTGTGACCAGGTAAATATACCTGTTATTGCATCCGGGGGATGCGGTGTTGCTAAACATTTCATTGAAGGTTTCGAAGCTGGAGCGGATGCAGTTAGTGCCGGAACCTATTTTTGCTTTAAAGACCAGAATCCTATCCAAACACGTTCCCATATAGCTAATGCTAATATTCCTATAAGATTACATCAGTAAAATGTTAGTCGGAAAAGATATTTATTTAAGACCAATTGTTGAGGACGATGCAACGGAAGAGTATGTGGATTGGTTGAATGATAAAACAATTAACCAATATTTGGAGAGTAGATTTGTTTTAGCAACTATTCAAAATGTAAAGAAGTTTATAGCCGACACGAACGCAAATTCATCAAATTATTTTTTTGCCATATGTTTAAACAGCAATAAAAAGCATATCGGAAACATCAAATTGGGCCCAATAAATAATTACCATAAGCGCGGGGATATCGGTTTAATGATAGGGGATAAAGAAAGCTGGGGGAAGGGTTACGGGACACAGGCAATTGGATTGATAGCCGACTTTGGATTAAAGGAGCTTCAATTAAATAAAGTTACTGCCGGATGTTATAGTAATAATAAGGCATCAGAGCAGTCCTTTCTAAAGAATGGTTTTATAATAGAGGGTAGATTCAAAAATCATTTTATTGATGCAAATGGTGTTTGGGTTGATTTGATTTCTTTGTCAAAGTTAAATGCAAACAACCAGTAAATTAATATTAGGTGCTGTTCAGCTTGGATTAAAGTACGGAATCAATAATCCTAATAATAAACTATCGGAGGCAGAGGTGTTTGAAATTCTTGACCTAGCTAAAAAAAACGGCGTAACTATACTGGATACAGCAAATGCCTACGGGGATGCTAACACATTAATTGGTAATTTTCATAAGGTTAACCAACCTTTTAATTTAATAAATAAGTTTAGTAATGATATCAGTTCTCTTAGTACGGAGTTAACTAAGCTGAATGTTGATTCTTTTCATTCATACCTATTTCATAAGTTTTCAGATTTTGAAAATTGTTCTGCTGCATTGTTGGACGAGTTAGTTCAAGCAAAACAAAATCGTAAAATCAAAAATATTGGTGTATCTATCTATACTAATTCAGAATTTGAAACTGCATTAAATTGCGATTGGATTGATGTTATACAAATACCATATAACGTTCTAGATAATTGGAATGTAAAGGGGAATTTAATCCTAAAAGCCAAATCAAAGAATAAATTAATCCACAATCGTTCTATTTTTTTACAAGGGTTATTATTTATGAACGATACCAATATTCCTGAAAAGTTGAAACCATTAATGGGCTTGATTCATCAGCTAAGGAGTATTTGTGCCGATAATAAAATTTCGATCAATGAATTGTGTTTGGCATATTCCTTTAATAATAAAAATATTGACGGCGTTTTGTTTGGTGTGGATACTAAAGAGCAGCTTCAACAAAATATAGACATGCTTTCTAACATAACTAAGCCAAATGTTTTAAAAGCAACCGAAGAGGTTACCGAAAAAATTAAAGTTAACATCGAATTACAACATTTACTTAATCCCGTAAACTGGAACTAATGAACGTAATTGCTATTACACAAGCACGAATGTCATCAACACGTTTGCCGGGCAAAGTACTTAAAACAATAAACGGGAAAGAATTGGTTAAAATCCATTTTGAGAGGGTTTCAAAATCAAAATTGATTTCAAAACATATTCTTGCTACAAGTAATAATTGTACGGATGATGCGCTTGAGATTTTTGCTCAAAAAAATAGTATTGAATTTTTTAGGGGTGATGAAAATAATGTTTTAAAGAGATATGTTGATTGTTTAGAAAAACTTTCGGATGTTGATTACATTGTTCGATTAACTGCCGATTGCCCTCTAATTGACGCAGAAGTTGTTGATGAATGTATAAAGCTCATTATCGATAATAAATTGGATTATATAAGTAATTGTATTGAACCAACGTTTCCTGACGGAATTGATGTGGAAGTTTTTACTTTGAAATCATTGATTAGAGCTTATAACGAATCTACATTAAATTCTGATAAGGAGCATGTAACCCCCTACATTTGGAGAAACAGCGATATTAAAGGAGGGAGTTTATTTAAGGCAATGACACTTAAGAACAACAAAGATTATTCTAGTGTCAGATTAACTGTTGATGAACCACAGGACTTTGAATTGGTTAAGAATTTAATAGAGGAATTTGGCATAGACAAATCATGGAAGTTTTACGCTGAATATGTGTTACAAAACAAAATTACACTCAATTTAAATTTCAAAAGAAACGAAGGTTATCAAAAATCCCTAGAAAACGATTAATATGATTTCAAATTATAAAAATTCCGAAATATACCGATCTAAAATTCATGATTTAATCCCTGGCGGAGCGCATACTTACAGTAAAGGTGATGACCAATTTCCACTCCTGTCTCCTGCTGCAATTAAACGTGGCAAAGGTGCATATGTTTGGGATGTTGACGATAACATGTTTTTAGATTGCTCAATGGGTTTAACCTCAGTGGGATTGGGACATGCTTATGAACCTGTCCTGGAGGCTGTGCGAAAAGAGCTTGAACTTGGTGTCAATTTTCAGAGACCATCTTATATTGAATTAGAAATGGCAGAAAAATTTCTATCATTAATTCCTCAGCATCAAATGATAAAATTTGCCAAGAATGGTTCAATTGTAACAACTGCTGCAGTTAAATTGGCTAGAGCATATACAAACCGCAAATTAGTTGCTTTTCCTTTTGATCATCCATTTTATAGTTATGATGATTGGTTTATTGGTACAACATTAGGAAATAAGGGTGTTCCTGAAGAAATTACAGCCTTGTCAGTTACATATAAGGCTGATGATTTAAATTCATTAAAGGAGTTATTTGCAAAGTATCCAAACCAAATAGCTTGTGTAATTTCTGAACCGGAAAAATGGACTCCTTTGCCTGCTAACTATCTGGATGATGCAATTAAGTTTGTTCAAAGTCAGGGTGCAGTATATATATTAGATGAAATGATTACCGGTTTTAAAACTGATTTACCGGGTTCTATTAAAAAATATAATGTTTCACCGGATATTGCCACTTGGGGCAAAGGTATTGCAAATGGTTTTTCTTTTTCGTGCATGACAGGTAAAAAGGAGATTATGGAAATTGGCGGCATCAGAAAGGAAGGTAGCGAAAGAGTTTTTTTAACCTCTACTACTCATGGTGGAGAAACCCACGCTATTGCAGCGGGTATTGCCACAATAAATGAGTATCAAAACAAAAATGTTATCCAGCATAATCATAAAATAGGTAACCTATTATTATCATCATGTAAAGAACTTATAACTAAGTATAATTTGCAGGACTATATTGAGGTTTTAGGAGATAATTGGATGCAAGTTTTTGTGTATAGAAATAAGAATAAAGAAGTATGTATGGGCATGAGAACTTTTTTCATGCAAGAAATGATTAAAAGGGGAGTATTATTTCAGACAGCCTTTGTTCCTTGTTTTTCACATAATGAACAGGATATACTTTTCTTTTGTTCTCAATTTGAAGAATGTTTGAAATTATATCAAAACGCATTAACAGATGGTTATCAGGCACATTTGATTGGGCAGCCAACGAAACCAGTTTTTAGAAAGCACAACTAATTGATATTTGAAACAACATATAAATGTTTAAGTAAAAGTGTTTTTAGTACTAATGAGTATCAGCTAATACCTATACGTTATAACGATAGGGAGGCGATTAGAAATTGGAGAAATGAACAGATTGATTTATTACGCCAATCTAAAGAGTTAACAAGTAAGGAGCAGGATAACTATTTTGAAACGGTTGTTGCTAATTTGTTTTTACAGGAGAGGCCTAAACAATTGTTATTTAGTTTTTTAAATGGAACTGAATTAATAGGATACGGAGGATTGGTTCACATAGATTGGGATAATAAAAATGCAGAAATTTCTTTTCTAACACCTAAATCCAGAGCACTGCACGCTGAGACGTTTGAGAGCGATTGGCTGAATTATCTCGAATTAATTAAGAGGGTAGCAACTAAATTGAATTTCATTAAGATTTTTACCTATGCTTATTCAATAAGAACAGACCTTTTTCCAATCATTGAGAAAAGCAACTTTCTTAGAGAAGCTATTTTGCGAAATCATGTTGTAATCCATTCAAAAAAATACGATGTTCTTTATCACAGTTTTTTTTGTGATGAGTTATCTTTTCGCAATGCTGATCAGCAAGATTTAATGGCTTATTATAATTGGACAAATGAAGAGGAGGTTAGAAAATACTCGTATAATTCAAATCCTGTTAGTTTGGAGTCACATACGGCTTGGTTTCAAAAAAAAATTCAAGACCCAAATGTATTAATGTTGGTATTTAGCAACTCCAGAAATGAACTTATTGGACAAGCTAGAATTGAAATAACCAATCAGGAAGCAGTAATTGGTATTTCTGTGGATGTGAATCATCGTGGGAAAGGATATGCTTCAAGAATAATAGAACTGACTTCAGCAAAGTTCTATGAAATGGCAAAAAAATCAGTTTCTGCTTATATAAAGGTAGAGAATATTGCTTCAGTAAAGGCTTTTGAGGAGGCAGGTTATGGTAATAAAATGCCAGTAACTATTCAAGGTAACGAGAGTTTAAAATTAACTTATAGGTAAATGGAATTTAAAATTGGAAATAAATTAATTGGTAATGCGCACAAACCTTTCATTATTGCGGAAATGAGCGGTAATCATAATCAATCAATAGATAGGGCTTTGCGAATTGTTGATGCTGCAGCATCATGTGGTGCAGATGCGATTAAACTTCAGACGTATACTGCAGATACAATTACAATGAAGGGTGCTTATACAATAAATGATCCAAACTCATTGTGGAATGGAAAGGAATTACATGATTTGTATAAGGAAGCATACACACCCTGGGAGTGGCATAAAGAAATTTTTGAACATGCAAAGAGCAAAGGAATTTTAGCATTTAGCTCCCCGTTTGATGAAACAGCTGTAGACTTTTTGGAATCATTAAATTGTCCGGCATACAAAATTGCATCCTTTGAAAATACCCATTTACCTTTGATTAAAAAGGTAGCTCAAACAGGTAAACCTGTTATTGTTTCCACAGGAGTTTCTTCCATAGCAGAAATTGATGAAGCAGTTCAAACACTTAAGTTAAATGGCTGTAAGAATTTTGCTTTGTTAAAGTGCACAAGTACATACCCTGCTAGCCCTGAGAATACAAACCTCCTTACGATCCCTCATTTAAGAGGTTTGCACAAGTGTATTGTAGGCCTGTCCGATCACACAATGGGTATCGGTGCAAGTGTAGCTGCTGTTGCTTTGGGAGCATGTATAATTGAAAAGCATTTCACTTTAAATCGTGCTGATGGTGGCGTGGATTCGGCTTTTTCACTTGAACCTGAGGAGTTAAAAGCGTTAGTAGTTGAAACAGAACGCGCTCATTTGGCCTTGGGTGAAGTTAAGTATGGAGTTCAAACAAGTGAAGAAAAAAGCCGTTTTTTTAAGAGATCAATTTATGCATGTGAGGATATTGCTCCTGGTGAGATTTTCTCGGAAAAGAATTTAAAAATTATCAGACCAGGTGATGGATTGGCACCAAAGTACTGGGACTTGATTATAGGCCATAAATGTAAAACAGCTATTAAAAAGGGCACACCGATTACATTTGAACTAATTTGATCTGAGATCTTGCTATTATTATACATACATTACTTTTTTTACTCTAATTTTTTATTTAAAATTAATATAAAAGGTAATAAAATTCTTTATAACGCGGGAAAGTCCCTTAATCAAATCACATTTCGTTTACCAAAGGACTTTGATTCAAATTGGTTTTCTACAATCCTGATTTTTAAAGGTATTTTTTCAAATTTATTCAGAAATAATTCCGCTGAGTTTTTTTCTGATTCGAGTTCTGTGTTTTTTGATTCAAGCCCAAACAGTAAAGAAATACGTATAAATTATCTGAAACAGTTAACCAATGAAGACAGAATAGGTAGTGTTTATAAAAACGAATTGCTTATGTTTTCAGGCACATTGAATAGTGTGCAAATTGTGATTTTTTCCCTCTTATTTTTACCCTTTATTTTTATTTTTAGTTTATTTAAAGCGGACAAAAAGCATTTGCCGTTTTTATTTCAGGAGGCAGTAGAATGTTATAATTTGAATTCTTCTTTGAAAAAAAATAACATAAATAAAGTTCATTATTTTTCAATATTTGAACGAGACGCTAACTTATGTGCGTATTTGTTAATGAAAAACAATATTTACGTCAACAAAATCCCTTCTGAGGTTCCTTTGTTTATTTATAATTCAACAATAGTAGCGGATAAGCTATCCTTTTGTTTTGCCTATCAGAAAGAGGAATTTGAATATTTTAAGGATACAATGTTTGTAAAAGAAACCCAGGACTGGTGCCCTGAATTAATTTTTAATGCCCCCAAGCGATTTTTTAATTATATCAAGGATAAACAAAACGAAAGTTTTGAATATGATCTTGGTTTTTATTCAAGTGGTAACTGGTTAAGAAAACTGCTTGGTGATGCGGAATTGGCTACTAATGATGCGGAGAATGAGCATTTAATCCTTAGTAAATTAGTCGAAATCGCGATAAAAAATAATTTCAGGCTACGAATATATTGTCATCCTCTTGAAAAGAAAAATCATGAGAAAACAACTACTTATTACTCTCAATTTACCGAGAATACTAACTGTACATTAGCTGGTTTTGATAAACCTTCTATTGAAGAATTTGACAAGGTAAATATTGCAGTATCCTTGTTAAGCACATTGATGTATGAACGGCTTTACTTTGGGTTTAAAACAATTTTGGTTCCCTTAAATTTTGAGGGATTTCCACTACCGAATTCCGGTTTTAATAATATCTGCATAAAAAATATTTCTGACTTGGAAGATATAATCCTGAAAAGCAAAACTATTTCGACTAAGGAATTTTTTTCAACTAATAAAATTGCTAATTATGCGGAAAAGATGAAATAGAATGTGCGGAATTCTTGTACATATTAAAAAAGAGGGATTAAACAAGCAAGATATTAATTCAGCCTTAGAATCTCTCAAAATTATTGATCATAGAGGTCCTGATGGAGATGGATTAATACTTATAAATTCAACAAATGGTGATTATAGGTTTATTAATTCAGGGAATGTTCCAAGGCATATCCACTGTAGTGATTTGAATGAACAGGAACTAGGAGCTTATAACATTCTGATGGGCCACAAGCGTTTAAGTATTTTTGATTTATCCGCTAACGGTTTTCAGCCAATGATTTGTAAAAAAACCGGAAACATTATAGTTTACAATGGCGAAATTTATAACTGGAAGGAACTTAGAAGTGAGCTAATAAGCAAGGGTTATAGTTTTTTTTCTGAGACTGATACAGAGTTGATATTGGCTGCCTATGATTATTGGGGTGATAAGTGCTTCAATAAATTTAATGGCATGTGGGCGCTTGTTATTTTTGATAAAGTATCCGGTAATGTTCTTATTTCGCGTGACCGATTTGCTGTTAAACCACTTTTTTACTCACAACTTGAAGGTGAAATATTAATTGCAAGCGAGTTAAAACAGTACCTGGTTTATCGTAAGCATGTACGTGGCTATAATATAAAACTAATAGAGTATTTTTTAAAGGAGGGTTTAATAAATTTTAATGAAGAGACCTTTTTTAAAGGAGTTTTTCGTTTTCCTTCCTCTGAAACAGCATTGTTATCAATTAAAGATTTTAAACTGCGTTTTACACACTATTACACGTTAAATATCGAGCAGGTAAAGATAAGTGAACAAGATGCTATTGAAAAATTTAGATTTTTACTGAATGATGCTGTTAATCTTAGATTGGCAGCTGATGTACCAGTCGGCGTAGCAGTTTCTGGTGGATTAGACTCATCTTCTATTTTTGCATTGGCATATAACCAACTTAAAGCAGCAGGAAAGGAAAGTTATTTAAACACATTTTCTGTTATCGCAAAAAATGAAGAAGGCGATGAATCCCAATTTATTGAAGCTTTACTTAAGGATTACCATTGCAAAAAGAACTATGTATCTGTGGTGGATGATTTTAGTATAGGGGATCTAAAACAACATTTATACATGCATGATTTTCCTACAGTTAGCGCTTCTTTTTATGCGGATTATATTTTGTCAAGGCTGGTTAAACGCTGTAACACAACCGTTGTGCTAAACGGGCAAGGCGCTGATGAAGTTTTTGCAGGATACCACCATCATTTTTACAAATACGCTTCTACATTATTCCGGCAGTTTAAATTCAAAATGTATAAGGAGCAAGTAGATTCCTTTAATGAAATTAAGGGTTTCGACAGCTCTAAGGTTAAGGCTGCAGTTAAGTCTGAGGTAATAACACAATTAAAATCACTTTTCGGGGTACATATAAAAGATTCCTATGGTTGTGCAAAACGATGGATAGAATCCAAATCGCTCAATGAGCAAATGAAAATAGATTTTTTAGAAGCTACCATACCTAATTATTTGGCAAGTAATGATAGAAATACAATGACGTTTTCGACTGAGTCTAGACATCCTTTTATGGATTATCGATTGGTTGAGTTTGGATTTTCATTACCTGATCATCTAAAAATAAATAAAGGTTTTCAAAAGGTTATCATTAGGAAAGCAATGCATGAACTGCCCGACTCTATCAGATGGAGGAAGGATAAGATGGGATTCACAACACCGGAGAAAAAATTAATGAAAAAAATAACCGATGAGAATTTAATTGACAAAAGTTTAGTTGAACAAATTGGTATCCCTTTTAAAGAAGATTTTAAGTACTACTCTTTAGCTATCTGGCTTGAAAAATACCGATAGGAGCATTTTAATTGTTAATTATGGATTTCCGCCATTTCCAGGGATAGGTGGAAGACGCTGGGCTTTATTCGCCAAGAGTTTAGTGAAAAGTGGATATAAAGTTTATGCCATTGGAGCAAGAAATCCATTCATTAATCAGTCTAGCTGGCAACTTAGTAAAGATCAAATCTCCGGTTATTACCCATTAAATCTTAATTATCCAAAAGCATTAATAACCTTTCCAAATGGGTTCGTAGGAAAAATCAAATATAAACTAGGTTTATGGTTGGTTAAATTCAAACACAAAGGAAACCCATATGATCGTGCTATTTTTTGGAAGACTCCATTACAGAGTAAAATAAGAGAGCTTATTAGTCAAAAGAAAATTAATACAATAATAGTGAGTGTAGCACCTTTTTCACTTTTATCTCATATTAATGAACTTATAACAGAATATCCTGATGTTAAATTCGTTGCTGATATTCGTGATCCATGGACAACCAATGTTAATGCCTATGGTTATAGTAGCCTGTCACCATCAAGATTTGATTATGAGGTCAAGATGGAAAAATCATGCTTATCAAATTATCACTTAATTCTTTCAGTTAATTCAACCCTCACAGATTATTTCCAGCAACTTTACCCTAATCACAAATGTGTTACACTGCCAAATGGTTTTGATGATGATTTTTCTCAGGCGCGCAAAAATACAGTGAAGTTAGAATCAGATAAAATTAACATTGTATTTTCAGGTTCATTTTACGATAATGCCTTTTATTTGTTTAAAAATTTAATAGATACAATTTCACTTTTAGATAACAAGAGCAAAGTTAAGTTTTATTATATTGGTTCTAATTTTGAATCATTGATAAAATATGCTGCGAATAGTTCGGTTAAGGATTTATTTTATTTTGGTAAAGTTGATTCAAGTGCAGAGGTTGATTTAATTTTGCAACAAGCTACTTATTCAATGCTTTTTTTAACGGATGACATAAATTACTCATTAAGTACAAAATTTTGCGAATATATTAAACATAGAAAGCCAATATTACTTTTTAGCAAGGAAGGATTTACAAGCAAATATATTATTGACAATGATCTGGGATGGCATGTTTCTGAAAGCAACATTAATCAAGTAATGAATCATATTATCAATTCTCCGGTAAAAGAATTTCCAAAGGGGTTTGATGTAGATCAATTTTCAATAAGTAAAATTACTTCTGATTTAATTGCCTTGTTAAATGATTAGGTCTTTGGCAATATATACGATTCATTCTCATCATGGTTCAAATTCAGGTTACAAACAAATATTAAATTATACTAAGCCTGCTGTTACTGCAGGGTTAACAGATACAACCAAAAGGGATAAATTTTTAAGTTATTATTATAAACACGAATTTATTGCCTGGATAAGAGCTTTAACTAAAAAGATTGAAATAATTCATATACTTTATGGCGAAGATTATTTCAGATTTTCTCATTTACTTTTTAGAAAGCGCCCACTCGTTGTTACCTTTCATCAGCCAGAATCCATTTTATTGCAGGAGTTACGTGATGGAGATTATAATGGAAAAGTGGCAGGTATAACACACCGTTTAACAAAAAACAGATTTAAAAAGGTAGACGCCGTTATATTAACATCAGAAAATCAGGTCCCTGTTGCTAAGCAATTTTTTACTAACGATAAAATACATGTTATACCATTGGGTATTCATATTAATCGTTTTAATCAATTATTGAAACAATCAACTATTCAAAGACAGTTGAATTTGTTTATTACGGTAGGAGACTGGCAGAGAGACTGGGATTTATATATAAAGCAAGTAAGTTTTTTGAATGAGCATTATCCTGAGTTGGAATTTATCGTAGTTAACAATAAATTGAATTCAGATATTAAAGAAAAGCTTCTAAAATTAAAGAATGTTACATTTAAAAGTAATGTTTCTGACGATGAATTGTATATGCTTTACTTAAAAGCGAATGCTATGCTATTACCGCTTAAGGGTGTAGCTGGGAGTAATGCATTAAATGAAGCTCTTGCCTTAGGTGTTATAATTTTAAGCAATTTGAAACTGAGTAAGGATAACGATATATTTTGGAATTATGAGTCTTCGGAAGACCTCAAGAATTCTGCGAAGGATTTGTTAGTTTTAAGTAACTCTGAAAGATTGTTTTTGGCCGAAAAAGCCAATGCCTCTGTTCAAACTATTAGTTGGGAATCTGTCGGAAAAAGAACATTGGATGTTTATGAGTCCGCATTAAAAAGAAAAAAAAGTAAATTATGAAAATAGGAATATTTGGTTTAGGTTATGTTGGTGTTGTTAATGCAGCATGTTTCACAAAATTAGGACATCATGTAATTGGTTGCGATGTTAAAGAAACTAAAGTAGAAATGCTAAGAAAGGGCAAAAGCCCTATTTACGAACCGAAAGTGGATGATTTATTAACGGAGGCTTTACAGACTGGTTTGTTAAGCGCAACAACTAGTGTCAGCGAGGTTATTAGTAATGCTGAAGTGTTGCTAATTTGTGTTGGTACTCCAAGTAATAGTAATGGTGAGGTAAATTTGGATTTTATTTATAATACCAGTTTTGAAATAGCAAATGAGATAAAAAGGTTGGATAAAGAGATTACCATTTTGTATCGAAGTACAATCCCGCCTAATACATTAATGAACTATATAAAACCTATTTTTAAAACTATACTAAAGGAGAAAATAAGTTTAGTTGAGCTTGCTTTTTACCCTGAGTTTTTAAGAGAAGGAAAGGCTGTTGATGATTTCTTTAATGCACCAAGAATAGTGCTGGGTTCTGATGCTGTTGGGTTGGATAAAGCTAAGAAGTTATTAGCGTATAATCCGGAAATTCCTTTTTATCATACAAACCCTCAAACTTCTGAGTTTGTTAAATACGTTGATAATACGTTTCATGCGCTAAAGGTTGCTTTTGTAAATGAGGTTTATGAAATAGCAAAGTCGTTTAATGTTGATGTAAACATTGCAAATGAGATATTTTTAAATGATCGCTCTTTAAATATTTCAACGGCTTATTTAAAGCCCGGTTTGCCTTTTGGTGGGTCATGTTTGCCAAAGGATCTAAGAGCTATTGTAGCAATGGCTAAAGCTAAAAACATGCAACTACCATTATTAGAAAGTATTTCGGAAAGTAATGCTCAGGCAATGAGCCGATTGGAACAACTAATTTTAAAACAGAATAAGCCTAGGATATTTTTTGCCGGCTTTACCTTTAAGAACTATACTGATGATTACCGCGAAAGTCCAATCTTAATGATAATTGAGCGTTTGATTAAAGCTAATTATGAAGTAAAGTTTACTGATGTTGATGCTAACGTTGTTAACCTCCGAATTGATAAGCCGTCTTTAATAAAGCATTACGTTGAAACAATTTCTGAGGGTATTAATACTAGTGATTTGGTTGTAGTTTCGAAAAGATATTTGAAAGAAGTTGTTGAGCTTAACACGGATAAGAAGTTAATCATTAACTGTGGCAATAGAACAGTGGATAATGATTGTATTGTGCATTTATTTTAGTAATTTAACTCTTTTTTTAAATGCAATGTAGCAGATGCATAATGGATTCTAAGAATGATCCTGATTTAAAGTTAAATCGCTTTGAAGTATGCAATCATTGTGAAAAGTATGAGGAATCACTTAAATTTTTAATAAGTAATTACGAGCATCCGGAGAGATTTCAGAATTTGATAAAACAAATTAAGTCCTCAGCTAATACAAAGTATAATTGCGTAATTGGTATAAGCGGCGGAGTCGATAGTACATATTTAGCCTATATAGCCAAGGTGAATGGGTTAAAGCCACTCCTGGTTCATTGTGATAATGGGTGGAATAGCGAGTTAGCAGTTCAAAATATAAATAATATTTGTAAATATACCGGCTTTGATCTTGAAACCTTAGTTTTGGATTGGGAAGAATTTAAGGACATTCAATTATCTTTTTTTAAAGCGAATGTAGTTGATTTGGAACTACCTTACGATTATGCTCTAATGATTACTGTATACAAAGCGGCTTTGAAATATAATATACAGTATGTATTAACTGGTCATAATATTGCAACAGAGGGAACATATATGCCGAAATCATGGAGGCATACTAAAATGGATATCGTAAACATTAAGGACATTCATAAAAAATTCGGGAAACGAAAGATGAAGTCATTTCCACATTTCTCCTTTGTTAGACAGCGCTTCGTTGATTCTAAATTGACTTACTTATCTCCATTAAACCTAATTAAGCTAACTCAAAAGGAAATGAAGGAGGTTATTGCCAGAGAATTTGATTGGCGTGATTATGGTGGTAAGCATTATGAAAATGTATTTACAAGGTTTTATCAAGGTTACATACTAAAGGAGAAGTTTAAAATTAATAAGAAAGTATTCCATTTATCAGTTTTAGTTCAATCAAATCAAATAACACGTGAAGAGGCATTGAAAAGACTGCCGGTAAATGATTACCCAACAGAACTCTTGGAGGCTGATAAATTATATGTTGTTAAGAAACTGGATATGACTTTGGAAGAATTTGAGGATTACATGAAACAGCCCGCTGTCCCGCACGAAAATTATAAGAGTATTAATAAATACTGGGAAAACTATTTTGCCGTGGTAAGAAAGTTAAAACCGATAATGTTCTGGAGGAACTAACTGTTTTTGCTTGCCTCTATTATTTCTTCTTTTAGTACAAACTTATTCGGCACATTTATTTCAGCTTTCGCAAAGGTCTCCGGAATCAGTTCATTATTAATTAGGTTTTTTGCAAACGGCTTGTAATACTCTGGTACATTCGGATCTTTAACAAAATCTTCTAAAAACTTTATATTTCGGTAACCTTTTTCCTGCATTAAATAAAAAAGGGTTTGTGCTGAATAATCATCTACTGTTTTACCTGTTTTTGCCTTTGTAGGAGCAAAAAATTCCTCCTCTAACACGCCAATAAATTTACCATTACTAGGATACCATTGATAGGTTTCCTTTGCGGCGATTCCAAATTTATTTTCAAGTTTAAAAAGGTATATTAATTTGCGTAAGGGCATTTTAAAATACTTTAGTAATTTATTACCTCTTAGTTTGTCAGTACTTCTTTTTTCATCTGGGCTCCAAAATACTAGAGTTGCAGAGAAAGAACTTGGATTTATTACAGCGTGAGGTTCCCAACTATCTACAAGATGTATCCTTTGGTCTCGTTGATAAAAATTTTTAGTTATTTTTAGTTTAGCAAATTTAGTTGTTGAATCCGTATCAGGGTTATAATCAAATAAAAATGTTTCATAACCACTACCATGAGCTGCGTAGGAGGTCAATAAATAGTTGTTATGGTGATGAATAGCTGAACAAAGTATATTTGTTTTTTTTGATTCTAGGCTAGGAAAAATATGAACTTTGATGAAGAAGTCATTATTTTCATAAACATAAAAGAAAGGGATGTTATATTCACTCCATTCCCGGTTAAGATGACCATAATCTTTAAGGTTTTGCTCAAAAAGTTGTGACCAAAAGTTAGGATCATTAGCCATTTCTTCTAATAAAGGACCTACTTTTTTGTGCAATTCCCGTCTATCTTGAATCGTATCACTTAAATTAATTATTTGATCTATTATTCTATTCTTCATTTCTTGATTATTAGATTAATTAAGTAACCACTTTTCTATTTCATATTGATTCAACTCGAAGTAATCAACTTTTTTCTCTACAATGCCGTTATTGAGATAATAAATTCGAGGCAGTCTGGAAGAAGCAAGTTGAACAAAGGATTTACCTAAACAAAAGCTATAAGGAATATTGGTTGCTTTTGTGTCGTCTAAAAATTCTTTCAGTTTAATTCCTTTATCTCCATTCAACACAAAATAAATCGAAATTTCAGGATTATTCTTTTTGATTAATCTGAATTTTTTTGCTGCGATTCTGCAGTGTGGGCAGCTCAAACTCAAAAATGCTACCACATGTTTCCCTTTTCTTAGTTCATAGTTTGGAATGTCAACTTTTGCAGTATCCTCTGGTTGGTATAGCAAATTTAATTCTAATGGATAATTGATTTCTTCATCCAGATTATTACTTGTATAAGAATAATCTACCGGGTTTCTTATAAACGTAACTGTTAAGCAAATAGCTGATAAAGTTGTAATGAATAGTGCGTTATACTTTACTTTCCAGCCATCATAAAAATAATATACTACTAAAGCCATACCAATCATCACAATATTTTTAAGAATTGCTTGCAGTGGTGTCATATAATGCACTTCGCCAAAACAACCGCAATTACCATTATTTCCATTAAGTGCAATTTGGATTGTCAAATAAACTATAAAGAAAGCTAACAAACCGATAGTTGCTTTCAATGTAAAACCTTTTAACTTATAGTTAAGTACTAATAATAAACCTATAACAAATTCTAATGTAATTAGTAATCTGGCAATAATTGGAGCAGTATACCAGTTAGCCACGCCTATATCTACAAAGGTAAATTCAAAGGTCTCAATAACTGGTTCAAGTTTGGTATAACCTGAATAGATAAAAATTAAGCCCAGTAAAACTGAAAGTAGGATAGAAATTATGCGTTTTAAAATTTGCATTTATCTGAGTTTGTATATTAATAATCCTCTATGGCATCCAATTAACTTTTGACTTATGTCTTTGTTATAGGCCGCGCGAAATTCTTCTGGGTTGTTCACAATTAAATATTTAAAGTTTGGGTTTTCTATTAACCTCTCAATAGAATGCATTTCTGATCCTGGATTAAGAATCTCTCCTGTTTGATTCATTAGGTATAAAGTACTACAAAACGAAATATCCACGTAGCTTATTACCTTGTCTGTTCTTTTAATATTTAGTTTTCTTAATTTGCCTTCAAGGTCAAAGTATGGTCTTAAAAACATTCCAGCATTATAATCGGCTTCATAAAACAATCTTTTTTCATAATGAACTTTGCACTTATAAGTTGTTTCTTTAATATTAAAAATAAGTACGATAGCAAAGATTATCATTATGAAATGATTAGCGTTTTTAGACACGGTATTTAAAATGTCAGAAAACATTAGAACAAGAAAAAATGCACAAGGTAATATGGGTAAGATATAGTAATCATGATCTTTAAATTGTTGACTGAAGAGCACTATATAAGTCATTGAACCGATTAAATAGGAAACAGTAATGGTTGCTAATAGTCTATTAGCGAATTTAATAAGTAATAGCGATCCAATTATAGATGCGATAAGTAGAACATATGTTTCGTAAGTGTAGTACTGATATAGCCAAATATTTGTTACATACTCAATAACCTGATTAAATTCTTCAGTGCTATTAATCATAACAGTGCTTAGCGCAAAGCTATTTACATTGTAATGTTTCACTAACCATCTTGCATACAAGTACCATGAAAGAATAACTAAAATACTAACGGTAATTTTTAGAATTAACTTCCAAATATTAGTTTTTAATAGCGGGTATTTATCTTTAAAAAAACCAACTGCGTTTAAAAGAATAATAAAAATAACAATGCCAATTTGCATGAATGCAATTACTTTGAGCAAGCAGGCAAGTGTTGAAAAGAAAATAAACCAATTAAAACTTGAATTTTTGCCAGCGTTTAAGTAATTAAAAAAGTAATACCATGCAATTAAGGTTAAAAATAGACTAGGCATATCAGGATTAAAGGCGCTCATATAGTAAAATATAATAGGCGACATAAAAATAGAGATGTAAACGAGAATGGATACAATACTATTTTGGATATGCATTTTAATAATCTTAATAAATGCAATCGAGCCTAATGTGTATAATAGTATTCCAATAAGTTTAAAGAATATCTCGTTAAAACCGAAAATCTTATAGAGTACTGCAACGAGGTAATAAATTATTGGAAACTCACATCCCGTGATGCCTTCACCTTCTGTAAACCTGTTTATCTTGGGTTTAAAGAAATTCATGTCAGTTTCATAGTAGTTCTGTGCTATACTTGCACGTTGGCAAAACGATGAATGATGAATTGAATTAGGACGCTCGTTAATAAATCTGAAAACCCCAAGATATGATAGAATCGAGAAAAGAACAAATAGAGCTAACAAAAGAAAGAACAACTTAGAATTCTTTGAATTCTTAAATAATTTCAAATTATAAAATGTACTTAGTTTTTCTTTTATTAATTTTAAAGTATTCATTCTAGTTTAAATAATAAACACTAACATAAATAGTATCAAATTTAATGGTCTCATTGGTAGCTTTAAAGAGGTAACTTCTTATACTAATGCTTTTTAAAGTTTCCCAGTTATCATATTTTAAAAAAAAGGAATCTTTAAATGAACATATTTGATTAACGTCTAAGGTATAGTATCTAAGCCCTTTGCCAGTAAAGGTTAAACCTAAATCCCGGTCGTTAACCGTTGAAATAACAATTTCACTGAACGTTGTAGGATTATTAGTTTTAAACTTACCATCAATAACAACTTTAAATCTTTTTTTACCAAATTCTTTAGGAACAAGGTAATTTGTATTTATGCCAATAGATTCTGGAACATTTTGTACTACATAATACTTTTTATCTAAAGAATCGTATTTAATTATAGTATCATTACTATTATCTGCGTTTCTAAAGCCTTTAAATTTTGCCAATAATCTATAATCCTCTCCGCACGAAGCAAGAAGTAATATAAAAGTTAACAGTATAAATTTGCTAAAGTGAAGTTTCATTAAAGCTGCATCTCCTTTATTTCGCCTTCAATTATTAGCTTTCCGGCGGTTGCATTTTTAATTTGTTCAACACTAATTCCAGGGGCACGTTCTAATAATTTAAATCCACCGCCTTGAACAATCTCATAAACACCCAATTCAGTTACAATCTTTTTTACGCATTTAACTCCGGTTAAAGGAAGCTCACATGCAGGAAGTAGTTTACTTTGACCGGCTTTATTAACTTGTTGCATTGCAACAATGATGTTTTTTGCACTTGCAACCAAATCCATAGCGCCACCCATTCCTTTAACCATTTTACCTGGTATTTTCCAGTTTGCTATATCGCCATTTTCACTCACTTCCATGGCTCCTAAAATGGTAAGGTCAACTCTTTGAGAGCGAATCATTCCAAAACTAGTAGCGCTATCAAAAATACTTGCACCTTTTAATAAAGTAATTGTTTGCTTTCCAGCGTTAATTAAGTCGGCATCCTCTTCTCCTTCAAAAGGGAAAGGGCCCATGCCTAGTATTCCATTTTCAGACTGTAATTCAACATTAATACCCTCTGGGATATAATTGGCAACCAGAGTAGGGATACCTATTCCTAGGTTCACATACATACCATCCTTTACTTCTTTAGCTATTCTTTTAGCAATTCCGTTTTTATCTAACATAATTATTTCTTTCTAACTGTTCTTTGTTCGATACGTTTTTCGTAATGACTTCCTTTAAAAATTCTATTCACAAAAATTCCAGGAGTGTGAATATGATCTGGATTAAGTTCACCTACCTCTACAAGTTCTTCAACTTCAGCAATTGTTATTTTACCAGCCATAGCCATTGGCATATTGAAGTTGCGTGCAGTGCTTCTGTATATTAAGTTTCCAGCAGTATCTCCTTTCCAAGCTTTTACAATAGCAAAATCACTTTCAAAAGCTTTTTCCATCAAATAGTCCTTTGTTTCGCCGCGAAAGGTTATGCTTCTTACCTCTTTTCCAATTGCTACTTCTGTTCCAACACCGGCCGGAGTTGGGAAAAAAGGAATTCCGTATCCTGCCATCATACAGCGTGTAGCTAGAGTTCCTTGAGGTACTAGTTCAACTTCTAACTCTCCACTTAACATTTGACGTTCAAACTCATCATTTTCACCAACGTAGGAAGAAATCATTTTTTTGATTTGTTTAGTTTGTAATAACAACCCTAAACCAAAATCATCTACTCCTGCATTGTTACTGATGCAAGTTAAATTTTTTACGCCCATTTTAACAAGCTGGGCAATGCTGTTTTCTGGAATACCGCACAAACCAAAGCCACCAACCATTAAGGTCATTCCATCCTTAATATCTTTCAAGGCTTCTTCTGCGTTTTTAACTACTCGGTTTATCATGTTTTTTATTAATAATAAGGTGAATATGTTTCTCTTTTGTATTTAAAATCATTTGTTTTAATTAATTTAAAATCAGGACAATCATAAATAACTTTATAATCCTTTAAAACCGTTTTATACGTTACTGTATCCTTAAAATATTTAACTAAAATAAAATTAAAAACCTGCTTATCACTAAAATACCAGTTTTCATTAGCTACATGGGTATAAGCTGCCAAATTATCAAAGGTAGCGTATACTTTAGCTGAACTTTTACAAAACATTCTTGTGTCTTTTGCGCTCCAATAATTTGAGACACCACATTTTAAATTTTCTTTTTCACATAAGCTATCTATTACCCTTGATGTTTCAGGATAATAATTAAAAAAATACTTTACATTATCTTTACTAAACACATTGGTTGCTATTAGAATAAGCGCGGAGGCGCTAATTATCAAAGTTGGTTTTTTAATAATAGAAACAGCATTTAAACCCCCCAATTTAAATACTTTATAAAACACGATCATAAAGGCTCCAGATAAATATAATGGATAAATATTATAGCGTAACGTGTCATAGCCGGTATATATACCGGTAACCAAAGCTGCAAAAATAACAGCCGGGCAGTATACAATAAAAAAGAATAGTATAAACTTTAAATTACTTTGTTTTTCTTTAAATGATTTTAAAAATGAAATTAGTAATAAAATGTACGATGTAACGAATAACCAAAGACTAATGGTTCTATAACCAAACACAACTGTAATTTCGTGCATGTAGGAAAAAAATTTATCAAAGGAAAATAGTGCTGCTTCTAGAGTAAAATTATGACTTGGTTTATTAAAAAATATTTTTCCACTGTTTTCTAATAAATAAAATATATAGTGTGATAATACAACCCCTACTGATATGGTTAAGATAAGGATGATCCTTTGTTTAGTATTATCCTTGATGAAAATTAATGTAGTCAGTATAAAAGGAGCAACAAATTGAATAAGATATAATTGATCTGAAAAAGTACTTAGTAGAACAATTAAAAAGAAAATACTGTATTTTTTGATAGTTGGTTGATCAATACATTTAGTAGCCATTATTAAGCTCACTAATGCCATCATAAAGCTACCGGTATGATAGGAGTTTGAGAATAAAAAATAAATGAAAAAAAAGTTCTTCTGAATAAAAAAAACTTCAAGCAATAACAATACGTTAACTATTAGCATCACACTAATCTGTAAACTACTACTATTTGGAAAAACGTATTTGAGAATAATATTTAGCAAGTAGAAGAAAAGAAAATACTGAATAAAGGCAAATATAAATGAAGATAAAGTCACGCTTCCGCCTGTAATAAACATTAGCACGAAATATAAAATCATGTCCGGGAAAAGATTTGGTGCAGGATTAAAATGAGTGCCTTCGATAGGATTACCATCTATAAAAAAATCTTTGTATAGCGACGGTAAGTACATTGTATCGGAATTAAAAAAATTCCCAATGTTTAATTCTTTAAAGCTTCCAAAATATGCAAAAACAAAAATAGCATGTGCCAGAAAGAAAAGTGCTAGTATAATTTTATTATTTTTAAGAAGGCCTATCATTAAACAAAATCACTTTATTCGTAATCATCTTTGAATTCTTCATAGCCTTCTAAAGGAACATTGTCATATTTACTGCAATCCATTTCAAGATTAGGATTGATGTTTTTTGGACGTGGGAACGGTGCTTTACTAACCTTTAATTTTGGATCATCATAAACTTTTTTGAAAAACTTACCCCATATTGGTAAGGCCATTGTTGCACCTTGACCATCTGCAATACTGTTAAAGTGAATACTTCTGTCTTCACCGCCAACCCATGCACCAGCAGCTAAATCAGGTGTTAAACCAATAAACCAACCATCTGCATTGTGTTGCGTTGTACCAGTTTTACCTGCAATTTGATTAGCCAGCTTATACTTTGGTCCGCGTAAAGAAGCACCTGTACCATACTGACAAACGCCCTGCATTAATTCTAACATTACATAAGCCTTTTCTTCACTAAATACCTCATCGGTGTTTGGTATAAATTCTTCAAGAACTTTTCCGTTTTTATCCTCAATTCGTGTAATAAAGGTTGGTTGTATAAATTGACCTTTATTTGCAAATGTTGAATTGGCGCCTACCATTTCAAATACGCTTATATCAGGTGTTCCTAAACAAATTGCTGGCACTTCTGGAATTTCTGATTCAATTCCCATTCGTTTTACCAAGTGCACAACTGACGTAGGTCCGTATCGTTTCATTAAAGCTGCGGTAACAAAATTAACCGATAGCGCTAATGCTCTTTTTAAAGTAATCATTTGGCCGGTACCTTTTAAGCCATCACTGTTGTCAGGGCACCATTGTTTTCCGTCCGGTGTTTCAATGCAGGTTCTTACATTCGGTATCAACTCGCAAGGGGAGGATCCATTATCAATTGCCATTGCATAGATAAATGGTTTAAAGGTTGAACCAACTTGTCTTTTACTAACCTTTACATGATCATATTTGAAATGTTTATGATTAATACCCCCAACCCAAGCCTTAACATAACCGGTTTGAGGTTCCATTGCCATAAAGCCGGTTTGTAAAAATGATTTATAATATTTTATACTATCGTAAGGGGTAAGCACTGTGTCAATTTCTCCCCTCAGGCTGTATACTCTCATTGGAACAGGCTGATGAAACGTGGCAACAATTTCTTCATGAGATAATTTTGTATTCGTTTTACAAAGTCTGTAACGTTCACTCCTTTTTATGGATGATTCCATTATTTTTTTGATTTCATCCTTTGAAACATTCCACGCAAAAGGTGCATTTTTTTTGGTAGCAACTTCTTTACTGAATTTTTTCTGAAGTTCTTGCATATGCTCGTATACAGCTTCCTCTGCGTACCTTTGCATTCTTGAATCTATGGTTGTGTATATTCTCAAGCCATCTTTGTAGATGTTATAAGGCTTATTTGTTTCGGGGTTTATGTTTTTAGCACACCATTCTTTCATGAAATTTTCGCGAAGATATTCTCTGAAATAAGGGGCTAGTCCATCATTATGATCTTCGGGCTTAAATGAAAGGCCAAGGGGTAGTTTCTTTAAACTATCGTATTTTTCTTGGCTTAGATATCCATATTTAACCATCTGCTTCATTACTACATTGCGACGGTGCAACGTGGTATCTTTTCTTTTTGCGCTTACTGGATTAAACAATGCCGGGTTTTTGGCCATACCAATCAACATAGCGGCTTGTTGAATTTCAAGGCTATCTTGACTTCTGTTAAAATAAATCTGAGCTGCTGACTTAACACCAACGGCTAGGTTTAAAAAATCAAATTTATTCAAATAAAGAGCTAGAATTTCATCTTTGGTGTATAGTTTCTCTAATCTGGTGGCAATTATCCACTCTTTCATTTTTCTTACTATCAAGGCCGGTTTACTGAGTTTTTCCCTTGGAAACATCATTTTAGCCAATTGTTGGGTAATGGTACTGCCACCACCTTTGCTTCCCGCGCCAAAAATACTTCTTAAAATTGCTTTAACGTCTACACCGCTGTGCTCTTCAAACCTTGCGTCTTCAGTAGCAATTAAGGCATCTACTAGATCTTTATCTAATTCTGAATACATTACGTTTACCCTGTTTTCACTGTAATATTTCCCTAATATTTTTAAATCTCCACTGTAAACTACGGTTGCAAGATTGTTTTTTGGGTTCAATAATTCATTAACATTTGGTAATTCGCCAAAAACGCCAATGCTAATTAAAAAAACAAATAAATAGATAAGTACAAGTGGACCGAAAATCAATAGCCACATCCATTTAATATACTTGTTTTTAAACATTTAAATTAGTTGGTAAAAGTAATATTTTTTACGACTTTAGAAAGTAAAAAAACACTAAATATTCAACTCTTTAGAAGGGTCCCAGAAAATAGCTTCAAAATTTATCACTTTATCATTTTTTACTTCAATACCTTCTTTTTGTAATAATTCTTCCATTAAATGGGGTGTAGCAAAATGCATTTTCCCTGTAAGCATGCCGTTTCTGTTAACAACCCTGTGTGCTGGAACTTTTGGAGTGGCGGTATGGGAAGCATTCATGGCATAACCTACTACGCGACTACTTTTTGGACTACCTAAGTAATTAGCAATGGCGCCATAACTTGTCATTCTGCCCTTTGGAATTAATCTAACAACTTGAAAAACTTGATCAAAAAAATCTTTTTCCTTTGGCATAGATATTAATTAATTTTTTTTGAAATATACTTTTGTGATGGAAATAAAGATTCTTGAATACGTTTGGCATATCTGATACTCGAAAGTATTTCGGATTGTTTTTCTTCGATAAGATTTTTCTGATTTTCTAACTGTACATTTTTCTGTTTATTTTTTCGATAAAGTTTGATTACTATAAAAAAAGCTATAACCATTATTAATATTATGCTTCCTCCTAAAAGAATAATTGTTTGATTACGCTTCAACTTTAACTCGTTATTTACATTGGTTAAATTGGCAATCTTTAAGTCATTTTCAATTTTTAAATTGTTGTAATTTTCCTCAAATTGATTTGCTTGACTTAACTTTTCTGTGCTAGCAATGCTATCTCGAAAGTTAAAATAATTGGATAAACTATAAAAAGCATTTTTGTAGTTATTCAGGTTTTGATAACATATCGTTAAATTTCTGTTTAGTTTCATTTGTTCATAAAAATCATTTTTAGGAATACTATTAATGTTTCCTTGAATATAAGTAAGTGCTTTTTCGTAATTCTTTACGAAAATATAATAATTGGCATGGAATTGATTGAATCCTATTTTCATATCTGGGTTTGGATTTTTTTCAATATTAAATCTAAATTCAAGAGAATCTAGTTCAGTTTTGGCATGTTCCTGTTCGTTTAATGAAAGGTAGGCTTCTAGCTTATTACCGTGTATTGACATCAAATATTCGTTGGAATTAGGAGATTTAACTTTTTTAATAACACTTTCTGATTTATTTAAATAGTATATTGCTTTTTTGTATTCGCCTATTGTCGTTAAATCTACTGCTACATTGTTCGCCGACACAAATTGCTGTGATAGGTCGTTCATTTTTACGGCAATATCATATGTTTTTATAAAGCAGCTAACGGCCTTTTTACTATCCCCTTGGTTAGAAAAAATAATACCTAAATAATTATATATTTTTCCTTGTAGCCATATATAATTAGTTTGTTCAGCCAAGGGTAAGGCAGCGTATAGAAGTTGAATAGCCTGGGTGTATTTTGAGTGATCGTAATATAATTGGCCTTTTTGGAATAAAAAAAAGGCTTTCGTTTTTTGACTTTCTTTTTGTGGCGCCTTCGATTCTAGATAGTCTAATAGCACTATCTTATCATCAAATGACTTTAATTTATAATCTATAAAGTAAACAGCCTTGCTTATTTTTATTGAGTCATTTACATTTAATTTTAAGATACGGTCTATCGTGTCGGTTTGACCAACCGTGTTTATTGAGAAAAGTAGTAAAAGAAGTAAAACAAGGTTTTTCATTGCCAAACTAAAATTAACACATTTACTGCAGTTATACAACATATTCTTATCTTTGCACCTTATGGAAAAAAGAGTAAGAGTAAGATTTGCCCCAAGCCCAACTGGTGGTTTACACATGGGTGGTGTTAGAACGGCATTATTTAATTATTTGTTTGCTAAACGACATGGTGGGGATTTTATTTTAAGGATTGAAGATACAGACCAAACAAGATTTGTAGAGGGAGCAGAGGCATACATAGTTAACGCTTTAAAGTGGTGTGGTATTCCTCCTAATGAAGGAGTTGGATTTGGAGACGGTCCCCATAAGCCATACCGTCAAAGCGAAAGAAAAGAACTTGGTATTTATAAAAAATATGCTGATAAGTTGATTGCCAGTGGTCATGCCTATTATGCGTTTGATACGAATGAAGAATTGGAAGAAATGCGTAAACGCATGGAAGCCGCAAAGGTTGTAGCGCCTCAGTACAATAACGTTACCAGACAAAACATGCGTAATTCCATCACTTTACCGGAAGATGAGGTTAAAAGACTATTAGATGCCAATACACCGCATGTAATAAGGCTGAAGGTGCCACGCAACGAGGAAATCAGATTTGAAGATATAATAAGAGGTTGGGTAATTGTAAACTCTAATCAAATTGATGATAAGGTATTGCTAAAAAGTGATGGCATGCCAACCTATCACTTGGCTCACATAGTAGATGATATTGAAATGCAAATAAGTCATGCTGTGAGAGGCGAGGAGTGGTTGCCAAGTGCTCCGGCTCATATATTGATATACCGTTATTTGGGATTGGAAAACGAAATGCCAAAGTTAGCACATTTGCCACTTATTTTGAATCCTGATGGCAATGGTAAAATAAGTAAACGTGAAGCGCGTTTTCCTGTATTTCCTCTAAGTTGGAAGGATCCTAGAGAGTCAGAGCCGTTTATTGGTTATAAGGAAAGTGGTTATTATCCGGAGGCGTTTGTAAATATTTTGGCATTGCTTGGCTGGAATCCAGGTGATAACAAGGAAATAATGAGTTTGGAGGAAATGGCTAGCTTATTCGATTTTGAAAGAGTAAATAAAGCAGGTGCTAAATTTGACCCTGATAAAGCAAAATGGTTTAATCAGCAATACCTCCGCATGCAATCGGATGAATCTCTTGCGGCAGAGTTTAAGTTGGTATTAGAAAATAAAGGAATCAAGCGTGATAATGAATTTATTCTTCAATTCTGTAAACTCGTAAAGGAGAAAGTACAGTTTACCAAGGATTTTTGGAATGAAGGAGTATATGTTTTTGAAGCACCAGTGACTTATGATGAAAAGGTAATGACTAAAAAATGGAATCCTACTAATAAAGAGCTTTTCACTAAAGTTTACGAACGTTTTAAAAACTTGGATAATTGGAATGCCGTAGTTTTGCATGCTGATTTTGCCGTTGCGCAAACGGAATTAGGGAAATTGGATATGCAAATGCTTCGCGTAATTATTTCGGGTGTTGCAGGTGGGCCGCAATTATTTGATTTGCTTGCCCTTATTGGCAAAGAAGAAACACTTAACCGAATGGAAACCTTCTTGCAAACGCATTAATCCTAAAAATATGTTTATAACGAAAACTGAAATTGATTGGAGCGAAATGGATTTGTTTGGACATGTTAACAATGTGGCGTACTTTAAATATTTTCAATCTGCAAGAGTTCATTTTTTAACTCATTTAGGTATTAATACATCAAATCCAAAAGACTCTCAAAGCTTCGTGGTTGCTGAGTGTTTTTGCAATTATCATCAGCCGCTTTATTACCCAGATGAAATACAAATTCAAACAAAAGTAATTTGGGTAAAAAATTCGAGTTTTCAATTGCAGCATTTAATTGTCAATTCTGGAACCGCACTATGCGCAACTGGCAAAGATGTTATCGTTCTATATGACTACACTAAAAATGAAAAAGTATTGGTTTCGGATGACATTAGATTTTTGTTGGATCAGCATTCAAAATAATTAGTTATTACCTAATGGCATTTAAATTAATATCAGATTTTGTTCCAACTGGCGATCAACCTGAAGCCATTAAACAACTTGTGCAAGGTATTCATGATTCTGCAAGCAGCCAGGTATTATTAGGTGTAACAGGTTCTGGTAAAACATTTACAGCTGCGAACGTAATTCAACAAGTTAATAAACCAACATTAATTTTAAGTCACAATAAAACGCTGGCAGCTCAATTATTTAGTGAGTTTAAGCAGTTTTTTCCTAACAACGCTGTAGAGTATTTTGTTAGTTATTACGATTATTATCAGCCGGAGGCTTATTTACCAACTACAGGAACTTATATAGAAAAGGATCTTGCTATTAATGATGAAATAGAAAAGCTGCGATTAAGCACAACTTCTTCATTACTTTCGGGCAGAAGAGATGTTATAGTTGTTAGTTCTGTTTCTTGCATTTACGGTATGGGTAACCCTTCGGATTTTAAATCGAACATCATTACGGTAAATAAAGGTCAACTTATTTCCAGAAATAAATTACTATATCAATTTGTTCAGGCATTATATTCCAGAACAACCGGTGATTTTACCCGGGGAACCTTCCGCGTAAAAGGCGACACGGTTGACATAAGATTGTCTTATACTGATTATTGTTTAAGACTCTCATTTTTCGGAGATGAGATTGAAAGTATCGAAACATTTGATCCGGCAAATAATGCAATATTAGAAAAGTTTGAAAGTTTTACGATTTATCCGGCCAATATTTTTGTTACAGCGCCTGATACGATTACAAAATCTATTTTTCAAATCGAGGCGGATTTGCAAAAGCAGGTTGAGTTTTTCAACTCACAGGGCAAAACGCTTGAAGCTAAAAGGCTGGAGGAGCGAGTAAAGTATGATATCGAAATGATGCGTGAACTAGGTTACTGTAGCGGAATTGAAAATTACTCTCGTTATTTTGACGGAAGAATGCCGGGTACGCGTCCATTCTGTTTGTTAGATTATTTCTCAGATGATTTTTTAATGATAATTGATGAGAGTCATGTTACCCTACCTCAAATCAGAGCAATGTATGGCGGTGATCTTAGCAGAAAACAAAATTTAGTGGAGTATGGATTTAGATTGCCTGCAGCTTTAGATAACAGACCATTAAAATTTGAGGAGTTTATAACGTTACAAAATCAAACGATTTACATTAGTGCAACACCATCTAAGTATGAGTTAGAATTAGCAGAAGGGATTGTTGTAGAGCAACTCATTAGACCAACCGGAATTTTAGATCCTATTATCGAAGTTCGTCCTGTAAGCAATCAGGTAGACGACTTATTAGATGAAATTCATAAGAATGTTGAGAAAGAGGAACGTGTATTGGTTACGACACTAACAAAACGAATGGCGGAGGAGTTAACAAAGTACCTTATTAAATTACAAATAAGGTGCCGTTATATCCATAGTGAAGTAGAAACCTTAGAGAGGATAGAAATATTAAGGCAATTAAGAGTTGGTATGTTTGATGTATTGGTAGGGATAAATTTACTAAGGGAAGGACTTGATTTGCCAGAAGTTAGTTTAGTGGCGATATTGGATGCAGACAAGGAAGGTTTTTTAAGAAATACGACCAGTTTAGTTCAAACAGTTGGGCGTGCAGCAAGAAATGTCAATGGACGTGTAATTATGTATGCTGATAGCGTTACTGATAGCATGAAACAAACTATTGAAGAAACTGAAAGACGTCGGAAAAAGCAAATCGCTTATAACTTCGAGCACAAAATTACCCCTGTTCAGGCGGGTAAAAAAGCCTTATTGAAGCCACTGATTAGCGGAACGGAAGTGACCATTGGCGGTGAATTAGTTAAGGTTTACGAAGACCCTATTTTAGTGAGTATGGCGGCAGAACCGGAAATTAAATATAACAGCGCAGAAGAAATCAAGAAAAAAATTGCTAAAGTTAAAACAGCCATGGTTAAAGCATCAAAGGAGATGGATTTTGTTTTAGCTGCTAAATTGCGCGACGAGATGTATGCTTTAGAAAAACAATTAATCGCCTGGGGCTAACTAATTTTTAAATTTATTGTTCAAAAAAAAGGCCTGCAGTTGATGCAGGCCTTTTTATATTGAAGATTATTATTTATCGGAATAAACTTAAGTTACCTTTTTTCTCGTATTCAGTACCGTCTTTACCGCTACCTTTTATTACGTAGAAGTAAGTACCGCTAGGACATTCCTGACCTTTGAAGTTTTTACCATCCCATGCAATGTTTCCTGTTTTAGAAACAACATCGTAAACTTTATTACCCCAACGGTCAAAAATAACCGCTGTGATTTCAGTTAAGTTACTTGCTTTAACAAAGAACACGTCATTGCTATTATCACCATTAGGAGTAAATACGTTAGGAACTTCTAATTTAGATGGAATATCAACATTGATTACTTTGTAAGCACTATCAATACATCCTGAACCTTTGGTAGAAACAATTAATACAGTGTATGTACCCGGGTTAGCATAAACAGCATTAGGACTAATTCCTACTGAAGGTGTTACACTATAAGTACCGTTACCGAAGTTCCATTGTGTAGTAATACTTGTTGTGTTACCGCTTGAACCTTGAGCAAAAGAAGTGTTACTAAAGTTTACACTTAATGGAGCAAAACCATTAATTACCTGTGGTTCAAAACCAGCAATTAAGCCACCTGGCACAACGTCAAACTCACCATTTTCAGTACAACCATTAACGTTATCAATAACCGTAAATCCGTATTCCCCAACTTCATCTACACTAAATGTGTATTGAACTGCCGATACAGATTGACCAGGATATGAGAGAATTGTAGGATTAGAAACACTAGTTGAATTACTTGGTGTACCGCCTAAGAAGAAATTCCAATTAGTTAATGTATTACTTAACACAACAGTAATAGGAGCACCTTGGTTAGTAGCCGATACAGCACAAGGTAAAGTAGCTGTAACAACAGGATTAATAACCGGCTTAATAGTATTTTCAGTTATTGTTCTTGTAATGGTAGTTGTACA